>Ga0182021_10000190_pt1 | contig 59720 bp, 61 predicted proteins | sample 612E3MmetaG_FD_120493 | JGI IMG/M metagenome (GOLD analysis project Ga0182021, IMG submission 120493) | Permafrost microbial communities from Stordalen Mire, Sweden - 612E3M metaG (Illumina Assembly) | ecosystem: Environmental > Terrestrial > Soil > Wetlands > Permafrost | place: Sweden...
CACTGCGACAATGTGCCCATCGCACCCGGGTATATATACGCGACGAACTGGGAGCTATCCACGGCGAGGGCTTCCGCGGTCATTCGCTACTTTATCGAAGCGGCCGGCCTGGACGCGACCAGGATGACCGCGGCTGGCTATGCGGACACCAGGCCGCGCGTGCCGAACGATACCCCGGAGCACCGGGCGATGAACCGGCGTGTCGAGATATTGATAAGCCCTCTGACCCAGAATAAGAAGACGAGCTCGGATTCGACAAGCGCATCGTCATCGAGCAGCTCCGGCGAGAGCACGAGCAAGGGCGCCAAGACCACTAAGAGCACTCAAGCTACCAAGAAAGAGAGCACGAAGAAGAAGTAGACAGGGCAGCAGGGCCGATAGCGGAAGGATTCCCGCAACCAGCGCCAGGACGGCAGGGGCCAGGCGGCATGCAGGAAGGAAGCAGAAATGGTTCAGGATGTCCTTTCACAGACAGAGATAGACAAGCTGCTTGCGGGCCTTCGCAGCGGAGAGATAGACCCCTGCGCCGCAAATGAAGGCAAGCAGTACCATGTCTATGACTTCCGCAGGCCCAGCAAGTTCTCCAAGGACAACCTGCGGACGCTGCAACTGGTGCACGAGACGTATTCCCGCCATTGTTCGAGCACGTTGGCGGGCTACCTGCGCATCGAGTGCGGGACGACGCTAAACTCGATCGAGCAGGTGACGTGTGAGGAGTTCCTGCGGTCACTGCCGACCCCCACCGTCATATGCATCGCCAACGTCATGCCCGGCGAGCTGCCGATCCTGCTGGAGATCAACCTGTCCGTTGTGTTCGGCATCCTGGATCGCGTCCTCGGTGGGCCGGGCGCGGGAACGCCCCCCAATCGCGAGCTCACGGAGATCGAGATGCTCCTGATGAACGACGTCATGGACAAGCTGCTTGCGGACCTGTCCAGCGTCTGGTCGACAGTCGTAGAGGCCGATTTCAGGCCCGGTAAGATCGAATCCCAGCCGACGTTCGCGCAGGTTGTTCCACCGAACGAGATAGTTCTGAATGTTTGCTTCGACATGGCGATCGGAGCCTACGACGGGATAATGAACCTCTGTTTCCCGTTCTCGAGCCTCGAACGCCTGCTCGCCTCGCTGAACACGGAGCAGTGGCTCTCGTCAAAGACACCAAACGTACAGCCGGCGTCCGAAGAGCTCAGAACTCAGCTCGTCCAGACTACGATTCCGGTCTCGGTCGAGTTGGGCAAAGCAAAGCTCACGCTGGACGAGCTGCACAAGCTAGAGAGCGGGCAGGTCATACGACTGAACAAGCCGGTGGACTCCACGGTGCTCGTGAAGATGGGCGAGCAGCCCGCGTTCATCGGCCGCCCGGGCACCAGCGGAAAACACCTTGCCGTCCAGGTCCAGAAACGTCTTCTCGCCCTCTAGCCACTCTTCCCTCTCCCTTCAGGGGGGAGGGTTGGGGTGGGGGTGTTGCGATGTCAAATCATTAGAAATCTCGGACCAGATCCAACGTTTGCCGCAATAAAAAGAGCCAGGCCTGAAGAGACCCGGCTCAAGTTGTCTGGAATATCCGGACTACTCCACTATCCCTCGCCGCAGCGCGATGGCGACCGCTTCGGTCCGGTCACATGCGCCGAGCTTCTGGAAAATGTGGATCACGTGGCTCTTCACTGTCTGCTGGCTTATCGTAAGCTCGGTCGCGATCTCCTTGTTGGTGTGTCCATATGCGAGCAACTGCAGTACCTGCAGCTCCCGATCGGAGAGGTTGAAGCCGCCACCGCCATTATCGGTGAGCCTCTTGAACTCCGCCATCAGTTGCTTGGTGGCGGAAGGATGTAGCATGGCCTTTCCTTCCGAAGCGAGTTTGATCGCGCGGATGAGCTCGTTCACGGAGAGGCTTTTGAGGATATAGCCGCTCGCGCCGGCGGTGATGGCATCGATGACGTGCGTTTCGTCGTCATGGACGGTAAGCATTATCACCTGGATTTCCGGCGAGGATTTCTTGATCAGCCTGCATGCCTTGAGACCGTCCATATTGGGCATCTTGATGTCCATCAGGACGACGTTCGGCTTGAGGGTCTTGACCTTTTCGATAGCCTCACGCCCATTTGCCGCCATGCCTACGACACGGATCGTGCTGGTGGTCTGCAAAGCGGTGCTAAGGCCTTCCCTGACCATTGCATGGTCGTCAGCGATCAGTACCTTTATCGGTTCCACAAGCGAACACCCTCCCTCTGATCTGTAAGCCAGGCCGGTAGGGTCGGCCTTGCGAGCCAATAATGACTTTCTAGCACAAACTCGTTACCGTAACAACGTCCTGCGGATTCGCGTGGTTGCCTGCATCCAATTGCATTTCTCATCGCCGCTCCCTCATGCAGCACCCTTGTATTATAAACGCAGTTACCTGTCGAGGAGATCCACCGCCCGCTCGGCGGCGATCATCGTATCCCATCTTTCAAGGAGGTAGGGCTTCATCTCCTCGAGCGTCCGGGCTTCAGAGATTATGAATTGCTCGGCCTCGTCCGCGTCCATCAACCGGATCTCGTTTGCCAGAGACGCGATACGACCGTAGTAGAGAGGAGCCGAGAGGTCGATAAGCTTGTGTGTATTCGCTTCCCACAGGTTGTACTGGATAGCGAGGTCGTAGAGTATCCGCGCCCAGAGATCAGCCGGCATGTGGAATTCGTCCGGGTCATACCCGTTGCCACCGGCCAGGCGCTCCAACCTGCTGTAGCTCTCGGCATCGAAGATGCGCTCGTAGAGCGGGCCGAAGTATTGGACGCCGGTCCGCAGTTCCTTGATGAGCCTGGTGACCGATATTGGAATCGGGTCGGGTTCCCATGGAAGGGAGCTGCCGAAGATCTCCACGTCCTGCGATCCCTCGATCGATTTCCACACGCTCTCGTACTTCCCCATGCCGCTGAACAACGTGGAGAGCACGTGCACGTACATCGGCCCAAGCGAGAACGCGGGGTCCTTGGCGTCGTGCACCTTCGCGCCCAGGTTTGCCTGGCAGACCTTGAACCCCTCGGCCAGAGAAGACACGGTCATCCATATGTCGATCCCGAATTGACCCACGTAGTTGTCCCAGACATCTTGATACGCGAAGAAATCTATCAGCTTCTTCGAGAGACCGAAGTCCCCACCGATAGGCTGCCGTATCCGTTTTCCGAAGAGCGAGCTTATCATTGGGAAGACGATAATGTTGGTGATCGTGCCGTCGTACTTGTACCTTCGATAGTATGGAGTGACCAGGTCGAACCCGTGCGATATCACCGGTTCGGCCAGGTTGTGGACCCACTCCGGTGTGACGCTTCTGAGGTCCGCGTCCATCAGCACGCAGGCTTGCGCTCCGAGCGAGCGCGCCGCCTGGAATACCGCGCGCAAGGCGTTTCCCTTTCCCGATTGTCCCCGGTAGGTAGCAACGATCTTGTTGACGGTGAGGCCGATGTCGGTGTTGGTCGCAACGGCCTTTGTATCATCAAGGGAGCCGCCGTCGCAGACGAAGATCGCAGACCGCCTCGAGCGGTAGAACGTGGAAAGACCCTCAGCTGCCATCTTCATGACCGAAGAAACCGTATCCTCGTTGTTGAAGGCCGGGATAGCGACCAGGATATCAACTTGTCCCACTCTGTCAACCGCCTGCGCCAGCTCTTTTGAAACAGCTGGATTTAGGTCCATTTGACTGCACCCCTGCTTCGGGGCCTGGCCCGGCCCCATCCATCATTATTCGTACCCAGGTATTGTCTATGAAAGCTCGTAGGGGCATGGTGTGGCATCCGACATATGGTTGGTGGGCATTCAACATTTGGAAAGGCCGCCGCCCTCGCGGGTTCCGCAGGCCAGACGCCGCAGGACTGCATGATCCTGGTCACGCACAAGCCGTGATGCGCCGCCCTTAGCGCACTCCGGTTATCCGACATCCGGTTGATTACGGAGGGTCCGATATTTCCGCCTCGGTCTCCCTCAGTGAACGGCGTACGTCAAGCAGTCCTGACCCGTCTTATGACCCCTCCAAGTGGACGGCGCTGCTTGTAACTGTGTCCAATGTCGCGCGGATGATCCTTTCGGCGTTCCGCGCGATAGGCTCGTTGTGGCCTGAGTAGATGACATCTATCCGGAGCGCAGCGATGTTTTTGAGCGAACGCACAAGATCGCTGGAATAGCAGCCACCGAGGGCGCGGATATTCACGGGAGTATCCCCACTGAAAAGCACGCGCTCCTCAGAGCAGTACAGGCAGATGGAGTCGGGCGAGTGGCCGGGGCTGTGCAGGACCCTGAACTCCCTGTCGCCCATCCTCAGGATCTGGCCTCTGTGAAAAGAATCATCGACACCCTCGCGCCGCTCGTAAGCATAAACGTGCGGGTTGAACATGTCCTTGATAGCGGGTAGCCCGCCGGCGTGGTCGAAATGCCCGTGGGTGAGCACTACCTGCTCGACCGCGCTCTTGCCTATGCCGGTAAAGATCGCCTGGATCTGTTCTATCACGCGTGATGCGCCGGCGGTGCTGCCGACATCCACCAGCGTGTTGACTGAGGAGGACGCGTTGCTGTCGCCCAGGACCAGATATGCATTACAACTGTATTCCTTTCCATCCGTATTGATGGCGATTACCTTCAAGGAGCTTCGACCTTCCGGAAGACCTGCAAGCCGTTGCAGGACTGCTCAAAAAGCCCTGACACCTCAGGAGGCAGTTCCTGGCTCCTCTCCAGAGCCAAGTATCCACCCGGCAGCAGGGCCTTGTGGAACATTTTGATCACCTCAACACGCTGCGCCGGCTTGAAATGGAGCAGGACGTTCTTGCAGACGACCAGGCTGTAGTCACCTCCCGGCGGCACAAGTGAGAGCAGGTCATGCCTGGTAAATGATACGCGCCTTTTCAGCTCATCACGGACCATGAAATAACCCGGCCTCCCGGCAGGCACGAAGTACTTCTCGAGCAGTTGGGCAGGAACGTTCTCGACATTCGACTTGTGATACTCGCCAAGGCTGATGATCTTTTCGAATTGTGCAAATTGCGATTCTTCGTGGTCGGTCGCTTCTATCGAGAGGTTCCTGATAGCGTGAGGCCCCAGGGATTCAGCCAGCATGATTGCGAGGGTGTAGGCCTCCTCGCCGGCCGCGCATCCGGCGTCCCAGATGCGTATGCTGCTTCTCCCCAGAACGACTGGGACCATCGTTGTGACGGCCGCGTTGAGAGTCTTCGGGTCTCTAAAGAAGAAAGTAAAAGCCATGTTCTCTGTATCGATCTCTCTAACCCAGTTCGCTGACTATCTGCTTCGCTATCTTCTCCAGTGGCACCACCGTATCCACATGGCCTGTAGCGACCGCAGCCTTCGGCATCCCGAATACAATGCAACTTCTCTCATCCTGCACTATGGTCGCCGCCCCGTTCTCGTGCATATCGACCAACCCGGCCGCGCCATCGGCTCCCATCCCGGTCAGTATCACACCGAGCGCGTTCCGGCCCGCGTACCTGGCGACCGAGGCGAACAGGACGTCCACGCTGGGCCTCTGGTGCTGGACCAGCGGGCCGTCTTTTATCTTCACGTGGTATTGCGCGCCGCTTCTCCGCAACACCATGTGCATGTTGCCCGGGGCAATGAGCACGAGCCCCGAGCGCACGATATCCCCGTCGGCCGCTTCCCTGACCTCCATGGCACACTCCTCGTTCAGCCTTTCGGCGAAGGAACGCGTGAAATTCTCCGGCATGTGCTGCACGATTATCGTCGCGGGGCCGTTGGCCGGAAACATCGTGATGACCTCTCTTATCGCCTCCGTGCCGCCCGTCGACGCACCGATGGCTACGATCTTCTCCGTGGTGCGCAGCATCGAGAGCCGGTGCATGCCAGCGATGCTGTCAATACTCTCGGCGGTCCGCGTCGCTACGTTATCGATGTTCACCTGCGCGGCCGCCTTCACCCTGTCGAGAAGTTGTATGGCTATGTCCTCTACCGAGTACGAGGAGCCGGGCTTGGGGATCACGTCCACGGCACCCAACTGCAGGGCTCTCAAGGCCATTTCGCTCCCTTTCGGGGTGAGCGAGCTTACGATTACCACAGGCATCGGCCTGAACTTCATTAGCTTCTGGAGGAAAGTGAGGCCGTCCATTCTCGGCATCTCAATATCGAGGGTCAGCACGTCCGGGTTGAGTTTGAAGATCTTGTCTCTGGCAACATAAGGGTCCGGGGCGGTCCCGACCACGCGTATAGAGGAATCCTTAGAAAGCTCCTTGCTCAGTATCTGACGGACGACGGCGGAATCATCCACGACCAGCACGTTGATCAAGGCTACGCCTCCAATACCATCTCGATGGACTCGGGATTGGCCAGCATCAGCAGCTCCACCGGGAAGCTCTCGATATGCAAGTCGATCAGGGTCCTGCTGTCGTTCTTATCTTCCGTCATCTTCACATACTCCATGAACGCGACCTCTTCCGGCGCGCCGATGGCAAACTCGTGCTTCGGGCCTGCGAGAGCCGGTAACAACGAGCCGCATACCATATTGAGGAGCTCCTTGAGGGGGTCGTAGCGGTCAAAGAAGATGTCGGCGACATCGTCCTCGAGGCAAAGCATGTTGGTGCCCACGATCTTCGCGAACTCGCGAGGTGCCGCAATCGCCATCACCCCGCAGAACGGCCCAGTGAACTCAAGCCTCGCGCAGAGAATCTCCCCGGAGTCCTTGAGGGTAGTGGCAGGCTCCTCCTCGGGAGAGTCCACGACTGCAAACGCCGCGGTCGCAAAGACCTCGCAAACTACCTTAAAAAGAGTCTCCTGCCGTATCTTCGCATCCATCCCATTCTCCAAGCACTTCTCGGACGGTCTTCCTTATGTCCTCCGGTGTGAAAGGCTTGCGCACAAACGCCCGCGCGCCCTTCTCAAGCAGTCTCTCGACCTTGCTCTCGCTGCCTTCCGTCGATACAACGATCACCGGTACCTTGTCTATGAGGCCTTTCTCGCTCATCTTCTCCACGAAGTCCGAGCCCGTCATCACCGGCATGTTCAGGTCGAGGAGGACCAGGTCGACCCACTCGTTGTTGATAACCTGCAGCGCTTCCAGCCCGTTGCTCGCATTCCAGAGCAACCCGATGGGAACGTTTGCCATGAGAATCGTCCTGTGGATGATCTTCCTTATAATCTGGGAGTCGTCCACAATGAGGATATTGAAGGCCATGTCGCACCGGCTCCTTCTAGAGCTCGAAAGTCCTTTCGCTGTTCTTCACAAGCATGCGTCCCGTGGCGACCTCGACCCGGACGGTCCGCCAGGATTCGCCCCCCACATCCTCGGCGTCGATGAACACTCCGTTCTTCCAGAGGATCTTCCTGGTGGCGACGTAGTTTCGCTCACCGATAGAGAAGAAGCCGTTCCTGTCCAGCACGTTCGAACCTCCCACGACCTTGACGATCATCCTCTTCTTCTCAGCCCCGAGTTTGTAGGCCGACTTGAAGAGCAACGGGATGCCGGTGTCCGCGTACATGTAGGGATTATCAGAAGCCCGGTCGGGGTTGCTCTTGGAATCGGGAAGCTGGAAGTGCAGGAGGCCCGCTACTTCCGCATCGGGATCATGTATCACAACAGCTATGCAGGATCCCAGGGAGTGCGTGACTATGGTATCGCCCGGCCTGTTCGACACCTTCATCTCGCTTACACCTACTGTGTGCGGCACGTCGTCCCCCAGACAGCTGGTCAGATCTTCTGGTAGATAGTGGGGCTAACGCATCGAAACCCCTGGCCCATGCCAGCCAGGCTTTCGCAGTGCCCCACGATCAGGACCCCTCCCGGCCTTATGACACGTTGAAAACGGCCTACCAGCCCTTGCTGGGTCACCTTGTCAAAGTAGATCATCACGTTTCGGCAGAACACGATGTTGAACCCCTTCTTCATCGGCCATGGGTCCATGAGGTTAAGGTGACGGCACCTGACGAGGTTCTTTATGACAGGCTTCACCTCCAGTAACTCACCGCCGGCCGATGATTTCGAGAAATACTTATTGCGTAGCGCCGCGGGCACATTTTTCACGCTCTCTACCGTGTACACGCCCTCGCTGGCTTGTCTGAGAGCTTTTCTGCTGATATCAGTGGCAAGCACCAGCGCGTCCATCCTGCCGATGTCGGGCAGACTCTCCCTCATCTCGATTGCAATGGAGTACGGCTCCTCCCCGCTCGAGCAGCCGGCACTCCAGATTCGGAGCGTGCGGATGCCAATCTCCAACACCTCGGGAAAGAAGCTCTTTTGCAGGAACTCGAAATGCTCAGGTTCGCGAAAGAACTTGGTATGGTTGGTGGTCAGGGAGGTGATCATCATGCCGAGCTCTTCTTCATCGGCCTCGACCAGGGCGAGGTAGTCCTTGTAGGTCCCCATGCCGAGCGCCCTGAGGCGCTTCGCCAGCCGCGCCTCTACTAGCGGTTTTTTACCACCGCGGAGGTTAAGCCGACAATGGTCGTAAACGATGGATGCGATCTTCTCGAACTCTCTCTCTTTCAGTTCAAACTCCAGCAATGCTGCTTCTTCCCGGCATTGGAGAGGTGCGGCTTATTGCCGTACCTCTCCACTTGCCGTCAACCCATAGGCCCGGTCTCGTGGCCAGGCACTTCTCTAGAATTCGTCGAAATCGTCGTCGAATGGAATCGCGCTTTCGGGGGTATCGTTGACTGACGTCCTGGGCGCGGAGACGGTCTTTGGCGCCGAGCTGGTGGGCCCAACTGCCGTGCTCTTCCGGCTCTCCTGCTGCACCAGGGCGCGCAGCGTGTTCATATCTTTACTGGAGAGCCCGCTCGAGCCTGCATATTCGCTGCGGCCGTCGGTTATCGCGAGCTTGAAGGTCTTGACCATGTCAGAGAGCTGAGTTGCCTGTGAGGCGAGCTCCTCGGATGCGCTCGCGGACTCCTCTGCGATGGCAGCGTTGCTCTGAGTGACCTTGTCCATCTCACCCATGGCCCCATTGACCTCCTGGATACCCTGCACCTGCTCGCGAGAAGCAGCGGCTATCTCCGCCACCAGGTTGTTCACCTTCTCGAAGCTCTCGATGATCTCCTTTAAGGCGGTGGCCACCTCGTCGGCGATCTTGACACCGTTGTCGGTGTTTTTCACCGAGCCCTCTATGAGGTCTGAGGTGTTCTTAGCAGCTTCCGCGCTCCTCATCGCCAGGTTCCGCACCTCTTCGGCTACGACAGCGAACCCCTTGCCCGCCTCTCCAGCGCGGGCCGCCTCGACTGCCGCGTTAAGGGCCAGCAGGTTGGTCTGGAACGCTATCTCGTCGATGGTCTTGATGATCTTGCTCGTCTCGTCTGAAGACACTTTGATCTCGTTGATGGCTTCGCCCATCTTGACCATGGAGGCATCTGCCTTCTCGGTCGATCCCCGTGCTTCCTGGGCCAACTGCCTCGCCTGGTCTGCGTTCTCGGCGTTTTGTTTGCTCATCCCCGTTATCTCCTCGACGCTCGCGGTTATCTCCTCGAGCGAGCTGGCTTGCTCCGCCGAGCCCTGCGAAAGGCTCTGGGCTGAGGCGCTTATCTGGCCACCAGCCGCCGTCACCTGGGCCGTGGCATCCGCCACCTGTTGCATAGCCCCGTTGAGGCTTTCGAGCGTCTTGTTGATGCTGTTCTTGAGGTTCTGGTGGTCGCCCTTGTAATCACCGGTCACATTCACGCCCAGGTCGCGCTTGGAAGCGACCTCCTCGAGAACAGAAGCGGCCTCTTTCAGCGGGTTGATGACCGCGTCAAGCGTATCGTTCACTCCCTGGACTATCTTCTGGAAGTCGCCCTGGTGCTTGGAGGCGTCCGCGCGTGTCGCGAGCCTGCCCTCCACCGCCGCGACGGACAGCATGTTGGCGTCAACCACGAGCGCGTTGACCGCGTCGATGGCCAGGTTCAGGTTGTTCTTGATCTCGTTGAAGTCACCGTTGTAGTCGTCGGTGATCTTCTCGGGGATGTCTCCCTTGGAGATCCTGTCCACGTAGCCCGCGGCGACGTTCAGCGGGTTGATGACCGCGTCAAGCGTATCGTTCACTCCCTGGATTATCTTCTGGAAGTCGCCCCGGTGCTTGGAGGCGTCCGCGCGTGTCGCGAGCCTGCCCTCGACCGCCGCGACGGACAGCATCGCCGCGTCCTCGACCATTGCGTTCAGCGGTGTGATTATCGAGTCGAGCGTCTTGTTGAACACCTCCACGATCCTGCTGTATTCCCCCGCGTGCTTGCCGGGGTCCGCCCTGAGGTCGAACTCATACTCCATCGCCGCATTCGCCAGCATGTTGAGATCGGCGATCACCGACAACAGGTTGTCGCGCAGCAGGTCCAGCTTCTGGTTCGCCACGACCTGCTTGCCCGGCAAGGGCTCGAGGATCGGGCTGAAATCGCCCTCGGCGTAAGCGGACGTGACGTCCAGGATCTTCAGGACCTTTCTTACGATCTCCCGGACGGTTTCGTTCACCCGGTCGCAGATTTCCTTGAAGATGCCCTGGAACCCGTCGGTCGCGATCGCGTAGTCGATCTCTCCAGCCCCCTGCTCATCGCAGAGCTTGTTTATTTCCACGGTCATCCCGTTCACGCTGTCTATGAGCGAGTTGACGCTCCGTGCCAGCACCTCGAAGGTGCCGGCATACACGCCGCCCATCTTCTCCGGGATCTCTCCGTCGGCGATCGACGCGAGACGCCGCGAGGTGTCCTCGACCGGCGCCGCTATGACCTCTATCGTCTCGTTGAACCCGCGCAGTATCTTCCTGTAGACACCCCCGACCCTGCCGGCGTCAGCCCTTGTCTCCAGCCTGCCTTCTTTCACACCCACCATCAGGACGCCGGTCTCGTCCACCAGGTTCGAGAGTGAATCGACTACAGAGTTGACGCTCTCCTTTATCAGGTTGAACTCGCCGCAGTATTCGGCGGTGATCCTCTCCGGCGTCTGGCCTTCGGCGAGCATCTTGATGTTGTCCGAGGCTATTCTTATCGGCCCGACGAGGATGTCGAGGATCTCGTTCATCGCCGTTATCATGCCGCTGTTGTAACCAGTGTACTTTGACACGTCGGCGCGCACCGACAGGTCGCCCAGCCGTGCCGCGTCCTGCAATAGCTTGATGTCTTCCTGACGCATATCGACCACATCAATCAGGTTGTTCAGGTTGTCCGCTATGGCAGCGGCGCAGCCCTTGAGGTCACCCGTGGCTTTCTCGGGTACCTCACTATTCGCGAACTTGCCGAGCTTGTCGCACACCTCAATTATGGGGCTCGCAAGAGAGTCGAGCCCGCTGTTCAGATCGTCGAAAGCGTTTTTCCACGCTCCCGTGAACGATGACGTATCGATTCGAAAATCGAGATCCGCTTCCCTCAGCGCACCCGCCAGGCCAGCCAGGGCTTCCTGGACCTTCTTCTCGAGCGCGGCAGTGATAGTCTTTTTCTCGCCCGGTGTTTCAGCCACTTCTACTTCTCCTTTCAATTCACGTCTGGGCCTTCGCCCGGATAGCTATCGTCCATCTTGTCGCTCTCGTCTGCCGCCATAGCCTCGGCCTCGTCAGCCGTCAATACCCGGCCGATGTCAAGAAGCATGACAACCTTGCCTTTTGATTTGCCCACACCGAGGACGAAATCAGTATTGACCTCAATTCCGAAGTCCGGGGTGTCCTCAATATCCTCCTCAGGTATGTCGAGGACCTCAGACACCCTGTCCACCACTACTCCCATCAAGAGGTCGTCGAGGTCGACGACAATTATGCAGGTCTCCTGCGTATCGCCTATCGACTCCATCCCGAACTTCAGCCTGAGGTCTATCACAGGGATGACCTTGCCCCTGAGGTTGATGACCCCGCGCACGAAGTCCGGCATGCGCGGCACCTTGGTTGTGGGTATCAGGCCGATGATCTCGCGAACCTTGAGTATCTCGAGACCATACTCTTCTTCGCCGAGAGTGAAAGTCAGGTACTTGTTAAGCTTTCTGACACCGGCTTTCTCTTGCTCGACAGCCTGCGCATTTGACATTCTCTTGCCTCCCTCCGTCGCGTCAATCGCCTTTCGGCCTTTCATCTACCCGCCACGCCACTGTGTGCTTCCGCGCCTCACCTCCCGTGATATCTGATCGCACGCCTCAAGAGGCAGCGTGCGCCATCTGTACTACACCCTGTGGGTCGAGAATCAGCGCGACCCGGCCGGAGCCCATGATCGCTCCGCCGGACACTGCCGACACTCCCGTGAACATCTCGCCCAGAGACTTGATGACCACCTGTTGCTGCCCCACTATGTCGTCCACCATCAGCGCGCACCGGCTCCCGTTCTCACCGATCACCAGCACAAGCGCTTCAGATGGGTTCCTCTTAGCGCCCTGGATCTTGAACAGCTCGTGCAGCCTGAAGAGCGGAAGGGTCTCCGTCCTCACGTCCACCATCTCGCCCTTGGAGAACACCGTGGAAAGCTGGTCGACAGTGGGGCGGAAAGACTCCAGTATGGCGAACGAGGGAACGACATAGTGCTCGTCGCTGACCTTCACGACCATCCCGTCGATGATAGAGAGTGTCAGCGGAAGCCTAATGGTGACCCTGGTCCCGTTTCCCGGGGTGGACGACAGTTCTACGCGGCCGCGCAGCTTTTCGACCGCGCTCCGGACGACGTCCATTCCCACACCCCGGCCCGATATGTCAGTCACCTTCTCCGCCGTAGACAATCCCTCCCGCAGGATAAGCCCGAAGACCTCTGAGTCGGTCAGCCGGGCGTCGGGTTTGACTATCCCAAGGGAGACGGCCTTGTTGAAGATCTTGTCCCTGTCCAGCCCCTTACCGTCGTCAGTGAGCTCGAGAACAACCTTGCCACCCTCGTGGTAACCGGCCAGGTGGACGTGCCCGCGTTCTGGCTTGCCGTTCTTGATGCGCTCGTCGGGCGACTCGATCCCGTGGTCGACGGCGTTGCGCACCATGTGCACGAGCGGGGCGTTTATTTCCTCGACCATGTTTCGGTCTATCTCTGTGTCTTCTCCGGAGCAGGTGAAATCGAGCAGCACGTTACTCTTTGCCTGAAGGTCACGCACTATCCTCGACATCTTCTGGAACGTGCTCTTCAGCGAGACCATCCGCATACTCATGGAGAGTTCCTGCAGCTCGCGGGTTATCTTGGCGAGCTGAGACACATTCTTCTGCAGGTTGGGGTTTCTGGTCTCTATGATCTCGCGCTCCTGCATGACCATCGAGTGGCTTATGACGAGCTCGCCCACCGCGTCAATCAGGTTGTCCAACCTTGTCGTGCTGACCTTGATGAAGCCGTCGCCGGATCGCTTCTTCACGTCGGCTTCGGCTGACGCACGACCACTCTCGGGTTTCTGCGAGATGGCGCCAACCGGCGCCGGCCGCTCGGTGGTTGGCCCGTCTGCTGAAACCAGCGCGCCCGTCTCGCGCACTGATCTGAGGGCGGCTATAACCTGGGGGAAAGAGTCGGGCGTGAAATAAGACTTTCCGTCGAGGACTCCCCTCAGCTGTTCGACCATATCCCTCAATATATCCAGGGCCTGGAGCGTCGCTGTGAAGCAAGGCCCGTCAAGTATTGTCTGGCCGTCTCTAGCATCAGATAAAAGAGATTCCGCGTCATGCGCGACCTGGACTATATCAGCGAGCTTTAGGAAGCCGGCGCTGCCCTTAATGTTGTGGAAACCCCTGAATGCGCCGTTCAGGGACTCGGCGTCCCTGGGGTCTTTCTCAAGCTCCATCAGCGCCGATTCCGCCAGCTGGATGTATTCGGGTGTCTCGGTTACGAAGTCGATTATCTCGGTACGTTCAGCCTCTATCTGGACTGCTGAGGCCGCACGCGTTTCCTCCGGCCGCCCGGGACTACCGCTCGCGGCCAGCTCTTGCAGGGTGGGGCACAACGACGCAAGAGCTTCTTCGTCAAGCGCCGCCGCCTGGTCGCCTTCAGCCCGCAAGCTGTAATATTCGTAGAGCACGTCCCTGATATCCAAGAGTACAGTTACGTTGTCGTGGGTCGGCCTGGCCGCTATTGTCCGGACCGCGCTTTCGAGGTAAAGCAGGATATCCGCGAGCGCACCCGTGGCCTCCGGCTGGCCCTTGAGCATGTTCACGTATTTGAGTATCTCTTCAGCCCCTTGTGCATCGCCTTTCTCCATCAGGAGGATATCTTGTTCCATCTCCTCGAGGAGAGACACATGCCTCTCCAGACGCTCCGATTCGTCGCTGGCCTCTTCTTCGCCGGCCTGGGTGCTCTCCTCGTCCTGACCCGAGGATTTGAGGCCATCAAGAACGCACTTCATGGCATCCACCGCGGCGCACGCGGCTTCGATACCTTCAGAAATCGTGCACACGTCCGCCTCGATGTCCTCCAGGGCCCTCTGCATCGCAGCCAGATTCTCAACGAGGTGGGCGTGCAAGAAGGGCTGCTCCTCGATCCGGTTGAAAACGTTTCGCGAAAAGTTGATGATGTTGGAGTCTTTACCTTCCATTTCCGCCAGCAGGCCGCCCAGGACCGTGAGTTGCATCTCGAAATCCTCGAGGACGGCTCGCTCTATGGAAGAGGGAGTCTCGCCGACCGGCGCGGCCTCTGACGCCCTGCACAAGCTTTCTATCGCTGCCGAAAGGCACTCGTAACCGGCTTCGAACTGGATGCATCCCTCTTTGACCTCCAGGATCGCGCGCATGGCATCTTCTGCCGCGGTCGATTGGTCGGGGGATAGGCTATAGCGTTCGCTAAGCTCGTTGAGCGCCTCTGCGATTTGCGACAGGGACTCCGGCTCATCCTCGTCAACTCCGGCAACCATAGCCGCGAGCTTCTCGGCGGCGTGCATGAGCGTGTCGTCTTCATGGTTCATTGCTTCACCCCCCTACCCGTTCGCTGAACGACCTTTCAAAGGAGCATCGCCCGGCAATCCGTGTGCGAGGTCAGAGTGGACCGCCGGCGCGACAACCGATAAGACGTGTTGCGCTGCGCTCTCAAAGATGCGGTAGCTATCCGAGATTCGCACCCATGCTCCCGATTAGAGTTCGAAAATATCTTGCAACCAGGATTGTCATCCTACGAGTTCTATACCGGAAACAATCACTCAATTGGTCTAGCCCGAGGCAGAAGATGTCGGAAAGCCCAAATGACAGCGCGGCGAGAGCCGTTTGCATGATGCCCGTTCATTCAACGGGGCATCTTGTATACGAAGAGTGGGTGCCTGCAATAGGGGGGGCGGGTGAGGAGGCCGCTCCACGGGGAAAAATGGATTTAGGTCCCACTATCTTCCGGAAGATCTGACCAACTGTCCGGGGGACGACGTGCCGCACACAGTAGGTGTAAGCGAGATGAAGGTGTCGAACAGGCCGGGCGATTCCATAGTCACGCACTCCCCGGGATCCTGCATAGCTGTCGTGATACATGATCACGAGTCCATCGAGATGGCATTGGAGGCGCAACCTTGATCAACGTGCTGGTCGTGGATGATTCCGCCGCCGTCCGTCAGAGCGCCTTCATGAGCTCGTACGGGGTGCCTTCAAGGGAGAGAAATAATCGTGTATTTCCTGAGAAAAGGGTATCAACCGTTTGTTAAAAACGGGTAGGCCTTAAGTGGGGTTTGCCAGGTCCGTGGCGGCTATATCCTGATTTCAACCTTGGGTGAAAGGGCCGGCTTTCCGGTGAAACGGGAGGCTGGAGGCAACAGGCTTATGTTTGCCGTGCAGGGCGTAGCATGAGTTGCTATCAACGGTCATCAAACGCACTACAAGGGGCACTTTGAAATGCACAGAATACTGAACGACAACGAGGTGGACATCCTACGCGAGGTTGGCGTTATCGGTGCCGGAAACGCGGCCGGGAGGCTGGAGGAACTCCTGAGAAGGGAAGTCGACGTCGCTGTCCCGAGGGCGACAATCGTTCCCAAGGAAGGCATAGCTTCATACATAGGCGACCCCATCGAAACGGTCATGGGGGTCTACGCGCGGGTGATAGGCGAGCTCGGGGGGTACGTAGTGTTGCTGCTCTCGTTGCAGGACGCCAGAAACCTCGTAGAGTTGCTGATGCGACCCGACAGTTCGGGCAGGCCGTTCACGTCAAACAACCTGTCGGCGATCGCGGTAACCGGGAGCATAGTCTTTCGTGCGTACCTTGATGCCGTGACGCGTTTCTGCGGTATGGTAGCCGCGCCGGGCGATTCCTCCTGCACCGCTGACATGCTGGGCGCGTTCATCAACACGCTCCTTGTCAGGACTACCGCGGACGTCTCGGAGGCACTGGTCATCGAGACGGATTTCTCAAGCGGTGGGTTCATGTCCAGTGGGCATGTGGTCTTCATCGCCGATTGCGAGAGCATGGACCGGATCGTCCAATCCATGGTGACCCAGGGCTGAGCAGGCGTGCGTAGCAAGCATGGGATGTCCATGTGTCATCGCTCGAATTTCACCGGGCGTTACCCTCATGGGTGGATGGAGCTGAGAGCCCGCAATAGTAGGATTTGTCAGTATCCCAGGTCTAAGGGGGAGAGAGTTGCCCGAGAAAATAATGATTGTGGATGACGCGGCGTTTATGCGCAAGCGGATTCGCAACATCCTTCTCAAGAACGGCTTCGAAATCGTGGCCGATTGCCTGGACGGCAAGCAGGCCGTTGAGCAGTACGAGCAGCTGCACCCCGATCTGGTGACGATGGACATCACCATGCCCGAGATGGATGGCATAACCGCGCTCCAGAAGATCAAGGAGCTCGACCCGAATGCACGGGTTGTCATGGTCTCCGCGATGGGGCAGCAGTCGATGGTCATCAAGGCGATCCAGGCAGGCGCCAAAGATTTTATCGTGAAGCCATTCGAGCCTGACCGGGTCCTCGAGACCATCAACAAGGTTCTCGCGTAGAGAAAGGGCGCCACGCGCCCCCGGTACTTTGACATTGACATAAGAGGTTTTGCGGCCAGGGACAGGCTGCAAGCCAAGTGATGGAGCCCGATATCAATTCGTTCCTCACGTGCGAGGTCTTGACCACCCCGCTCTGGCACCCATGCACCCAGGGAAGGACGAAAACGATGTTGGGCTCTATTCTTTGAACTACTCCCACGGGTGCGGGATCGCGGGAGCGGGTAGCGCATCGGGGCTGTATAAAGAAGCCACGGACGGCCGGCAAGCCGTCCTTTTTTATTGGGAGGAAGAGTGGCAGACAAACCGCTATCACAGGAAGAGATCGATGCCATCCTGACCGGCCAGGGGCAGGCGGAGCAGCAGGACATTACGGCCGAAGCCGAGGCTGGCGCTGAAGTCGCAGCCGAGCCCGAGGCCGCGAGCGTTGACGCAACGAGCGATGCGCCCGTCGAGATCAGCGCCTCCGTCGGAGCGGACGAAGGCATTTCGGTTTCGGAAGCTTCCGATGGCCCGGGTGGCGCCGAGGGCGCGGCCTCGCTCAACGAAGAGCAGATGGACGCCCTGGGCGAGTTCTTCAACATCGCGATGGGGAAAGCCGCCACCGTTCTCTCCGCCAACCTGAACTTCCCGGTGGAGATATCGACCCCCTCGGTCGACATAGGTTCGTGGGACAAGATCTGCGAGAGTCACCCGGTGCCCAGCCTTCTCGTAACGATAAAGTACAAAGAGGGATTTGAGGGCGACAACCTGCTCGTCGTCGAGCAGAGGGACGCGATAATCATCGCGAACCTCATGGAAGAGGAAGAGCCCCTGACCGAAATCGACGGGGAGCTCGACGAGTACCGGCGTGGCACGGTCGCCGAAGCCATGAACCAGATGGTGGGCGGCGCTTCGGGTTCCATGTCCGAGATGATCGGAAGGCCGATCAACATATCGCCGCCGAGTATTAATCCAATCGACCTGCGGGAGGACCTCAGCGAGATTCCCGGGTCGTTCGGCATCGACCAGGAGTTCCTTCAGATAGCTTTCAAGTTCGTGGTAGAGGGCCTGGTGAACAGCGAGATGCTGCAACTGGTGACCAGTGATTTCGCGGCAAGGCTGGCGAACGAGCTTCTCGACGACAACGAGGACTTGGACGTGGCCGCTCCCGAGCCTGGAAGTACGCCGAGCCCGGCGCCCCAGGCGCAGGCGGACGTCGTCCCCGCCCGTGCGGCACCTCCGGCAAGACCGTCGGAACAGCGTCCGGCCGAACCCGCGTTGACCGTAGGCCGGGCCGAGTTCCAGCCACTGAGGCAATCCGGGGCAGAGCCGGATAGCGGAGGCAATTACCAGATAATCATGGATGTCGAACTTGACATCTCGGTTGAGCTGGGACGCACTCGAATGAGAGTCAAAGACGTGCTGGCCCTCGGCGAAGGCGCCATAATCGAGCTCGACAAGATCGTTGGCGAGCCGGTGGAGATATTCGCCAACGAGAGGCTTATCGCCCGCGGTGAAGTGGTTGTTATCGAAGAGGACTTCGGCGTGCGGATTACCGAGGTCGTCAAGAAGACGGAAGTCCGGGGCGAAATCAGTTGACGGCTGGTGCAAAAAAGCCAGGTAACGCCAACGGCAAAATGCCTCTCGGCTGGAAATTCGGGGCGCTTATCCTGGTGCTCCTCGCAATGACTTTCGCCGGTGTCTGGCTCAAGAACAAAAGTGAAGCGAGCAAGCCCGCGGGCGGTGCCGGCTCGTCGAACAACACCTCACAGCCGTCATCCCTGGTGTCGCAGGACTCGCAACCCGTCTCAACCGCCGCCAGGTCGTCGCAGCCGGCAGCCGGCGCTACGGCGGCCACCCGTGCGTCTCAGCCTGCTGCGGCGACCACGGCCGAGACCTCCCAACCCACGGTAGGCGCCGGTCCGGTGGCACGGACGTCTCAAGCGGCCCAGGCCACGCCAAAGGCTACACAGCCTGCCGCGGCGTCCGCCGCGACTCAAGCCCAGGCTTCGCAGCCGGCGGCCGCCGCCGTGACGACGGAGAAGAAGTCATCGCAGCCGGCTGCCGTGGGGACGAGCAAAGACTCATCCTCCGGTGGGGACGATACACCCGCCTTCCTGAAGCCGACCAAATCAACGAAGAGAAGCAGCTTCCCGAGCGTCACAGGATCGGTCATCCGGGTTGTCATCGGGCTTGGAGTCGTGATCCTGCTCATCGTGGCCTCGAGGGCTCTTATCAAGAAGCTCAGCCCAAGGGGGCGCATCACAAAAGACAAGGACGGTCCGGTGGAGGTCCTTTCATACACCGGCCTTGGCAATAACGCGGGCATCTACACGCTGAAAGTTGGAGACAGGATGCTGCTCGTGGGCTCAAGCGAACATGGCCTCAACCTCATCCAGGAGATGTCAGGGGACGCACTTGCAGAGATGGAAAAGGCTGGCGGCGAGAATACAGTCCGCTCGGAGTTCGAGGACACGCTGGATTCCAGGGTTGCCGCAGGAACCGGGAATGCTACCGGGACCAGTTGGAGCGGCTGGCTGGACGCCATGCGCTGGAAAACGGTCAGGCGGTAAGGGGCCATGGCGCCCAACGCTCGAAGAGCGGCCGTCGGGAGCAAGCAACAGGCGGAGACTTGCACGCCCCTCGAAGGCGATGCTCGTCTGTATCCTCCTGTCCCTGTTGCTGATCGTGGGCATCGGGCTCGCAACGACGATGACCGCGCACGCTCAGACGACGAGTCAACCTTCCGACCCTGTTACGAACGCCTTGCAGCAGCCGGTGAAGGGAAACTCCCTCATACAGCTCATGATCATGCTGACGCTGCTCACGCTGGCGCCGGCGGTACTCATATGCATGACCTCGTTCACGCGGATAATCGTAGTCCTCTCGTTCATCAGGAACGCTATCGGCACGCCGCAGATGCCACCGAACCAGGTCCTGATCGGCATGGCCCTGTTCCTGAGTCTCTTCGTGATGTCGCCGGTGATCTCGGCGGTGAACACGGCCGCGGTCACTCCTTACATGCAGGGAAAGATAACGCAGCAGCAGGCTTTCGAGGTCGGGATAAAGCCCATAAGGGAATTCATGTTCAAGCAGACCGACGCGAGCGACCTGTCACTGTTCATCTCGATGTCGTCCAACAAGAAGCCGAAGACGCCGGAGGAGGTCTCCACGACCGTCCTGGTGCCGGCGTTTATCATAAGCGAGCTGAAGAAAGCATTCATCATAGCTTTCCTGATATACATTCCGTTCCTGATCATCGATATTGTTGTGGCGGGGACCCTGATGTCCATGGGCATGATGATGTTACCTCCCATGATCATCGCGCTGCCGTTCAAGATTCTTCTGTTCGTGATGGTGGACGGATGGCACCTGGTCGTCCAATCCCTGGTCCAGAGCTTCAAGTGAGGTGATTGCTCGTGCTTGACCTGCTGGGCAAAGCGCTGATACTGGCGATCATAATCCTGCTGCCTCTGCTCGGCGTCACGATGATCGTCAGCGTGCTAATCAGCATTGTCCAGGCCGCCACCCAGATCCAGGAGATGACACTTACTTTCATCCCGAAACTGTTCATCACGCTGGGGATGATGCTATTGGCCGGGCCATGGATCATGAGGACACTTATAACTTTCACCACCGAGGTGATCAAAAGCATTCCGAGCCTGATACATTGAAAGTCGAGCTACCATGACGCCGTTGAAAAAGAGGCACGTGCGCGGAAGTGAAGCGCCCCGGGGGAGGTGGCGATGAGTGCTGCCACTCACCGAGGCCGCGCTGGCTACTTTCATACTGGTGATGAGCCGCATCACCGGGATCTTCCTCGTGGAGCCTTTCTTTGGCAGCAAGACGATACCGGCGCAGGTGAAAGCCGCGTTGATCATGGTGCTCTCCCTGTCGCTCTTTCCCCTGGTGTCCATCGCGACCGACGCGGCGCAGATCAACATGGTATTCATCCTGCGCATCGCTTACGAGGTGCTCATTGGGGTGGTCATAGGGTTCCTTTTCCTCGCGATCTTTCTGGCGGTTCAGGCCGCGGGCTCGTTCATCGACCTCGAGATGGGATTCGGGCTCTCACAGGCTATGGACCCCACCGGCAACGTGGAGAGCACCGCCCTGTCGCGCTTGTACTACATGCTCGCCCTCGTGATTTTCCTGATGGCGAACGGAGAGCAGCTCTTGGTAAAGGCGACTGTTGTAAGCTTCACGGTCTTTCCCGCGGGCTCCATGGTTTTCCCGAAGACGCTCGCGCCGGGTGTGCTCAACGTCCTGTCGGACGTGATGCTGATGGCGGTGAAGGTGGCGGGGCCGGTTGTAGGAGCGCTCTTCATCGCGGACGTAGTGTTTGGAGTGATCGCAAGGGCCGTGCCACAGATGAACGTTTTCGTCATCGGCTTTCCGGTGAAGATAATCCTCGGTCTCGTCGCCGTCATGGTGACGATGCCGCTAACGGTAAGAGTCCTGCAGGACCTCTTCGTGCAACTGGAACGCATATTGAGCCAGGCGCTGGCGTGACCGGAGTTAGTTGATGGCCAAACAGGAAAAGACCGAAAAAGCCACACCGAAAAAGCGGGAAGATGCCCGGAAAAAAGACGGGATGGTCGCAAAGAGCCAGGATTTGACCACGGGCGTGATCTTCACGTTCGGCTTTCTCGTGCTGCGCATCTGGGGGCCAGATGTCTTCAAGCGCTGCGCCCTTCTCCTCACCGGAACTATCAATATCGCGGGGCATGCCGATGGGAGTGCCGCGGCCGTGGCCGCGGTCAACAGCGCGATCGTATCGATCATGTCCCTGATGGCCCCGTTCGTCCTCGCGCTCGGCGCCATCGGCTTCCTCGTCAACGCGCTCCAGGTGAAGCTCAAGTTTACCCCCGCCTCGCTCAAGTTCAAGGGTGACAGGATAAACGTAGGGAAGGGCCTCAAGCGCATGTTAGGCCCCAAGACGCTCGTCGAACTCGCAAAGAACGTCATGAAGTTCCTCGTCGTCGCCAGCGTGGCGTTCTTCGCAATACGGCAGGGATACGTCGAGCTACACACGATGGGCGGCGCCGGCGCGGCGCAGCTCTTTGTGATGTACATGCAGCTGGTATTCGGTATGGCACTGAAGGTCGGAGTGGCGCTGATGTTCATAGGCGCACTGGATTACGGGTACCAGAGGTGGGAATTCGAGAAAAGCATCCGGATGACCAAGCAGGAGGTCAAAGAGGAGTTCAAGCAGACAGAGGGCGACCCGAACCTGAGGGCCGCGATCAAGTCGAGGATGAGGCAGCTCTCACGCCAGAGGATGTTGAGCGACGTCGAGAAAGCGACGTTCGTTGTGGCTAACCCCACACACCTCGCTATCGCGCTCGAATACAGCCGGGGAATGCGCGCTCCGAAAGTCCTGGCAAAGGGCATGAACTTCGTGGCCGAGCGGATCAAGGAGGAGGCCGAGAAGCACAATATCCCGATCGTGGAGGACAAGCCGCTGGCACAGACGATGTACAAGATGGTTGAGGTCGGACAGGAGATACCGCCCGACCTCTACAAAGCCGTAGCTGAGGTCCTGGCATACGTGATGAGCATGGATCGGTCCGTCGCGTCGAAAGTGGCATAGAAAGAGACTGACATGAGTAATAGTAGAATGGGCAGGATGAGCGACCTGATGATGGCCGGCGTGGTCGTGCTTATCATCGCGCTGATAGTCATACCGCTGTCGCCTTTCATCCTCGATATCCTGATAGCGCTGAACTTCTCGATGGCGCTACTGATAATGCTGGTCTCGATGTACACGCTCGAGCCGCTGCACTTTTCCGTGTTCCCGACCCTGCTCCTTATGGCGACGCTCTTCAGGCTGGCGATCAATATCGCGGTCACCAGGGACATACTCCTCAACGGCTATGCCGGGTCGATGATCAACTCCTTCGGACATTTCGTCATCGGGGGAAACATCGTTGTCGGCATTGTCGTGTTCTTTATCATCGTCATCGTTCAGTTCGTGGTCATAACGAGCGGCGCGAACCGCGTCGCCGAGGTCGCTGCGAGGTTCACCCTCGACGCAATGCCCGGCAAACAGATGAGCATAGACGCCGACCTGAACTCGGGTCTCATAACCGAGGATCAGGCTCGAAAACGAAGGAAAGAGGTAGAGCAGGAGGCTGACTTCTACGGAGCGATGGACGGCGCGAGCAAGTTCGTCAAAGGAGATGCGATCGCGGCAATCCTGGTAGTATTCATCAACCTGCTCGGCGGGTTTGCGGTTGGTGTCTTCCAGAAGGGGATGCCTTTCTCCACAGCGATGCAGACGTACTGCCTCCTGACCATCGGCGCCGGCCTGATAACCCAGATTCCCGCGCTCCTGATCTCGACCGCCACAGGCGTGATCGTGACGAGGGCGGCCTCCGAGGCCAACCTGGGAACCGACCTCTCGAGCCAGCTCATGAGGCAGCCGCAAGCATTGAAGATCGGAGGCGCGATAATTACGCTGATAGGCCTGGTTCCGGGCCTACCCAAGCTCCCGTTCCTCCTCCTCGGCATCGGCGTGCTCGTGCTGGGATTCATGATCAAGGCCCCCGCCCCGGAGACCGAGGAGGTCGCCCTGCCGGAGCCCACGGCACCTGAGGAGGACGCGGTCGGCCTTGTGCACGTCGACCCCATGGAGGTCGAGCTCGGGTACGACCTCATCCCGATGGTAGACCCGGGTTCGGGCAGCGATTTCATGGACAGGGTGGTACTGGTCCGGAGGCAGATAGCGCTCGAGCTGGGCATGGTCGTTCCCCCTATCCGCGTCAGGGATAACATCGCCTTGCTCCCCGAGGAGTACCGGTTGAAGATCAGGGGAAGCGTCGTAGCCAAATCGGAGCTGAGGCTTAACGGGTACCTCGCTTTGAACCCGGGCACGGGGGGCGAGGTACTGCCCGGATTGGAGACGACGGAGCCCGCCTTCGGCCTGCCCGCTACATGGATCGAAAGAGACCTCTACGATACGGCGATGGCCACGGGCTATACCGTTGTGGACCCGACCTCGGTCATGCTGACGCACCTGACCGAGGTTATAAGAAAGCACGCGGCGGAGCTGCTCACCAGGCAGGATACACAGTCACTGCTCGACATGGTGAAAGACGAGAACCCGGTAGCCGTCGAAGAGCTTGTCCCGACGCTGCTGACCGTTGGAGACGTTCAGAGGGTTCTCCAGGCTCTACTTACGGAAAGGGTCTCGGTGAGGGATATGGTCACGATCGTCGAGGTGCTCGGTGACCGGGCGAAGATGACCAAAGACATCGGGTTGCTAACTGAGTATGTGAGACAGGCGATGGCCCGTAACCTGAGCCAGCAACACGCCACCGAAGAGGGTACACTGTTGGTCCTGACCATGGACCCCGCACTCGAGCAGAAGATTGTCGAGTCGGTGCACCAGGTCGACGGTGACCTTGTCATGGGAATGGACCCCGAATTGACGGAGAGGTTTATCAACGACCTGGCGGCGGAGGTCGAGAAAGTCGCGAATATGGGTCACCAGCCCGTGCTCGTATGCTCTTCGTCCGTGCGGAGGTTCGTCCGCAAGTTGACGGAGCGGATACTGTCTCGCCTGGCCGTTCTCTCGTATGAAGAGCTCGACGACGACGTCGACGTAAAACCTCTCGGCATGGTAGGGGCTGCAAATACCGGATAGGAGACAGCCATGCCCCACCGGGGCGCATTGCACGCGCGGAAGGGAGCACAGGAGATGAAATTGAGGAAGTTCAGGGGGCCTGATATACGTACGGTCATGGACCAGGTGCGCCAGGCGCTTGGCGAAGATGCGGTCATCCTGGACACACACGATGTGATCGAGGGTGGGATCAGTGGGTTCTTCGGCACGCGCGCCATCGAGGTGGTAGCCGCGATCTCGGGTGGACCTGAGGGAACCATTAACAAGGAGTCCGATGCCCGGACCGGACCGCGGAGAGAGCTCGACCTCACGGTCCCGGCCGCGCCGCCAAACGATTCGTCGGCATTCTTACGCGGCGAGGACGACGAGATCCAACCGGAGGTAGAACTCGTCGATTCTGATATCGACGCCACCGCTCCAGTGATCAAGGACCGAAAGGCGATGTTGCTGGAGCGGGGGCTGGCCGCCCACCAGTTGCCGGCTGAGCGCACCGTGAACAAACAGGTGCATTCCCACGATGAGGGAGGGTTCGTACCCCTGGCGCTCTCCCTCGAAAATAAGCAGGAGGTGCGAGCGTCGCGCGAGCTCCCAAAGAGGGCGGTCTTCCTGGGACTCGCGGGCTCGGGCAAGACATCAGCGGTTGGACGGTTCGCATGGCAGCACACCGCGGACCGCCCTGTCACCGTTGTGAGCCTCGAAGAAGAAGGCAGGTTGAGCGGAGCCGTCCGGTGGCGCGAGTTCTGGGAGACGATCGGCGTGGAGTTCGTCACGGTTTTCGAAGCCAGCGGGCTGCTTGAGCTCGATGTTTCGGACGATCGCGCTATCCTGGTCGATACGCCTCCAATGCCGATCGCGGAAGTGGAAAGCTGGCTCGAGGAGCTCATTGCGGCCCTTCCCGGATTTGATGTGTGTATCGTGGCTGACAGCCACATGGACGCTTTCGAGCTGGAGCTGCTGATGCAGAGGTGTTCGAACGTCGGGGCTACGATACTAATGCTGACCAAGGTCGATGAGCTGTTATCCAGCGGTAGGTTGGGTTCGCTGTTGTCCATTCCGGGGTTGCCGGCGGTTTACCTCACCGAGTCCACGACAATAACGAGTCCACCGCTTCCGGCCGGGCGTCGGGAGCTGCGTGGGATCGGGTCGCAAGGAGCCTGATATGCTGGCTTTGATAGAGATAATCTTCCTCTACATGTCTCTCATCGCTGGGGGAGTGACCCTCTGGTTCAGCATATACCAGGGGTACCCCCTTTCGGCGGGAGTCGCTAGAGCGCTGGTTGTTGGCGCCACCTTCTTTTTCATAGGGGTTGCTGCAAGATTCGTTCTTTATCTTTCGGTCTATTACGGCAATAGAGGCGGCCGGCAGTCCGAGAAAGGCGAGGCGGGTTCCGTTGCCCGGGGAGTCCCTGAGAGCATCGAGAACCTGGAGCAGTAGCGGGTTGTTTGATAGACCACGCGGGGTGGTTCAGACATGTCAATGCGTCCAATTGACATCCAGTCCATAATGGCTAATACCAAAGAGGTCGAGAAGATCCAGCAGGCGGCACAGACGCGCCAGCAGGACAAGGCACAGCGCTTTGAGGGTGAGCTCGAGAAGAAGGCGCTCCAGCAGTCAAAGCAAGTGCGGGACCTGTCCCGCTCGGAGAGCCTGAAGATCGACAAGAAGACTCCAGGGCAGGAGCCGCGAAAGAGGCGCCGCAAGAAGGCCAAGCCGGCCGCGGCCGTCGAGGCCGACACTGAGGGAGAGATCTACGACCCTCAGGCGGGCCTGCATCGCATCGGCCCCGACAGCAACCGCGACCTACTTCTTTAGTCCAGAGGCTCAGGCTGTGAGATTGATCTGCTGGACGGTGCCCGCCTTGCCGCTTTCGTCCAGGTATACACCAGTGCTCACAACTTCGCCGACCAGCGTGTTTGAGCCGTCCTTCATGGCAAACGGGGTCTCCGTTTTCCCCGTGTAGATTGCACCGACATTCTTATCGGAGAGTCGCGCAACCTGGTCGTTTCCGTTCAAGTCCCTGGACCATATGAGGAGGTTCTTGAAGACGGGATCCGCCTCGTCTATCCACCCGTTGCCGTCGGTGTCATATCGGGAGAGCTCGATGAACCCGTTTCCGGTGGACGGGCCGAACAGCTCGCTCCCGTCGTTTATCTTCTCGTCCCCGTTCACGTCCAGGGCGAGGAACCCGCTGCCCGGCTGCAGCAGGTGCACCTGGTCGGCGACCCCATCGGCATCTATGTCGAAATCGGAAGTGGAACCGGACAGTTGCGCGGCGGTGCCCCCGAAGTTAATGACCAGAGGGTCTTTCTTGACCGCGTCGCCGGCCCTGATGCTGATGTTGTTTTCCTCCACAAACCTCCTGCTCATGACCAGGTTGGTCTTGAAGTTTATCTCCTTACCATCCGCGGTCTTGATCACGCCCTCGGCGGAGAATGCCGTGGTCTCCTGCTCGGTGACCTTGTCGCGCCGGTCGTACTCCAGCCCCCAGCCCTGCTTCGCCGGCTGGGACTGGGTGGACTGGGCCTGCTGTGCCGGCTCTGGAGCATTACCGCCGGCCTTCCCGCCGAGGCGCGGGATCTTTATGTCGACCTTCTTGCCTGTCAAAGCTTCGATCATGGACTCGATTAGTACGACCTTGAGCCTGTCTTCCAGGGACATATCCAGCACGTCTTCGTCGCTCAATGGTGCGGATTGTTGAGATGCCGCCGCATGGCTGACGAAGGCTTTCGTGGAAGCGGCCACGATTCCCGCGGTGCCCCCGGCGAGCCGACGGGCCTCAGATGCGAGTGCTGCCGACGGCCTGGCGTTCGCAGCGGTCGTGCTGCTCTCCGGGGGCTCGTCCCCGACCCAGACTCGGAGCTTCTCCGAGCTCTCCTGCTCGCGGGAAAAAACGCGGCCTGCATTCATAGATACTTGGGAACTTGATATGCGCATGGTCATCCTTTCCCAATGCTCTATCATTAATATGGGTTGTATCAGGGTTGCGACCTCGGGTAATTGATTACCTGCATCCACCGATCGTCGGTCTCGTGCCACCTCGAGAGGAATTGCCTGAGCTTGACAGCACGCAACATTACATCGCCGACGCCTCTCTGGAAGCAATAAGAGCGGTAACCCGGGTTTCCCCTGAGGTCGATTCTGACGACGTCTCGCATGACGCAGCCTCCTTTCTGCGATGACGAGATTAGAACCTCGAGACCAGAATACGGAGGATAGCGTCGAGCAACATCATGCGTTTAGGTTATCGCATCACGGAGTTGGGTGGATTAGCGGAGGAACTGGCCCATACTGCGCAGCGCCTTGTCGCCGCGACAGTCGGAGAAGAACCAGCCTGAAAGATAGAGTACCTGGTTGGCGTCCTTGTATCGGGAGTCGGAAGTAGTGATGCTGTTCTCCTGGCGGAACTGTTCGAGGAGCCTGGGCAGGGCCTCATTGAAATACCTCTCCTGGCCGATCCTGCGTACGAGTCCTTCGATCTCTTTTTGCAGCCAACCGCACTGGATGCTGTCGAACACGGCTTCCGCGCCTCCCGGCCTGCTCGTATGGCCTTCACTATCTCGCGATTTGAACCCGCCGTATGGTGGGTCTCACCGTGAAATTCGATCGATACTTCTTTACACAGATATTTTAGACGGCATCCATGATTTCCTCCTGAGCCAGGTAATAAAATGGTCAAAAAAGGGTACGAAAGGTCTTGTTCACTTGAGCCACCAGGTAGATAAAGGCGCGAATAGCGAGTCTGGCGTGTTCACGGGGCGACTTCGAGAGCCTTCGCCTTCAATGTGCGAGTCGTGTCTCTAGGCGTAAAAAACGGCTTCGTCGGCGAGCACGTGCGAGTCTTGTCCCCGCTTGAACAACCTTTCGAGGAAACCCCTGTTGACGGCGAGGATCACTTCGATCATGTGAGGGTCGAGCTGGGTCCCGGAACACATCTCGATCTCCGTAAAAGCGAGGTCGAGGGGGACCGCATCGCAGTGAGCCCTGCCGCTTGCCATCGCGTCGAGCGTATCGGCGATAGCGAGAATCCGGGCTTCTCTTGGGATCGACTTGCCCTCGAGCCCATCGGGGTAGCCCATCCCGTCGTAGCGTTCGTGATGGTGCCGGACGATGTTGAGCACCACCCTGGGCATACCGGAACGCTTGACTATGCGGTATCCGGCCTCAGGGTGCTGCTGCATCTCCCAGCAGTCGTTTTCGGTGAAGGGGCCCTTCTTCTGCAAGACTTCGTCGGCAATATGCACCTTGCCGATATCGTGCAGGTGGGCGCCGAGATGGATCTCGTCCCGCTCCTCCTTCTCGACCCCGAGTACGCGCGTCATCGCTGTCGCGATCTCCGACACTCTGTAGGAGTGAAACCGTGTGTGGTACTCGCGCGAATCAACTGCGGAGCCGAAGCCGAACGCCAGCGAGTGCAGGTTTGCCCAGGACATTTTGCGCCCGCTGAACCAGGACATGTTGTGGGAGTTCGAAAACATATGTTTCGGTCTTCCTAGCTTGGCTTGCTACTTTTTTGCAGCGATATTGTAATCGCGCGCGACAAACAAACCAGCAGCCAAATTGGTGAGAGGACGTGGTTTTTTGACTGAATGTCAGATGGAGGGGGAGTCGCCGGCCTTGGGGAGCGCGGCGGCCTGGACCTGCTTGGTCATGTGCATGAGCCTGAGATTATCGTTGAGCGGCTCGATCTCGGATATCTTGTATCCGAGCTTCTGGTAGAGGATTATGTTGCGCTTGCTCCTGTGCCCTGTGAAGATCTGGAATATATGCGCGTCAGAGAAGCTGACCTCGATCTCCTTCATGAGCTTGGACCCTATTCCCTGGCTCTGGTACTCGGGGTCGACTATGAGCCTGCCGACTTCGCACGCGTCACCCTGTATCCTGCCGCGCACGGAGCCGATTATCCTGTCACGGACGACGGCCTTGAGGTAGAGGTATTCCTCGAGATCACGCTCGAGCTCCTCGAGTGCCTGGGTGAGCGGCTCGATCGAGTAGTCGTTGTAAATCTCGGCCTCGCTCTGGTAGGCGAGGCGTTGCAAGGCCAGTATCTCTGGTGCATCTTCAGTAGTGGCGCGACTGATGATCAAGGTACTACCCCCAGCTTCTCATCAAAGTCACCGATAGAAAACTCAAGACATGCGCCATTATCATTGTATGCTCTGATTTCGCCGCCGTAAATCTTGACTATCTTTTCGGCCGTCGCAAGCCCCACCCCGGTCTCGCCGGTCTTTCCCTTGAAGAACGGCATGAAGACGTTCTCAAGGTCTTCCGGTGGGATACCCGGGCCGTTGTCGCTGACCATGTAACGATGCCTGCCGTCGCCGTCGAGCCCGAGGCTCGACACCCGCACCACCGGAGCCGGGCTGGTATTGTGCTTTATCGCGTTCCCGATGACGTTGGAGAAGAGCTGGTATACATGTGTCTCGTTGGCAGTGACCGTGCCCAGATCGTAGCTCACTTCTATTTTTATGTACTTAGCCTGTATCTTGGCCGCCCGCTCACTAAGCACCCTCGAGACGATGGATCCAACATCGACAACGGAAATGTTCCTGGGCTTCTGACCGGCTTCGGCGAATGCGAGCAGGTCGTCGATCAGCGTGAAGCATTTGTCGATGCTAGCCTGGAGCTCCACCATCAGTTTCTTTGTCTCCTCGGAGGAGACGGGCTGGTCGGCATACTCTATCACAAGCGATGTTGCTATCGCCGCGGCGGCCAGGGGCCCCTTGAGATCGTGCGAAACCGTATGCGCGTATCCCTCGAGCTCTCTGTTTGTCGCGGTAAGCTTGGCCGTTCGCTCCTCGACCTGTTTCTCCAGGCCGGCCCTGGCTTCGAGCAACTCGTCAGTCATCATGTTGAATGCGAGCCCCAACTGGCCGACCTCATCGCGGGACGAGACCCGGGCGCGCCGGTTCAGGTCTCCTTTGCTGATCTCGAGAGCGGCGCCGGTAAGCTCGGTGACAGGTTGCGTTATACTACGGGCCATCAAAAGCGCGAAGGCGATAGCTATGAGTGTGACTCCCAACGTCACGACTATCAGGGCGATGCCGAGGTTGTTCACTGGCGCGAACGCTTCGGACTTGTCCATCTTCGTGACCAGCCCCCACCCGGGCCCCGCAATATATTTCGTGGCGGCCAGAACCGGCACACCGCGGTAGTCGGTCTCGTTCTGGAGGAGGATCTCCCGTCCAGCGAGCGCTTCTTCCATCGGCAGGTTCTCGGTGTTTCCGGGCAGCACCGTGCCGAGGGGCGTGCCCTTTCCGAACCTGTTCGGGGTGATGTACTGGATGTCGCCACCCTGCGTCTTTTGCGCTATTACGGTCTCGCCTGTTTCCCCGAGACCTGAGTAGTCGCGAGAGAGCTCGAGCATGTTGTCCGCGTCTCCCACGACGACTATCACACCAAGAAGCTTGCCGTCGTAGGTTATAGGCCCGGCGAGATATCTCATCAGCTTGCCGTGCGAATCAGTGAAGAAGATGTCCGAGATGTTATGTCCCTTGCCGTCCTTGAAATAGGCTTCCTCCGCCTTGCTTGTTCCGATGATCGATGGATCGGTGGAGGCAATGACGGTGCCACCTGGATTCAGAATGAAGATACTCTGGAAGCTCTGGACGGCGGACCTTGCGCCAATGAGGTTGGGATACAGCAGCGTCTGAACGTCTGTGCCAGGATGGCTGTTGTAAGTATCGAGGACGCTTGTAAGAGTCGTCCGGCTCTCCAGCAGGGAGAGCCGTTCGTCATTCTGACGCAACATGTTCTCGACCCGGCTCTTCTGGATCGAGGCGACCGATTCGAGCTGGTTGAGGACCTGGCGGGTCACGATATGCCGGCCGATGATATAGCCGGTGATACTTACCCCGGCAAGAGGTACCAGTGCAACCAGCAGTAGCACGATTGTTAATCTTGTTCTAATCCTCATGTGATCGAATAAGCCGCCGTGGTTGCCAATATCACTCTAAAAATACCGTTCATGGAAAGGGACATAACGGCGATAGATCCCGCCCCGTCCGCCCCGCCTTCGCGTCCTATTCAATAGGATAACGGGGCATCTGTGTATAAGATAGGTCAATACATGGTTTTGGCCCGGTTGTCACGGAGATATCGCGGAATGGGTGGATGAGACGAGAGCAGGCCGAAGAAAAAGTGATTGATGCCGCGGGATCCGAAGGCGGGGAGCGGCGTAAGACGCTTTTTCACGGGGGAGTGCTGTCCGCCTTCGGGCAGCGCAACTACGCGGTCCTGTGGTCTGGCGCTTTTATCTCGAATATCGGTACCTGGGTTCAGAGCGCGGCTCTCCTCTGGCTGGTCAAAGTCGTGTTCAAGTCAAACAGCCTGGTTGGCGCCGTGAACATGGCGAACTTCCTGCCCGTGCTGTTTATAGTGCCATTCGTCGGTTTCTTCGCGGACAGGTACAACCGAAGGAACATCATCCTCATCGGCCAGACAGTCATGATGCTGGGCGCCCTCGCACTGGGCATCGCGGCCTCGTTCCATACCGATTCAAAAGCCGTGATACTCCTGACAGTCTCCGTTATCGGCATCGCTTTCGCTTTCAACTTCCCCGCCTGGCAGGCGATATTGCCCGACCTGGTGCCCAGAAGCGACCTGATGAACGCGATAGCTCTAAGCTCGGCGCAGTGGAACCTCGCGCGGTTTGTGGGCCCCGCGATCGCCGCCGTCGTCCTGGCGGTATGGTCCGCGCCCGTCGCGTTTTACGTGAACGCCGCCAGCTTCCTGTTCGTGATCGTGGCTGTGCTGATGGTCCACCCGAAGTATTCCGCGGTGCCGCCGCCGACACAGAGCATTGGACGTGACGTCCTCGAGGGCTGGAAATATGTATGGCGCCGGAAGTGGATGGTGAACCTCCTGGTCGCCCTCGCGTTCGTGTCTTTCTTCGGGTTCTCGTTCCTGGTGCTCATCCCGGCCATGGCAAAAGACGTGCTTCACCGCGGTGTAACCGCTTACACGGTGATGCTCAGCCTGCTTGGCCTTGGCGCGGTGATCGGCGCCCCGCTCGTGACGTACCTCGGAAAGCGGTACAAGGAACGCGAGATAATAAAGGTATGTATGCTCGCCTTCGGGTTGCTCCTACTGGCATACTCCGTGGTCAGGGTCTTCTGGTTGTCTTGCCTTATCTCCGTGGGCCTCGGGTTGATGTTCATGATGGTCGGAACGACCTCCAACTCGGTCTTGCAGGGATGCTCGGACAGGGTGATGAGGGGAAGGGTGGTCAGCTTCTACATCGTGACGTTCATAGGCGTCGCGGCACTCGGGGGGCAGTTCATGGGCTATCTCGCCGACGCCCGCTCGACCCCGTTTGCGCTCGCGATCGGCGGAATCGCCTGCATTCTTTCGGCTGCGGTCCTGATACTGTTCCCCGGCCTGATACGCCTTGCCGTCACTCCTAAAGAACCCCGGGTGTTCGAGTCGGCCGAACGGCCCGCCTATCAACCAGACCAGGACTTCTGCGAGTTCTAGACCCCCCATCTCGCAAACAGGGGTCAAACACACTTCACGGCCGACAAACCGCTCCCCGCCGCACTCGTGAAGAAACTCGTCAAGGCGCGGATCGAAGAGAACGAGGCACGTGCGACCCACTGACACGCTTGCTGGGATGTGGCGGCTCCAGGCAGCTCCTGCTAGACTCATCCACGGAGAGATGGCCGAGTGGACTAAGGCGCACGCCTGGAAAGCGTGTGGGCGGGTAGACCTCGTCCCGTGGGTTCAAATCCCACTCTCTCCGCCACTCAACAAATACCCTCTGTGGAATTTGAACCCACGGAGCCTAATGAAACTGCCTAGCAGTTGAATCATCCACGCTCGGGGTCACCGCGTTCCCAAAGGGAACGTGGGGCGGGTTCAAATCCCACTCTCAGCCAGATAATCGAGGCGAATGAACCACGCTGGGGGGGATTCGAACTTAGAGGGCTCGGGGAGAATCACCCAGGCCTTTCTATATTGCCAGAGGGGATATGGCGAAATCCAGAGCGCAAGTGACCCGGTCGTATCGAAGTTGAACCTCCCGCTCAGGGCCTATAGTCGAAGACCTCCAGGATAGGGCGCGGGTCCGCTAGCATCGAGCCGGTGAGCGCACACGGGTAGGTGCAGTAGCAGTGGGACAGCTGCTCTTTCTGGTGGTCGGCGGCTGCCGAGGTCCAGCACTTCATGAAATCGCAGCCGTAGTTTCGCACGTTGTCGAAAGGGCGGACCACTTCACAGTGGGATACACCTCCATCAGGATAAAGCGTAGCGTAGCTGGAGGGAGCTATGCAGTGAACCACCGGACTGCCCGTTTGCACGAGCCTCAAGTGATATTCGCGCACCTTCAGCCTCCATTCAAACAGGTATTTCCTGCTCTCCAGGTCCCTGAGTTCAGAAAGAAGCCCCAGGCACTCATCCTGGCCGGGCATCAGATTCTCTCCGACCCCGGTGTCCCACAGAAGCGAGCTGTTCAGGCCGTGTACGTCGCGGGCGTCTTGCCTCACAAAGGTGAACGCAAAGTCGCTCAAGGGGTAATTTGCTCGTACGAAACGGTAGAAATCGGGAAAGGAGTCGATGTTTGTTGTGCTGACCACCGAGTTGATAACCGACTTTATGCGTTTGTCTTGGCGGGACAACTCCTCGACTTCCCTGATGGCAGCGTCGGCCATCTTGAAAGCCAGCTCGCTTCCTCTTATCTCATTATGCACGTCGGCAAGGCCGTCAAGGGAAACGGCGATGCGGAGAATACCAGGGGCTTCGTCTAAAAAGGTCCGGGCGGTCTCGACCAGCCGCTCGATGAAGAAGCCGTTTGTGGTAATCACGAGCTCCTGGATGCCGGCCTCCAAAGCAAAGGCAAGAAGGATGTCGGTAAGGTCTTTCCTCATGAAAGGCTCACCCCCACAGAGGATAACGGTCGGATTGACGTCTGCGAGGGAGTCAGCCACCCTCCGCACCTCTTCCGTGGTGAGCTCAGCGTATTCCTTCTGTAGCTCCGAGGCGTAGAAGCAGTGAGAGCACCTCAGGTTGCAGCGGTTCGTCACGAAATAGAAGAGATTCGTCGGGCCGCGGCCACCCTCGAAGGCGCGCTTCTGCCTCTGCGCAAACCATTCGGCGAGCCCGCGCCTGACGAGCCGGGGGGTGTGGGCAGCGAGCTTTATCATAGTGTCCTTGCTCGCTTCGCCGACCTGACCGGACAGTAGCCGTCTGTCGATCTTGCTCATGGCTGATTTTCCGTAAGAGAGCGAAGAAGCCTCTGCCTGTCGCGGCGGTGCTCCGTGACTCTGGCTGCTTTCGAAATGAGGAACATCGCCACGAGAAAGAGAGCGAAGAGCTTCGTCGAATACTGCCTCACCCTCACCGGGAACGGCTGCGGTGGGCTGCCGGCCGGACTGCTGAGGGCAGAACCTTTTCTGTGCTTGAGCTTCAGGAGCAAGAAAGAAAGGAACTCGACCGGCTGGTAGTTTACAAGAAAGTAGAGCAGGGTGTTCTTGTATGCCATCTTTTGGGTTGCCATTTCGAGCGGTTCTTCGAGTCTCGGCGCGTGATGACCGAACGCTCGGCTGTCACCCACGCACCGAAGGCCACAGGCCTTTATTTTGAAGCCCAGGTCGTTGTCTTCGTGGAGGTACTCGATGTACTCGGTGAAGCCGCCGATTCGCCCTAGAACTCGCCTGCGTATCATTACGCAACCGGTGTTGACGTACAGGTCGTCGTAAAGGGTGAAAAGCTCGGGGTGCTCCAAGTAGTGGTGGTCTATTGTCTGCCCCACGTGAACAGAGGTCTCTCCCGCGCTGTTTTCATAAGTTATACCACCCACCGCGCCGATGTCCGTGTGCTGCTCGAGTATCGCCACCATATCGCCCGCACAGTTGGTGTTGATGTCGATGATGTCCGAGTCTACGAACCATATGAACTCACCGCGTGATTCTAGCGCCCCAAGGTTCCTCGCGTAGCTCGCCCCGAGGTTTTCTTTGAGGTTCAACACCCTCACGTCGGCAACACACCGGGAGAGCACCTCCTCGATGTTTCGGGCGCCATTGTTGACAACCAGAACCTCCACGGGTGAGTAGCACTGCGAGGATATCGCCTCCAGGCACGAAACAAGTGTCTCCATCTTCCTTTCATAGACCGGGACAACGGCCGAGACCAGACCCTCCTGGAAATCATCCCGTTCGATGGCCTCGAGGTCCTGTATTTGCCGGTCGACTATGTACAAAGCATTACCTCCGAAATGGGAGTGTCGGGCGCCTCACATAGCTAATCCAAGAAGGAGATGAAACCAAAGTTTAGACTAAAATATGGCCGAAGTAAAACGGGACGGGCACGGGCGGGCAGCCATGATCTTGCGCCGTCAGGTTGCGCATGGAGAGCATCTGGGCATGTTGACCCCGTCCAGTAGATCCGGCACGCCTCCCTCCACCCCGGTTATCTCCCTTCGAAAGCCGATAGCACCCCGCCACTGAGAATAGTCCTTTCCAAGCGATTGCTCCTGCAAGTAAGCGCGGGGGCTCTTCCACCCGCATTAGTTCGACCAGCAAGAATAATACAGGCGGGCAAGCGGCGGACTGCCGCTTTGAAGCATTTGTGGTTGAGGCACCCCTGCCAAGGGAGACTCCGGCGTGCTAAAGTAATTCACTGGAGTAACGCAAAAGGAGCCAGCACAATGTTACCCAAAGTGTTGATCCACAATGCGGTAAGCGTCGACGGTCGCATCGACTGGTTCACTCCGGATGTCGGCGCGTTCTACGAGCTCGTCGAGCGATGGAAAGAAGACGCGACGCTGGCAGGGAGCGATACCATCCTCGCAGCGCCGGAGTACAACCCCGACCCTGATGACGAGCATCCCGCGTCACGGCAGAGACAGATCAGTGACACTCGCCCGCTGCTCGTCATTCCCGACAGCCAGGGCAGGGTCCGAAACTGGTCACAGCTCCTGGACATGCCGTTCTGGAGGGACGGGATCGCGCTATGCTCCCAGTCAACACCGCTGGAATACCGCGAATACCTCAGGGCCAGGGACATAGAATTTATAGTTGCCGGAGAGGACCGCGTTGACCTGAGGCAGGCGCTCGAGCAGCTCAACACGTGGCATGGCGTCGAAGTCGTAAGGGTAGATAGCGGCGGCATACTGAACGGCGCCCTCCTTCGGGCGGGACTTGTGAGCGAGATCAGCCTGCTGGTTCATCCAAGCCTGGTGGGAGGGGTGACCCCTCGATCGTTCTTCCACGCTCCGGACCTGGAATCGAGCGATGACGTCATCGAGCTCGAGCTGACAGAAGCGCGGACGCTGGTGCGCGATATTGTGTGGCTCCGATATAAAGTTCTGTGACCGGGAGCCCGATATAGCTCTGCCGCGGGCAAATAAAGTTTTGAGACAGACCCGACTGTCAATCCTTTCAACTTTAAATATCCGCATCAAACCGGCGTTTTTCGAAAGAACGGTCCAATTAGCTTGAATTGTTTGACGATTTGGGATTCTGTGGTATAATATTGGTTAATGATTGAAGCAAAGGCCGAAAGGCCTCTTTTTTTTACCCCAAAATAGACAAGATGAGCGTCCGCCCCTCCAGGTCGTGATCCTTTTCATGGACCACCGGTCTCTTCCATGCAACATGAAAAGATCCCTTATGTTGAGTATCGGGCAAGTCTCAACCTTCAAGAAACACATCATCTTGTGCCTGGATGTGGCCTTCTGGTCAGTGCTTGAATTGTTGGACGCTCGAGGGAATCGTGATAGAATATACGTACGGGCGCAAGAAGCGCCTATTTTTTTTGGTTTGCTTGAATACGACGAAGCACTTCCTCGTACCCTTGCGAAGTGACCGCCGGCCCAGGTTGGCGGTTTTTCGCATTCCAGGCCCGGGAATAGATGTGGTGTCGCCTGCAGCGAGGGGGCAATCCACCCGAAGTTCATCGATCCGCACTGGAGCCAGGATTGTAGCCATAATGGTTCCAATGGGGGATAAAGGTATTCCCCGGTAGACCCGAAGCATAGAGCGAGGTCAAATCCTCGGCGGGAAACTGAAAAGCAACAGATTGACGAAGCCGGGATCGTGACCTCTTGTAGCACCAATAGAGTTCGCCCTCAGGTGGGGTAGGAGGGAGTGCACCTGCGTCAGACCTCAAGCAAACCGCCTACCCACCTTCTGCCCCACCTGCCCTCCCTAAACCGGGGGGCTTTTTCTTTTGGGTCAGGAGTTGAATTATGAATTTGAAGGACAGCAGCGGGAACAAGGGTGAGAAAGTTCACGATTCAAGACCGGGCTCTAGATGGGGTGGTCTTTGAGGTCTGCGCAGTAATGTTGTGTATGGGACCTGGCCTGCTTGAGGACTTCGAGTGCGACGTTCTTGACCTGCAGCGGGTCACCGAACTGCCTCTTCTCGTTGGTCACGACGGCAACGGCCATCTTGACGATCTCATCCTGCCGGCATTCCTCGGATGAGTACTCGGGGCATAGCCGGGGCAGCATTTCGTCGAATCGAGAGGTAAGGCTGTTGAAGATCTGCTGGACCCGAAGGGGGACCGACAGCACCACGAAGTCATCCTCGCCCATATACCCGAGGAACTCTTCTTCAGAGATGACAATATCGCGTAGAGCGTGGGCGACGCTCTGGACAAGGTCATCCCCGCGTTGTATCCCGTAACGGTCGTTGATTGTCCTCAGGTTGCTGATATCGAAATATAGGAATGCGAAGAACTTGCCCCTCTGCTCGAGGCGTTTGCGCGTCTCTTCGTATATCTGATGTTTGCCAGGAAGGTTCGTCAGCGGGTCGACGACCATGCCTTTGCTGGCTTTGCTGAGCACCGACTTGATCCTCGCGAAAAGCTCCGCGTTCTCGAAAGGCTTGGCCAGGTAGTCGTCCGCCCCGACCTCGAAACCTTTGACAATGTGCTCCGTCTCATCGAGAGCGGTCAGCATGATGATGGGAGTGTATTTTGTCCGGGGGTCGGCACGCATCCTCTGGCAGATCTCCCAGCCGTCGACGCCCGGCATCATCACGTCGAGGATCACCACATCGGGTTGATCGACTACGGCTGAGACGAGGCCGGTTTCGCCGCTCGTCTCGGTAACGACTTCATAGCCCTCGATCTCGAGGTTGGTTTTCATTACCTCGAGAAGCGTCACCTCGTCGTCGATCAGGAGAATCTTTCTCTTTTTGATATCTGACATGTCCTCACCGGCTAATAGCGGACTGGTATCCAAGAGATTGTACCACATTATGCGGTGCCGCCGACCGCTCAGACGAGCCCGTGGCGCTCGAGGAGCGCGTTGTCCGAAAGGAGCTTTTCGGGCCGGCCGTCGGCGACAACTTCGCCCTTGTCCATGAGGACCACGCGGTCGCAAACGGCACGTGCCATATCCAGGTCGTGTGTCACAACCACCTTGGTGGCCTCAAGGATACCGATCAGCTGGATGAACTCGCGCCTGCCCCTCGGGTCCATGTTGGAGACCGGCTCGTCCAGGACGAGGATATCAGGGTCCATGGAGAGGACGGTCGCAAGGGACGCGCGCTTCTTCTCGCCGAAGCTCATGTGGAACGGCGACCTGTCTTCAAATCCTTCCAGGCCGACCCAGGCCAGCGCCCGGGATACGGCATGTTCGACCTGCTCCTTCGATAATCGCTGGTTGAGCGGACCGAACGCAACGTCCTCCTTGACGGTGGGAGAGAACAACTGGTCGTCCGGGTCCTGAAAAACGAGCCCGACCTTGTTGCGCACTTCCTTGAGGTTCTTCTTGTTGACCTCCAGGCCCATTATCTCGACGCGCCCCTGTCCGGTAAGGATACCGTTCAGGTGAAGGGCGAGCGTGGATTTGCCGGCGCCGTTCGGACCCATGATGCCGACGGTCTCACCGCGGTGCACGGCAAGGTCGATCGAATTCAGCGCTCGATGGCCGTCGGGGTACGCGTAACTCAGGTCTTCTATCCTGATTGCGACCTGCGGCGCGATCGGTATTACGTCCACAGTACCGCCAGCCTTCCGACAAGCGCCGTCGCCACCACGAATATCATAAAGACGTAGTCCCCGGCTCCCATCTTCGGCTCGCTATATCGAGGGTACGTTCCATCGAATCCGCGCGAGGCCATCGCCTGGTAGACGTGCTCGGCCCGCTCCTGGCTGCGCAGGAATAAAGAGGCGATCATGTAGCCGACAACCTTGGCCTGCCATAACCACTTGCCGTGATAGTTGCGGGAGTCCCGAGCCCGTTTCATTCTCTCCGCCTCGTCGACGATTATGAAGATATAACGGTACATGAACGAGCTGACCATCGTAAAGAAGCGAGGCACGTGCAACTGCTCGAAACCGTGCATCAGGTCGGGGAAGTGCGTTGTGGAAGTAAGAAGAATGAGGCATGCGACAGAAGTGAGCGACTTCGCCGTCACGTTCCACAGGACGAGCAACCCATTGTTCGAGACCGTGAGCCAGCCCCAGTGGGTGGCGGCGCCTCCCTTGTGCATGAAGGGAACGAAAACCGCCACGACCAGGATAAAAGGAACAACTACCATCATGCGCGTCAGAAGGTAGCGGAACGGGACCCGCGAGGCCGCCGTGATGACTATCACAAGGCCCGCGTATACGCAGAAAGCGAACCACGCCCTGGGGGGCGTGGTTACGCAGGCGATGATTATTACGAAAAGCGCTATCGTCTTTGCTCTCGCGTCCCTCGCGTGTACCGGGCTTTCGAGCTTGGAATAGCGGTCGATAAAATCATGTTTCACTTAGCGGAATCCCCGAACTTTCATCGTCTTTCTTTTTCCATATGCGACCGAGCCCGTAGAGGAGCAGCCCGACAACAGCCGCGACCGCCAACGTGATAAGCACGCCGATCAACCCGGAAAGACCGGTCGAGACCCCCTTGCTTTTGATGCCTGGATAGGCATACTCTTTCATCGGCGCGTAGCTCCACGCATCCTTCGCCTCCTTTTTCGCGAACCCCTTGGCCTCGGCGGTATGGTCCAGTCCGTCAGGACTTTTCGAGGCAAACGGTGAGGCGAACGTACCGACCAATATCGCGACGACAAGAGCCGCTCCTGCGAATATCCAGATCGCCCTGTTCCTCTTCAGGCTCCCCTTCATATCGAGCTTCATGACTGGGCCTCCTTTGCTACCCCGGCGGGCATAAGCGCAGGCCCCTGGTATGCGTTAACGAGGTCCGGACGGGTCTGTAGAACGACAGACAGAACAACAACGGTTATGAATCCCTCGCCTATCCCGATGAGGCTGTGAACTCCCACCATTGCGGGGAAAGCGATGTGGAAAGGCACGGTCCCGGACAGCGAGAGTTCGATCGCGCAGGCCGCTGACGCCAACACGATACCCAACCACGCAAAGACCGCCGCCGATGAGAGGAGAGCGGCCTTTTCACCCAAGCGTTTTGCGAGGGGTTTCTTCATGACCTTCAGGAGCGCGTAACTCAGCAATCCGGCCACGATCGCCATGTTGAAGATGTTCGCGCCGAGTGCGGTGAGGCCTCCGTCCGCAAAGAAGAAGCACTGCACTGCCAGCACGACGACTATGGTTAGAAGCCCCTCCCAGGGCCCCAGCAGGAGACAGGCAAGCAGGCCAAGTACTACGTGCCCGCTCGTCCCCCCGGCCACGGGGAAGTTCATCATCATTGCGGCAAATATGAACGCCGCCGTGATCCCGAGCAGGGGGATCTTCTTCTCGGTGAGGGTGTCTTTGACCTTGTAGAGAGCGTAGGCAACCGTGCTTCCTGAAACGCCCCACAGGGTGCCGTAGGTCTTCGGGTCCAGGAATCCATCCGGGATATGCAACTTCACCACCTCCTGTGATAAGGGTGGCAATAAAAAAAGCCACCTCCAACCGGTTTCCAACCGGAACCCGGCCTTCGTGGCCAGTTGCTCGTCAAACTACGTCCTACCCGGAAGGGCCTACTTGACCCCGCTGTGACATTACTTATACCAAAACGGCCCGACTCCTGCAATGGGGGGTGGCGCTTGCCCCCGAGTCTACTTTCGCAGGATTATTTCGTGGCCGGTGAGGTCAACTATTTCTATGGTGGCGGTAATGAGCTTCTGTTCGCCGAACAGGTCGGTAAGGAGGAGCTTGTCCCCTTCAGGGTGGACCGTTACCACGTTGTCCATGACTTGCTGCTTCTCGCCGTCCTTGACGACGAAGACGACGGCTTCACACATCAGCTTTCCTCCTCGGGTTCCGCGGACAACCCGAAGTGCTCGCGGACCAGGCCTATCGCTTCGTTGATGAGTTGCTGGAGAGGTTTCTTGGATAGCCCGAGTATCTCGAGCGGTGGATTCGATATGGGAAGCAATATCTTGCGGCATTTAGCCGAAGCGATTGCCGTCGCGATTCGCGGAGTCACTTCACCCATCATCGAGTTCGGCACGAGTATCGACAGCGAGCCCATGACGATGTCAGCCTCATCGATCGAGAAGGCGATCGCGTTCTCCCCGGTCGCTCCCCTTGTGGCCTTGGCCTTCATCATGCTGCCCGTGGCGATCGCGTTGGTGCCGAGTGCCATGATCTCGGTTTCCTCGGGGAGAGCCTGTCGCAGCCCAAGGACGATCTGCGTGCCGATGCTCCCTCCCATCCCGTCCACGACCGCGATAATCATCAGTGGCCTCCCTCATACGCCTTTCGCGCGCCGATCGTCTCGAGGTACCTCTGTGCCGACAGGGCCGCGAGAGCACCCTCGGCCGCTGCCAGTATGACCTGCTTGAAGTAATTCGCCCTCGCGTCACCAGCCGCGAAAACCCCGGCTATGTTTGACTCCAGCCGGTCGTTGGTAACGACGTATCCGGCTCCGTTCAGCTCGACCACGTCGGGAAGAAACCCTGTGTTGGGCTCATTACCCACGTAGAAGAAGATGCCCGATACAGGGACCTCGGACGACTCTCCCGTCACGTTATCGCGTACGACAGCGGAGCTTACGGTCTGGTCGCCCTTTATCTCAAGAACCTCGGAGTTCCAGATGAACTCGAGCTTGGGTTCGGACATCGCCCGCTCCTGGTGGTGCGCCGAGGCGCGCAACTCGTCCCGGCGGTGGACCAGGATCACCTTGCTCGCGAACCTCGCGAGGTGGAGCGCTTCCTCGACCGCGGCGTCACCGCCTCCGATTACCATTACCACCCGCTCCTTGAACAGGGGCGCGTCACAGGTGGCGCAGTAGGAGATTCCGCGCCCGGTATACTTCTCCTCGCCGGGGATGCCAAGTTTGCGGGGACTCCGTCCAGAGGCGACTATGACGGCGCGGGCCTTGAGCTCGCCGCCGTCGAGGGCCAGGACCTTGAGGTCTCCGTCGAGCATGAGGCCGTTCACCGGTGAGAACGCCTTGACTTCGAGGCCGAACCTTTCGGTCTGCTTCTTCATGAGCTCCACGAGTTCCACTCCGGAGATCCCGTCGGGGAAGCCGGGGTAATTCTCGATGAGAGGAGAATAAATAGCCTGCCCGCCGGTCAACTGCTCTTCGAGCAGGACGGCATCGATCCTGGCACGACAAAGGTAGAGCCCGGCGGTAAGCCCGCATGGCCCCCCGCCAATAATTGCTACATCGCGGATGTCTTCGGTCATTCGTTCCCCTCCAAAGAACTCGATTGCGTATCACCAATTGTAGCATTTTGATATTTCGAACAGTCGGCCCCCCGGCTTGACGCGCCCTATTCACTGGCAGGCTCCGTAGTGCTAGCTTGTAGATTACATTCTGCTTTGTGGACAAACGAAGGGGAGGTCTGACATGCCGAACATCTACGTCGAAGGCCCGCCAGTGGAGGTGGACAAGAAGAGGACCCTTGTCAAGGAAATCACCGAGGCCGCGGTGAAGGCGTACGGAATTCCTCAGCAGGCCATGGTCGTGACTATTAGAGAGAACGCCGCGGAGAACGTCTCTGTCGGAGGGTGTCTGCTCTGTGACATGCGCTCGGATGAGACCGACTGAGTCGGGATGCTGGACAGGTACTTCTCAATAGAGCGCAAGGAGCGCTTCGCGATTCACTGGCTGGCGCGCTCGGAAGACGGCGGCCTTTCCGATCTGACAGGGGCGTCTGAGAATGAACTCTTTGAAGCCAACAGCGCGGGCACAGGCAGGTTGCGCGCGCTCAAAGACGCCTCCGCGGACCCCGACCTGGAACCAGCACGCACAAGCCTTCTGGACGTCAAGCTGGAGCTGTCTTACAGGCTGCTCTCGCACTGCTGCTTCTGCGAGCGCCGTTGTGGGGCGGACCGGTCGGGGGGTGAAAAAGGTTACTGCGGCGTAGGAGCGCAATCGCGTTACAGCTCGGACTTCCTGCACATGGGAGAGGAAGCGGAGCTTGTCCCCAGCCACACCATATTCTTCTCCGGGTGCACGTTCCAGTGCGCGTATTGCCAGAACTGGGACATCGCCATGCACCCGGCCAGTGGCATCCTCGTCGAGCCGGCGATGCTTGCCGCCGTGCTCCAGGAAGGCATCTCACAGGGGTCCCGCAACGCCAACTTCGTCGGAGGCAACCCGGACCCGAACCTCCACACGATTCTGGAGACGATCGCCCTGCTGGGCCGCGACGGGAGGTTCCTGCCCATGGTATGGAACTCGAACATGTACGCGTCCACCGAGGCGATGCATATCCTCGATGGTGTGATAGACGTATACCTCGCGGACTTCAGGTACGGGAACGACGAGTGCGCGCGGGAGCTTTCAGACGCGGACGACTACTTCGGGGTGGTCAGCCGCAACTTCGCGTTCGCGTGGGAATCATCGGAGGTCATGATCAGGCACCTCGTGCTGCCGGGTCACCTCGAATGCTGCACGAAGCCGATAATGGAGTGGGTCTCGCGGAACATGCCCGGTGCCTACTTCAACCTGATGTTCCAGTACCGGCCAGAGTACAGGGCCGCCCTTTTCCCCTCCATCGACCGCCGCCTCTCCGACCCCGAGCGAAAGCGCGCCCTTCAACTCGCCCAAGAGCATGGCATCTCTTGTTGTCCTTAACCCAGGTTACTCACCGCGGATTCTAGTGAGATCGGGGTTGACCTCGGCTTTGGCGCGTTTTACACCCATGTCCTGGAGAATCTGGACGATGTCGTCTTCCTTGGTGAGCGGGTTGACGTTGCGCTTCTTGAGCTCGCTCTTGGCCACGCGAATGCCCATGTATACGTAGTCCGCATTCTCGATCGCGACCTCCAGCCTGTGATTCATGCGGTAGCCGGGTAAGTACTGTACAAGCATCACTGTGAATATCACCAATGCGACAATGACCAGGCTAATGATATAGACGCCCAGGCTGACGCGTATCGGCCCTTTGTTGTGCGGTCCAACGGGGGTGTCCACGTCTTCGTTCGTGGCGTAGATCCGCTCTCTCATTCTGGTCCCCTTTCACGGTACTTCTAGAGGGCAATAGCCAGTCGACCGTTAACTATTTCTTAACATGGGGTTAATTCCACTTTAATGGTCATGTAGTTAATTCATTACAAACGATAACGTATGAGGCAAGGCCGCGCGGTAGGGTTCATACGGGAATCATAGAATTCAGTAAGCGGCTTCATCATGCATCGAGTATATGGAACAGGCCCCCTACTAACAAGGAGGAGCATATCGATGAACGGTAATCAGGGAGGAATGCCGCCCAACGCGGGACCCCCCGGGAATCAGGGTGAAAACGTTCCCGGTGAACACGGCGCGCCGGGCGTCGGAGCCCGGCAGCCAGGGCAGATGCCTGTGCCGCCCCCGGTTCCTCCGACAAACGCTCAGCAGCCCCCCCCGCCGCCTCAACAGGGTGTAACCACGCCGCAGGCCGCGATACCGACTGAAGGTGCTCTTCCTCCGCTTCCGCGTCGAGACGGGCCGAAGCCCAAGAAGCAGAGGGGAGCCGGGATAATCTTCGTCTGGGCTGTCGTTGGAGCGATCATCGGCGCACTCCTCGTGCTGCTCGTGATGCCCGCGATCTTCGGCGTCAATCCGTACGACCTCGTCAGGGGTAACGTCAAGTCGGCGGTTAAGAACGAAGAAAAGAAAGAGGTCGGCACTCTCAAGGTCATCAGCCCTTCGCAGGGAGGTCTGAGCGTGTCCGCGATCGCCCAGAAGGTGACCCCCTCCATCGTGAACATAGACATCAGGACCGCGGGCCAGCAGACGCCGTTCTTCACAACGCAGTCTCAGGAGGGTACCGGCTCCGGCATTATCTACTCCTCTGACGGCTACATAATCACCAACAACCACGTGGTCGAAGGGGCGCAGCAGATCACCGTGACCCTGGCGTCGGGCGAGTCGCTGCCCGGCAAGACGGTGGGTACGGACGCCACCAACGACATCGCCGTGGTCAAGATCGACAAGACCGGTCTTCCGACGTTGCAGACGGGCAACTCGGACAACCTCGTGGTGGGCGAACTGGCCGTTGCCATCGGGAGCCCGTTCGGGTTCGAGCAGACCGTGACCTCCGGGATTATCAGTGCGCTTCACAGGAGCGTAGGGGCGAGCTCGACGGGCGGCACGTCAAACGAGGTCCTGACGGACCTCATACAGACCGACGCGGCGATCAACCCCGGCAACTCGGGGGGAGCGCTTTGTGACGGAAACGCCAAGCTGATAGGCATTAACGCGGTAATAGCCACCTCGTCCGGCGGCTCCGAGGGCATCGGGTTCGCCATCCCCGTAAACACCGCGATCAGCATTGCCGACAGCATCATAGGGGGCAAGCCGGTGTCCCACCCGTACCTGGGCGTTCAGGGCCAGACGGTCAGCCAGGACATAGCGACCCAGTACAACCTGCCGGTGACCTCAGGGGCGTATATCACCAGTGTCATTCCCGGGGGTCCTGCCGATAAGGTCGGCATGAAGTCTGGGGACATAATCGTCGCCATTAACGGGCAGCCCGTAAAGTCGATGGACGACGTGGTGGCCGCAGTACGGAAGCTCAAGGTCGGGGACAAAGTTTCCGTGACCTACTACCAGGGCAGCAGCAAGAAAACGGCGGAGGTGAAGCTCCAGGAGAAGCCCGCGAACGCCGGCCAGTAGAGGACTCAACTGAGAAAAGTCCCTCGGTGGCGGCATAAGAGGGGACCGGGACATGCTAGCGACCTGTGTGTTGGATGCTGAGTGCGGGAAGCGTGCACGACCCGGTCCCTTTTGTCATAATGCACCTGCACGGTATGTAAAGATCTAATTGACTGGCTGGATATGTCTAAAGAACAGATAACAAGTCTCATCGAAGAGTCCATACGGGCGGCGATCGGCGAAGGCAAGCTGCCGCCCGTGGAGCCCGGCCGTATCGAGCTCGACCGGCCCAAGCGGAAGGAGCACGGCGACTGGGCGACCAATGTCGCGCTGGCCGTAGCCGGCAGGGTGGGCATGAACTCCCGCGACGTGGCGGCGATAATCGCCGAATCCATTAAACCCGCCCCGGACATCATTTCCCGCGTGGAGGTGGCCGGCCCGGGGTTCATAAACTTTCACCTCGCTCCCGCATTCGTCCGGAGCATCCTCTACGAGGTCGCGGAAAAAGGTAAGAAGTTCGGGATGTCGGACGTCGGCGCCGGGCGAAAAGTGCAGGTCGAGTTCGTGAGCGCAAACCCGGTAGGGCCTCTACACGTGGGTCACGGCCGGTGGGCGGCGCTGGGCGACGCGCTGGCCAGCGTTATGAGCCACGCCGGCTATAACATCGAGCGCGAGTACTACGTCAACGACTACGGAACCCAGATGTTGAACTTCGGGCTGTCGATCTCCGCGCGGTATCTCGAGGCGCTGGGCCGGCCCGGGGAGCTCCCCGAAGGCGGGTATGCGGGGCAGTATATCGTTGACATAGCAAGTCGGATCGTCGCCGAGCACGGGGACGAGTACCTGGAGCTGCCCGAGAGCGCGCGGGCGGAGCTTTTCATCGAGATGGAATACCCGCGGATGCTGGAGTCGATAATGGGAACGCTCGAGAGGATGGGCGTCATGTTCGACGTCTGGTTCAGCGAGCGTGAGCTATACCGCAACGGTGAGATCGCCGAGGCGCTGGAGGCGCTCGAGGCCGGCGGCAAGGCTTATCGAAAGGACGGCGCGCTGTGGCTCCACACGACCGAATACGGTGACGAGAAGGACCGCGTCCTGGTGCGCGCGAACGGCGAGCCGACGTATTTCGCGTCGGATATCGCATATCATCATGACAAGATGAGGCGCGGTTTTGATACCATCATCGACATCTGGGGAGCGGACCACCACGGCTACGTTCCGCGCATGAACGCTTCGATGGAAGCGATGGGGTCTGGTGCCGAGCACCTCGAGGTGATACTGGGGCAGCTGGTCAAACTGTTCCGTGGCGGCGAGCCCGTCACGATGTCCAAGCGCACCGGCGAGATAGTGACCCTGGACGAGCTCATCGAAGAAGTGGGGGTCGACGCGGCGCGCTATTTCTTCCTGCAGCGCTCAAACGACTCGCCGCTGGATTTTGACATCGAGCTCGCAAAGCGCGAGTCGCCGGAAAACCCGGTCTTCTACGTTCAGTACGCGCACGCCCGAATCTGCAGCATCCTTCGCTACGCCGGGGAGTCGGGCGCGGACCTCTCGGATCCGGCTCCCGGCGAGCTCGAGCTGCTCCAGACCGAGGCCGAGATGGACCTGTTGAGAAAGCTGGCGGAGCTCGAGGAGATCGTGGAGTTCTGCGCGGAGCGCAGGGTGCCGCACCGCCTGACGGGCTACGCGGAGGATCTCGCGTCGCTGTTCCATGCTTTCTACAGGGACTGCCGGGTGATCACCGAAGACGAGTGCATGACGAGGGCGCGGGTATTCGCGGTTCGCGCGGTCAGGCAGGCACTTGAGATAGTGCTCGGTCTTATCGGGGTCTCGGCGCCCGAGAAGATGTAGCTTCAGACCAGGAAGCGAGGTGAGCCCGTTTGCGCTTCGGCTATCACGTGCGGATGTCGGGCGGCCCCATCTCGGCGCTGTTGGAAGGTATCGACGCGGGTTGCGAGGCGATACAGATGTTCCCCGGTAGCCCACAGCGGTGGGGGACGCCACCGGTCTCCGACGAGCAGGCCGTGGAGTTCATCGAGGCAAGGAGCAACTCGGGCATCGACCCTGTCCTGCTGCACGCGATATACCTCATCAACATGGCTGCACCTTCAGACTCGATCTTCAAGCGTTCCGTCGGGTCGCTCGCAAGCGCGCTGGCCAAGGCTGACAGGTTGGGCGCAACGGCTGTGATATCGCACATTGGCAATCACAAGGGAGAAGGTGAGGAGTTCGGCCTGAAAAGGATAGCCGAGGCGGTTGACTCCTGCCTCGGACACTCCACCGGCGACGCAATGCTCCTCCTCGAGACGACTGCCGGCGCAGGCACGTCAATAGGCAACACGTTCGAGCAGTTCGGTGCGGTCTTCGACATGGCCGGCCGGCCGGAGAGACTCGGATTCTGTCTCGACACCTGCCATATCTTCGCCGCGGGTTACGACATCAGCACGCCCGCCGGCGTCGACGATGCCCTTGACGAGCTAGACCACTACATCGGTCTGGACAGGCTCAAGGCGCTTCATCTCAACGACTCGAGGGGAGAGTGCGGATCGCATCTCGACAGGCACGAGCACATCGGCCAGGGAATGATCGGCCTCGAATCGTTCCGCCATATGGCCAACCATCCAGCGTTACGCGGCCTTCCCGCCATCGTCGAGCTCCCATACGAAAACCGTGACAAAGACTCCCTCGATGACCTCTCCCTGTTGCGCTCTCTTGTCGAACCGCAAGAGCGTAGCGGAGAAGAGGATTAATCGTGATGATGATGGTCTTCGGCGGACATCCGTTCCTGAGCGTCGAAGAGCGAGTCACCGGCTTCCTTTACTTCTCTCGAGGCTTGTTCGAGGAGAGCGATCACGTGCTCGAGCTTCGTGCTCACCTCGGGCACGCCCCTGTGGGAAGACAGAGAAGCCCAGTGCCCGGTCGCGGCTGCCTCGTTCTCAAGCCTTATCGCCAGGTGGCGGACGGCCGTCTTGATAGCCACCAGGTCGGGGTGGGTCGTATGCATGTTTAGAACCTCCCTGTCCACGGATGCCCCCGCGACGATTTGGGTGCGCTTGACCGGGGCAACAGCCGGTCACTAAGTATATAATATTGCTACAGCCCGATTGACTTGGAAGGCACGATTGATATTCAGGGGAAGATTTGAACGATTTTATCTACAAAACAGGCACGCTGTACTGTGAAGAACTGCGAGTCTCCGACATAGCGGAGAAGGTGGGTACACCCTTCTACCTCTATAGCAAGAACACGTTCACCAGCCACTTCAACGCGGTGGACCAGGCATTTGGAGACGTACCGCACATCATAGCCTATTCGGTGAAGGCGAACAGCAACGTGGCTATAGTCAGCCTGATGGCCCATCAGGGCGCAGGGGCCGACGTGGTGTCGGGTGGAGAGCTCTTCCGCGCGCTTCAGGCGGGTGTGGACCCAGGCAAGATAGTCTTCGCCGGCCTGGGCAAGACGGCGTCAGAGATAGAATACGCCCTCAAAGAGGGCATCCTGATGTTCAACGTGGAGTCCAGCCAGGAGCTGATGCTGATCAACGAGATCGCTTCCGGGATGGGCGTCGAGGCCCCCATAGCGCTGAGGGTCAATCCTGACATCGACCCGCAAACCCACCCCTACGTCGCAACCGGGCTCAAGCAGAGCAAGTTCGGGATACCGCTATCCCAGGCCATGGCCGAGTACGAGGTCGCGCAGAGGCTGCCCGGGCTAAACCCGGTGGGTATACATCAACACATCGGTTCGCAGATCATGGACTCCGCGCCGTTCGAGAACAGCCTGGTCAAGATAACCAACCTCGCGCGGAGCCTTTCCGTCCTGGGGATGGACATCAAGTACATCAATATCGGTGGCGGTTTCGGGATCCAGTACACAGACGAGGAAGCCCCGGCCCCCGACCAGTTCGCAAACGCGATCGTGCCGCTGCTGAAGGACACGGGCTGCACTGTCATCTTGGAGGTCGGCAGGATGATAGCCGGCAACGCGGGCATCCTTGTCACCTCGGTGCTCTTCAACAAGCAGGGCGAGGAGAAGAAGTTCGTAGTCGTGGATGCAGCAATGAACGATCTCATCCGGCCGAGCCTCTATCAAGCGATCCACCAGATAAGCCCGGTCGCCGAGCGGGACGGAGCCGAGGAGCTGAAAGTCGACGTCGTCGGCCCGATCTGCGAGTCTGGCGATTTCCTCGGGCAGGACCTGAACCTTCCCGAAGTTCAACCCGGAGATCTCCTGGCGGTGTTCACCGCCGGCGCGTACGGGTTCGCGATGTCGTCCAATTACAACTCACGCACGCGCGTGCCCGAGATTCTCGTCTCGGGTCGCAAAGCATACGTTATCAGGCGGAGGGAAACGTTCGAGGACCTGATCCGCGGTGAGGCTATCCCCGACGATATGTTGTAGTTCTGGGCGGACGCGCAGGCCAGCTTTCGAAGGCGAAGGAGACGGACATGGCGCAGGAACGGGCCGTCGTTTCTCTGGTAGACGCCAAGCGAGACCTTCCCGGAACGGTTGCTTCTGTCATGGACGAGCACTCCGTTGCCGAGACCATCCGTTCGAAGCCCGAGGTCTACGTCAAGATCAACGCCATCGACTTCAAACCGTACTGCTACACCAGCCTTGAGGTAACGGGAGCGGTGCTTGACTACTGCCGGAAGGCGGGGGCCAGAAAGCTCTTCCTGATGGAGAACTCAACCCAGAGCAACTTTACGCGACTGGTGTTCCATGTCGCCGGTTTCGACAAGCTCGCAAAGGAGAGCAAAGCCGTACCGCTGTACCTCGACGAGGGAAGGCAATCGGTGGTCAACCTTCCCCACATGGGATACGACATCCACGTCTCCGAGCACGTCAAGCGGATAATCGACCAGAGGGATAGCGTCACATACGTCGACGTTCCCAGGCTCAAGACCCACTCGATGACAGTCCTGACGTGTGGGATAAAGAACCAGTACGGGCTCGTGATGCACCACGACCGCTCCAGGGACCACAACTGGCGGCTCCACCGCAAAATCGCCGACATCTACAGCGTGGTGCAGCCCGACTTCACGCTGATCGACGGTACCGTAGCGACCATTAACGGGCACTATCCACCAGAAGCCCTGCAGAGACAGTGTCTCGTTCCGTTCAACATCGTCATCGGCGGCAGGGATACGCTGGCCGTTGACACCGTATGCGCGAGGGTCTTCGGCTACGAGGTCGATGAGGTCGGGCACCTGGCGGAGGCGCGGGATATGGGCCTCGGCTGCGCGGACCTGGACGGCATCGAGGTGAGGGGCGAGCCCCTGTCCCGGTTCGAGAAGAAATATCCGTACCAGCTCTACGACGCGTTCCCGCCGGACGTGGAGATAATCCGCGGCGAGGAGCGCAACTGCCTGGAAGGTTGCGACGCCAACACTCTCGCGCTCCTTCAGATGCTCTATCTCGATTTCGACGGAAAAGGCGGATTCAGCATCGTCATGGGCAAGGGGTTTGACCGACAGAAAATAGACGCCCTCCAGGGAAAGGTGCTGGTAGCCGGACCGTGCGCGTACGACGAAGTGGGCGAGACCCTGATCCGCCGGCTCGGAAAGCGGAACGTCGCCTTCACGCGTGAGTGCAACGACCTTGCGGGTACGACCGGAGGCCTGACCAGGCTCATGAAGGTGAATGCCCTCAAGATGGTGCCGATAAATCCCCTCAAGTCCCTGCAACTTCTCGCGCAAGCCAAGCTCCACAGGTCCACCGCTCGCATCCCACCCCTTGTGCATTTCTAACGAGGTTGGACGCCGGATCCGGATTTGAAACGCGCTGACGGTTCGCGCTATAAGGAGTAGAGTACCAGACGGATAGAATGGTGGAACAAAAGCGGGGAGAAGAGGGCATCAAAGACGCGGAGTTTGTGGCCAGGAAGAAGAAAGCGCTCGAAGTGGACAGGCGGCTGGCGGCGGCTTTCGGGATAACACTTCCCGCCGACGACAGGGATATTGTTCACGAGTTGATCCACGCGGTGCTTTCACAAAACACACACAGGCGCAATTATAACCTGGCTTACGGAAGGCTCATGGAGGAATTCGGAACCGTGCAGGCAATCGCCGAGGCGCCGTTGTCCCGAATCGAGAAGGCCATCCGGCCCGGCGGGCTGTCGAAGCAGAAGTCCACGGCCATAAAAGAGATCCTCGGCGTCATCAGGGAGACGCGAGGCGACTACTCGCTCGAGTTCGTCCGGGACATGTCGGTGCCGGACGCGCGCCGGTTCATGGAATCGCTTCCCGGTGTGGGCCCAAAGACCGCCTCGGTCGTACTGATGTTCGCCGACGGCCGGAAAGTGCTTCCCGTCGACACGCACGTCCTGCGGACGAGCAAGAGGATCGGGCTCGTCGATGAGAACACAAGCGCGGAGCAGGCTCAATCCGAGCTGGAGGCGCTTGTGCCGCCGGCAAAGAGGCCGGGGATGCACGTGAACCTTGTCCACTTGGGCCGCGAAGTCTGCCACGCCCGCAATCCCGCACACGAGGTATGCCCCGTCAACGCGGTGTGTGACTATTACCAGGGGACCCGGTGATCGCGGTGGAAGGCACTTCCGCCCAAACCACTGCCGGTTCGAAGCCCATTGCAGCGTGGTTCTGTGCTTACACCCCTATCGAGGTGCTGGCGGCTGCCGGTCTCGAGCCTGTCCGGTTGTTCGGCAAGCCCGGGAATTCGGAGTCCGCCGATTCTATCCTCGGGACGAACATCTGTCCTTACGTCAGGGCCTGCCTCGAGCAGGGACTTGCGGGTGAGGCCCCGGGCGTGGTAGTTTTCGCGGGTTGCTGCGACAGTATGAGGCGTCTGTACGACGCATGGTCGTTTTATTGCCATCCCGAGTTCGCGTATGCCATGGATGTGCCACGGAGCACGAGCGATACGTCCCTCCAACTGTATCGCGCGGCTATCGCGGACCTTGTCCTCTCTCTCGAGCGTTTCACGGGCACGGAGATCGGCTCCGACGCACTTGCGAGCGCGATCTTTCACCGCTCCAGCGCCGACGCCACCCTTGCGCGTTTCTTGCCGACTGATGACAGGGGACTGTCGATGGGCTCCGAGGAGTACCTCGGGTTGTTCACCGATGCCCAGACGGCACCGCCCGAAGATTTCACCAGGCGGTGGGACGTACGTTCACGAGAGGACCAGGCGGGCGGACCTGGAGGGTCGCGAAAGGCCGTGATAGTGACCGGTAACCTGATAAGACCGGGGAAGCTTCTCGGGGTCATAGACGAGTGTGGAGGCACCGTAGCCTCCCTCGACCTCTGTTCAGCGGAGAGGTTCCTCACCTGGGACGAAGCGGCGTTGGAACGGATCCGGGACATGAGCCGTGATAGCCTACTCGACGAGCTTTCTCGGCGCTATCTCATGAGGACCCCGTGCCCCCGAATGCTGAACAGAGCAGAGAGGTACGACCGGCTCACCGCGGATGCCGCCAGGCTCGGGGCCCGCGGCGTTGTCATCGTGCCACTGATGTTCTGCGACCCGTTCCTGTACGACCTTCCGTCGCTCGAGAACCACCTCGACGCGGCGGGGATTCCATCGCTGGTCCTGCAGAGCGACTACCAGGACGAGAATGTCGGGCAGTTGACCACCCGTATCGAGGCGTTCATGGAGATGATATAGATGGGCACGGTCGAGATGTTGGCCGAAAGGTTCAGATCGACGATTTCCCCCGAGCTCCTGCAGACGCGGAGATTCTGGGCCGCCATATCCGCTCTCACGCGAGCGCAGTTCGGCCCCGCGAGGAGAAACCCGGATGCTGCCGCGATGCAGCAGGCGATCGACAGCACCAGGGACGCATTCCTCGGTCACGGGCCTGTCGCCTGGGCCAGTCTCCTCATACCAACTGAGCTTCTGCACGGTGCGGGAGTAGTCGGATTCTACCCCGAAATTGCAGCCGCCGTCCTGACCACGGGGCGCTTCTCCGAGAGGTTCCTTCAGCGCGCCTCCGCCGACGGTTTCTCGAGCGACCTCTGCTCCTTCCACCGTGTCGTGCTGGGCGCCTCCGTGGAGGGATTCCTGCCCCGACCCGATGTAATCCTCTCGGCCTCGTCACCGTGCGATTCCGCCCCCATGTCTTTCGCGCACCTCGCCGATTTCCACGGCGTGGAGCACATAGCCCTCGAATTCCCCGCCTGCGAGCCCACGGGCGGCGGCACCCGCGTCCTTGCCCGGCAGATCGCGGATACGTTCGAGAGGCTGCTCGCGATGGAGGGGACAGGGTCGGAGGCGAAGCTGCGTTCGGTGGTGGAGATGTCAAACGAAGCCGGGGTCTACGCACGCGAGGTGGAGGAGCTCAGGCGGCAGTCCCCGTGCCCCCTTGACGGGTGGGACGCGCTCGGCCAGCTCGCGGTCATCCATACGCTGCCGGGCACGAGAGAATGCGTGGAGTTCTACCGGTTGCTTGCTGACGAGCTCAGGCGCGGGAAGGCAAACCGGGCTCCGGAGAGGCAGGATCACAGGTTGCTGTGGATGCACCTGAAACCGTACTTCGCCACCAGCATGCCACAATTCCTCGAGGAGAAAGGCGCCGTTATCGTCTGCGAGGAATACAACCGCTGGTTCTGGCCAGAGATGGATCCCGGACATCCTTTTGACTCCATGGCCGTCAAGATGATGAGCCACCCGGCGGTGGGCCCGGCTTCCAGGCGTGCCGAGATCATGATAAGGCTCGCTCGGGAATACCGGGTGGACGGGGCCGTTCATTTCAGCCACCGGGGGTGCAGGCAATCGAGCGGGTGCGCGCGCCAGGTGCGCGACGAGCTGGCCGCGGCGGGCATTCGTACCCTGGTGCTCGATGGGGAGTGCCTGGACGAGCGCGAGCACAACGAAGGCCAGGTGCGCACCCGCCTTGAAGCGTTCCTCGAATCCCTCGACGGCTGATCGGCACCGAACGGTTGACATGAACGCCGGATGAATAGCCGAAGCAATCCCTCAATGCCAGTGATAGAATCTGGAAAGAGATTCCTGTTCTTGAGAATGACCGGAGTATCAGATGAACTGGATTGCCGACGCGATTTCCATCCATACCCGTGAGATACTCACGGCGGCCAGCGTACTGGTCGATGAGGTCCAGGGCTCGGCTCTGTCTCCCGAGGAGGTCCTGGAGCAGGCGGAGCTCACCCTCGAGCTCTTGATGGGAGCGCTCGATTCCAAGGATAGCGTGCCGCTCTTCGACCGCTGGGAGGCAATCGGCAGGAGCTGTTCCGAACGCGATCTGCCGATGTCCGACATACCCAGGACCACCGACATCCTGAAACGCGCCATATGGGCGGTGATGGAGAAGCACGTCGAGGCCGGCGAGATCAAGCTCAACGACCTGGTAGACGCGATGATGGTTGTTGAGTCGGTCCTGTCGGACTGCTGGTTCATGATGGTGCACAGCTACCTGGGGTCACGCGATATCAGGGTGACGGCGAGGGCCGAACGGATGGAATCGCTCTACACGCTTACCGAGGTCCTTTCGGCGGAGCGCGACGATTACCACATGTTCAGGGCGATTGTCGATAAGGTAGCGAGCATCACCAAGCTGCCACGCTGCTCACTCCTCCTGGTCGGTGAGGACGGGCAGCTTTCGCCGGTCGCTTCCAACTTCGCCGATACTCTCGACATGCTTGAGCGGATCACGGCAAGTGGGCTCGGCGCGCTCTCAGACGTAGTCTCGCTCGGCGGTCCAGTCATACTCGAAAAGGGGCACGTCACTCCCGAGATCGAGAATATACTGGTCGCCTACCACACGCCGCTTGTGCTCCTGGTCCCCCTGCGCTCCGCGGACAAGGACCTGGGGGTCCTTCTGCTCGACACCGAGAAATCCGGCGATTTCACCCAGGAACAGATCGACCTGGCGATAGCCACCGCCAACCAGGCGGCGATCGCTATCGAGAAGAGCGCCCTGGTCGCCGAGATGGAGACCAGATTAAAGCATATGGCCGCCATCGGCATAGTGGCTCGCTCCCTGACCTCCTACCTCGACCCGAAGGAGCAGATGGAGAGCCTGCTCGAGATGGGGTGTGTGCTCGTCCGTGCCGATAGCGGTGTGGTCCTCCTGCAGGAAGAGACGTCCGGTGAGCTCGAAGAGGAGGTCAGTACCGGAGATACCGAGTGGACCAGGACCGAGCCGTTCGAGAAGATGGCCCGGCGGGCTACCGAGCACCATGAGGCCCTCTCGTGGGACGGAAAGGACTTCAAGCAGATGAACGTAGGCGCGGATGTCGACGTCGAGGCGGGACTGGTGGCGCCGATGTTCGTCAGGGATAAGTCCATAGGGATCATCGCGGTGGGGTCGTCCCGGGCCGGCGAGGGCTATTCCAAGGACGACCTCGAGATGTTCAAGAACTTCGCCGCGCAGGCGGCCGTCTCTATCGAGAACACCCAGCTCTACGAGCGCCTGCAGGACACGTACCTGGGAGCTATCGGCTCTCTCGCGGCCGCCATCGAAGCTCGTGACCCTTACACCGTCGGTCACTCGGCGCGCGTCACCCAGTATGCCGTGGCCATTGCGGAGTCGATGGGGCTCAATGGGGACGAGGTCGAGGAGATACGCCTGGCGGGTCTTCTGCACGACTTGGGCAAGATAGGCGTGCCCGACAATATCCTCCACAAACCCGGCCGCCTGAGCGAGGAAGAGTACTCCGCGATAAAGATGCATCCCGCACTAAGCATGAGGATAGTCGAGCCGCTGCCGCAGCTCGGCAACATAATACCGATCATCTATCACCACCACGAGCGGTACGATGGCAATGGTTACATGGAGGGCAAGGCCGGAGACAAGATACCACTGGGAGCCCGTATCATAGCGGTCGCCGACTCGTTCGAGGCGATGACCTCGGACAGGCCTTACAGGTCGGCGCTCTCCCGCGGTGAAGCCATTGCCGAGCTTGTGGCGAACTCCGGCTCGCAGTTCGACCCACGCGTCGTGGACCACTTCCTGAAGCTGCTCAAACAGACCTGACGGGTGCGGCAGGCGTTTACGCCCCGGAGCCGAAAATCAGTTATCATGAGTCATTATCGACTGCTCGCCTTGAGTCCGTCGCGAGCGTCGCGGAGCGTGGTGTCCGGAATCACCACACCCGGAGGTGGAGTGATGAAGCTAGCAATCAGTGGAAAAGGCGGAGTCGGAAAGAGCACGCTGGCCGGAGGTCTCTCTCGAGCTTTCGCGGCCGAAGGCAGGAAGGTCCTGGCAATAGATGCCGATCCCGATGCCAACCTCGCGGTCTCAATCGGCATATCTCCCGAAGCCGCAGCCGAATTGATCCCTCTCTCAGAGATGAAAGACATCGTGGAGGAGAGGACGGGAGCGAAGCTCGGAACGTACGGCCAGATGTTCAAGATGAACCCCAAGGTCGATGACCTGCCGGAGCAGATCTGCCTTACGCACAAGGGTGTCAAGCTACTGGCGATGGGCACCGTCAAGGAGGGCGGAGGCGGCTGCGTATGCCCCGAGTCGGTGCTTCTAAAGGCGTTGATGCGCCACATACTCCTCGACCGCGATGATGTTGTCGTCATGGACATGGAGGCCGGCATAGAGCACCTCGGCCGTGGGACTTCCGAGAGCGTTGACGCGATAGTAATAGTGGCGGAGCCGGGCCTCCGCAGCGTGTACACAGCCAAGACCACCGCGAGGCTCGCGAGAGAAATCGGCATAAAGAGGTTGTTCGTGGTGTTCAACAAGGTCGTCGACGACGCTGAGATAGACAAGCTCAAAGTGGACCTGGACGATGTCGAGTACATCGGCACCATCCATTTCAGCGAGCAGGTGCGAAAGGCGGACCTCACCGGAGAGTCGGCGTTCGACCTGGACCCGCAGTTTGTAAAGGAGCTCGACGAGATCAAACAGAGGCTCGAGAAGGAACTGGAAGGAGAGCGCATTGGCGCTTGAGAGATTCGAGATTACTGAAAAGGAAAGAATAGCGTCTGACGAGTACAGGATCGCGGTCCGTGCGCCGCGCATTCCGCCAAAGGCAAAGGCCGGCCAGTTTGTGATAATCAGGCCGGACGAGATGGGCGAGCGGATTCCCCTGACGTTGATGGACTTCTCAGACACGGACGGCACCATCGAGATAGTTTTCCAGGTTGTGGGCACCACTACGGCGAAGCTCGAGAGGCTTGAGGTGGGTGACTGCCTCGAGGACGTGGTCGGCCCGCTCGGCAGGCCCACAGAAGTCGAGAGCGTCGGGAAGGTCGTGTGTGTGGGCGGGGGGGTCGGTATTGCCGCACTCTACCCGATCGCGAGGGCGTTCGTCGAAGCCGGAAACGACGTAAAGGTCTTGCTCGGCTCGCGTGACCGCGAGCACCTCATCCTGACGGACAGGATCGAGGAGCTCGACGCGGGACTCGAGATCGCGACCAACGACGGTTCGGTGGGGGTCAGAGGGTTTGTCACAGAGCTGCTCCTTCGTGCCATCGAGGAATGGAAACCGGACAGGGTGATCGCGGTGGGGCCGGTGCCGATGATGAGAGCGGTGGCAATGCTCACAAAGGAGCGCGGCATACCGTGCATGGTCAGCCTCAACGCGATAATGCTTGACGGCACGGGCATGTGCGGGACATGTCGCTGCGAGGTCGCCGGCGAGACCATGTTCTCGTGCGTCGACGGCCCGGAGTTCGACGGGCATGAGGTCGACTTCGACATGTTGTTGATGCGCCTCGGGGCTTACAGCTCCGAAGAAGAGGAATCCAGGAAGCTCTTCGCCGGGAACGCGGATTCCTACAGGCACCCATGCGGGGAGGGCGCATGAGCCCGGCCCGAGAGATATCAAAGCCCAGGGTGAGGTTCGCGCCGAGTCCCACCGGCAGGCTGCACCTGGGATCGGCGAGGACCGCGCTGTTCAACTGGCTTGTCGCCAGGGGTTCGGACGGCACCATGATCCTGAGGCTCGAGGACACCGACAAAGAGCGTTCGTCGCCTGAGTTCGAGCACGACATACTGGGTTCGCTCCACTGGATGGGCATCGACTGGGACGAGGGTCCCGACGTCGGCGGAGACCACGGCCCGTATAGGCAGAGCGAGCGCATGGGCATGTACGGCGAATATGCGCGGCAGTTGCTCGGGCAGGGCAAAGCTTACAGGTGCTACTGCACGTCAGAGGAACTCGACGCGCGAAAGAAAGCCGCGATTGCGGATGGACGCGCGTGGCGGTACGACCGGCGGTGCCTCGAGCTCCCGGAGAACGAACGCGGGCGGCTCGAATCCGAGGGTGTCCCGTACACCGTCAGGTTCAAGGTCCCGGCCGGCACGGTCACGGTCGAAGATATGCTGCGCGGGGATGTGAACGTCGACGCGTCCGAGATCGACGACTTCATAATCGTGAGGTCGGACGGCAGCGCCGGCTTCCATCTTGCCGTAGTCATAGACGACATGACGATGGAAGTGACGCACGTTATCCGCGGC
>Ga0182021_10000191_pt1 | contig 59682 bp, 49 predicted proteins | sample 612E3MmetaG_FD_120493 | JGI IMG/M metagenome (GOLD analysis project Ga0182021, IMG submission 120493) | Permafrost microbial communities from Stordalen Mire, Sweden - 612E3M metaG (Illumina Assembly) | ecosystem: Environmental > Terrestrial > Soil > Wetlands > Permafrost | place: Sweden...
CCCGGATACGTCGAGACAGAGCTTATCGCCGACTGGCCCCGGGAGCATCTCGATAAGGTCCTTCCGCGCATCCCTATGCGCCGCTTCGCCGACCCGGCGGAGGTCGCCCAGGTCGTCACGTTCCTGATAGGAAGTGGCACCTACATCACCGGGCAGACCATCGTCGTCGACGGCGGCATCATGGTTGACTGAACCTCCCCCGGATTCCGCCCCGTTTCCAAGGTATGCCTGTCCCGGCGTCGAAAAGGAGCCGACGACGCCAATCATGAAAGGGGATGGTAGAGATGCCGGGCGAACTCGTTCATTTCGACATTGCCGTGGATGACGTCGGCAAAGCGGTCGACTTCTACAGGGCTGTGATGGGTTGGAAGATCGAGAAGTACGAAGGCGAAGGGATGGAAAACGCGGAGTACTGGATGATCAGCCCCAACCCGGCAAACGAAGCTGCAGTCATGGGCGGCATCGGGAAGAAGATGATGCCGGAGCAGGGCGAGGTAAACTACTACGCCGCGGACGGGGGGATCGAGGCTTTCAACCTGAGGGTCAGGGACAACGGCGGCACGGTCATTGTGGAGAAGATGGTAATACCCAAGTTCGGGTGGTTTTCCGTGTGCATGGACCCCGAGGGCAACCCGTTCGCCGGCTGGGTTGGCGATATGAACGCGGCATAGAAGTCCTGGCCCGCGGTCTCGCGCTCAAAGGCGATCGACATCGACAGCTCCGAGTCGCCTGTCCACGGAAACAGGAGGGCTCTGCCTGCACGGTCACTTCGAATCGACGTGCTACCAACCGCTCTTCTGATTTAACAACTACGGCGACTGCGAGGGGACGGTCTTGCGACCCGGCACGTCGACTCGGCAGACGGGTGGGAAGAGCTCCTCTCCCCCATAGTGGGCAGATACAGGGATAAGAAGCTCTACCCCAGGGGGGGACGCCGCCTTCGGAATACCCGACATCTACGAGTACCCGGAGGACAAGGGAATCCCCTGTGCCATGAGACTGAGAGGAAATGGAAGCTGCTACGTCGCTGCCTCTTCGCTGCTGGTGGCGCACTCAAAATGGCTCAATCCAATGCGAGCTATTGACATTTCGGGGCAACCACATACCATTAGCCTATCTTCTCAACCCTCGCGGGGCTTGCGGAGGTTGGTATACGTGCAGGGCAACAAATGGGGGCGCGTATGTCTTATGATGCCAGAATTAACGAGATCGCGGCAATTGCGAATGAGGCATTTTATGATTCCGCAAACACTGAGGATTATCTTGGTGTAGCACCGCACATGAAGCATAAGGTTTTGCGAGATCTGTACAGCGAGCTTATCCTCGAGGTTTTTAATGCGGCGTTGATGTACCGGACTCCCAGGGTCCTGGATATTGGGGCAGGTGAAGGTGCCGCTTCGCTGCCGTTTCTTGAGCTTGGCGGCAAAGTAACCGCCATTGATATCTCAAGGGGAATGCTGGAAGCCCTGCAGCATAAATGTCAGGCGCGTGGGCACGAACTTGAGATTGTCTGCTCCGATGTTTTCGAAGCGCTTAAAACGATGAGAAAGGAAAGAAGACAATTCGATATCATTGCAGCAAGCTCTTTCCTTCACCATATTCCCGATTATCTTCAACTCATGCGGGATACCCTGCCGCTACTTTCCGAGCAAAGCCTCTTCTTTTCATTCCAGGACCCTCTGCGATTTGATTCCGTGGGAAAAACTACAAAAACTTTCAGTAATCTCACTCATTACACATGGAGAGTTTTCCAGGGTGACGTATTGGGTGGAATAAAACGGCACTTCCGAAGAAAGCATGGAGCGGATGAAAACAACCAGGAAGATTATACGGAATATCACTACTTTCGGAACGGAGTCGATCAGGATGCAATCCGCAGCCTCTTCGATGAATTTGGCTACGATTGCCGGATAATAAGCTATTTCAGCACCCAAAGTGACTTCTGGCAGTCTGTCGGCAGCATGATGAAGCTGACCAATACGTTTGCATTTGTTGCGCGAAGCAAGACGGTGGGGGCTACGGCATCCAACCGCAATGTCGCTTCCCGGTCCAAGAGCTCCCCCGTCTGACCCCAGGGTGGGGTCACCTGAAAGAGCCCACGTTATCCTGAGCGATTTATGCCGTCATTGCAGGTAATCGCTCGTCCGGAATACCACACAAAAAGTGTCGGTTGAGACAACATTTCAAGATTCGATGAGACTGAAGTTGGATCCCGACACTCCTCTGGAGTTGTGGGGATCAGCTACTTGCGGGCTCCCAGTCGGATTATAATATGAACGTTGCGAACGAATCTTCTTTTCCGTATGTTGGAGGTTGTCATGAACGTAGGAGAGTGGACCACCGTCCGAGCCGCGCTCAACCCGGACGACCCTTTCGTGGCCTGCGATGACGGGCGCGAGTATAACAACCTCGAGTTCAACAAGCGTGTCAACCGCCTGGCGAACGCTCTGCCGTCGGTGGGTATCGCTCTTGGAGAGCGCATTGCGGCCCTATTGCCGAACGACCCGGAGTTCCTCGAGCTGTTGTTCGCGACCAGCAAGATCGGCGCGATCATGGTGCCCCTGAACTACAGGCTCGGGCCCGCTGAGCTCGCTTACATGCTGGAGGACAGTGGGGCGACGGTCCTGGTGTACGCGCCCGAGTTCGCGGAGCATGTGGCCGCACTCAAGGAACTGGCGGGAGGTGTCAGGCACTACATAGTGGTTGGAGGCGGTAACGAGGGAGACCTGGATTACGACGAGTGGGTAAACAGCCACCTCGATGTCGAACCCAACGTAGCGCCGGACGTGACCCTAGATGACCCGCATCTCATCATGTACACAGCAGGGACCACCGGCAGGCCGAAGGGAGCCGTCCTTACCCAGGGCAACACCCAGTGGAACGCCATCAACGCCCTGCTGACGTACAACCTCTGCAGGAAAGACACCGCCCTGGTGGCGGCTCCGCTGTGTCATATTGGTGGATTGTCCGTAGCCGCAACACCAACGATCTACTCCGGTGGGCGTGTCGTGCTGACGCGGTTCTTCGTGCCCGACCAGGCTCTCGAGGCGATAGCGAGATACAGGGTCACTACGATGTTCGGCATTCCCGACATGTTTATACTGATGTCCGCGAGCGAGCGCTTCGACACCGCGGATTTCTCTTCGATCAGGGTGATGCTGGCGGGCGACGCCGCCTGCCCCGTGCCACTTATCGAGACGTACGTCAAAAGGGGTGTCTTTTTCAGCCAGGGCTACGGCCTTGCCGAAGCCAGCCCCGCGGTCTCGGCCCTTCCCGAGGGTGACGCCCTGCGCAAGCGCGGGTCAGCCGGCAAGCCGCTCTTCCACGTCAAGGTCGCTATCTTCGATGAAGATGACAACGAGCTTCCACACGGTGACATGGGCGAGATAGTGCTCAAAGGCGAGAACGTCTTCAAGGAGTACTGGAACATGCCGGCGGAAACCGCGAAGGCCTTTCGGAACGGCTGGTTCCACACTGGCGATATGGGACGGTTCGACGAAGACGGTTACCTCTGGATCGTCGACCGCAAGAAAGATGTGATCATCTCCGACGGAGAGAACGTATACCCCGTGGATATCGAGGATGTCATCATCGGGCACCCTAAAGTGCTCGATGTCGGAGTTGTCGGTACGCACGACCAGGAGTTCGGCGAGGCGCCCATGGCTCTCGTGGTTCTTATTCCGGGCCAGGAACTCGAGGTAGAGGAGCTGATGGCCTGGACGCGCGAGCACCTGCCAGACAACAAGACGCCGAAAGAGATCGTCTTTGTACCCGAGCTGCCGCGTTCTCCCACCGGCAAGATGCTCAAGAAAGACCTCCGAGCGCAATACGTCAAAGGTGGCAAGGGATAGCTCGCCGTAAGTGATGATATCGGCGCCCGAAGCCGGCTCGGGCTAGCGAGACAGGCAGAAGTCGTCGAACCACGCGCTACCGTTCGGGCCCGATGGCGAGCCGCCTCCGGCTCCTGCGACTATCCGTGCGTAAGAACTCCCTGCTGGAGCCTGACCCGTCGCTTTGAGTTGCGTCCAGTCGCGCGTCGCCGCCGCATTGCCGCTGGTGATGGCGGTGGGCGACCACGTCGTACTTAACAGAGTGCCGTCGGCCTCGTACCAGGCGATCCCCACACCGAGGTAGTTGCTCCTCAACATCCGTGATTTGGCGGACGCCACGAGGTTGTATGTATCGCCCGCAGTGACGGACACCTGGTCGGATGTCCACAGTGCCGAGCCCGTCGTGCCCGAGAGCTGCGCATCCTTGACGCGGAGTGAGCGGTTTCCAGTGTGCTGCTCCTGGTCGTCCCACGAGAATGTAGCCGATGAGCCCGCGCTGACAGTGCTGCTCCAGTTAGCCGCGCCGGAGTTTGAGTCCGCTGTCTCGGCGCCGGGGTTCGAGAGGAGGTTTGTCGGTACCGATCCCGGAACGGTGACAGTCAGTGTGTGGCTGCCTGACATCGTCATGCTGTTTACGGTGATAGAACCCGGGGTGACCGTGTAGCCGGTTCCCTGCTGCAGGGTGGTCCCGTCGAGGGCGACCGTGTAACCCGACTGGGCCGGCCACGCGCCGTCGAGCTCGAGTGCCAGGGCTCCGGTCGTGTCGGTGATATCGAACACGTTGGGAGCTGTGTTGTTGTCGGCCTTGAACGTCAGCGTCTTGCCCGCGCCGTTGTCGAGCCCCATGCGCGAGACGTCGAGGTACATCTTCTTGAGGTTCCTCGCGTGCAGAGCCGCCGAGTTTGTCGTCGGGTCCGCGATCACTCTGGCCATTCCGGGCTGGTTGGTGTTCGGTGAGGGGATTTCGAGGTGCAGCCACCAGGCACCGTTGTTGGTGTTGTCGTAAGTCTTGTACGCAACCTCGAGAGGGTGCCTGTTGAGTGTCTTTGTCAGGAAGTAATCGGCGGTGTCGGCGTACGGCTCGAGGAAGCCGTGACCCATGTACGCGTTAGTGATGTATGTGGACGGGTACTTGTCACCCGATGCCCACGACACCAGCAGGTCCGCAATATCCTTGCCGTTGCGATATGTGGCTACCCCCGGGCCGTACGGTGAGGGCGCCCCGAGCTGGAGCCAGAACGGGCCGAACGGGACCCACCAGCCTATACCGACGGGGTCGTACGTGTTCGGTACGTCCGCGTCGGTAGTGCCGTGGACTATGCGGAAGTTTGTGTTGACCGCGTTTTCAAGGATGTAACGCGCGCTGTTCTCGTTCCAGATGCTGGCTCTCTCAGGATGGGAACTGTCAGGTTCGCCGCCGGAAAGGGCCGTCATGTAGTCGGACAACTGGCCGTCGTTTATAGAAGCGAAGCCGCTAATACCTGGATTTGCCGGGTAGTGTGTCTTGAGCCAACTATAGTCATAGGCCAGGTCCGTGAAGCCGTCGGCCGGTCTGGTGGCGGCGAAGAGGTCCGGGTTGTGAAGTGCGGTCGTGTAAGCGCCGAGCCCGCCCTGGGAGTGCCCGGCCAGGTAGACGCGATTCGGGTCTATCCTGTACTTTTCCATGGCGCTCGACATGCAGTCGAGAACGTCCTGCTCGCCGTACTCGTACTCGTTTTGAATACGTACGTCATCGAACTCGTGGATGCCACCGTAGCTGCACAGGCTGACATCTCCTGCCGGCAGCGCCGTGCCCGGGACCTTGCGCCCGTAGCCGTACGGTGTGGAGTCGTAAGCTGGCTGCATGTTTATTAGCTGTTCGTTGACGTACACCTCGAGATAATCCTGGTAGCAGGAGAACTTCAGGTCGATCCAGCCGTCGAGCGGGTTGAGCGGTTGCCAGTTGTACGAGCACTTGTACATTAGCTCCCACGTTCCACCGGTGTACTTGAAGAACCTGACGAACTTGGCGCCGGTGGAATCCCTGTATAGGTCAACGTGGTAGCAGTCGCCCGTGGACTGCCGCCTGAGGTTGACACCGATCGCGGTTTCCGTCGTCGGGTCGGAGTAATCCCTGACCCTGCAGCGGACCGAATAGTTCTCGCCGGTTGAGCCGCTTCGTACCGATTCTTTCCATGTCAGGGACGTGTTGGACTGACGGTACGAGCCGAGGTATGAAGTCCACGTCCCACTGACCGGTGACCACGAACCGATTGAACTGTTGAAGTCATCGAAGATGCTCGGTTCCGAACTCTTGAGCCCGTCGATATACATGCTGTGAAGGTTCCGGCCCCAGGGGGCGACAATGATTAAGCCTTTCTCGTCGGCCATATTCTTGAACGAGTTTGAGATCGGGTCGTTGGGATCGTTGTCGAGCACCGGGGTTGCGTAGAGGGCATGGAGCTCAACCCACATGGGATAGGTCTTTGTCGAATCGTAATTCGAGGGCAGGTAGATGCTGCAGGGGACTTTGAGCCCGTCCACTGAACTCGGAAAATCCCACCGTGTAACGACCCCCGGCTGGGGTTCGGCAACCGGCAGGTCCGCACACCCGGTACCGAGCCAGAGCGTCAAAACTGAAAGAACCAGCACGAAAGTGACAGTCAGAGCGGTATGTTTCTTCATCCGGCCGTACAAGAGTCTCATCGACATGGTACCTCCCGGTCCCCTGCGGGCAGTTCCCTGAGATTAAAAAGAAATGGAATAATTGCCAAACCCCCCCTTGGAACTTCTTGTGTTCGATTGAACTGTATCAACATGGTTGTCAGACGGCCAATTTGACGGAACTGACGATGCGCCAAAGGAACAAAGGGGGTTCAGGGTGGTACGAGCGATTACTTGCCATCTGTCAATACAGGGACTTTGCGGTTATGGTAACCTCTTTCAGTCTATTACTTGACAGTTGGTATACGATGCAAGTATTTATGACCAAACGGTCAGGAATGGTTGCTAAGGATTGGAGCGACATGATAAATACGGTTAACAGGCAACTGGAGACGGAGCTCCAGGAGAGCACGGAGCAGAAGGTCCGTCTGTGCTATCAATGCAAGAAGTGCTCCGCGGGTTGCCCGGTGGCATTTGCTATGGACCTCCTCCCACACGAGGCAATGAAGATGGTCCAGTACGGGCAGGAGAGTAGGCTCCTCAAGTGCTCCACGATCTGGCTGTGCGCCTCGTGCGAGACGTGTAGCACCCGCTGCCCGAACGAGATAGATATCGCGCGCGTCATGGACGGCCTGCGCCGCATGTCGCTCGACGCGGGCGCGGCCTCCCAGCCCGAGATACCGCTGTTCCACAAGTCATTCCTCAACGGCATCAGGTTACTGGGCAAGACCAACGAGAGCGTCCTGATGGGGCAGTACAAACCCCTGTCGGGCGTCCATATGTTCGACGACCTTGGCCTGGGCGCAGTGATGGTAGCCAAGGGCAAGATAAAGATACTGCCGCACTTCGTAAGAGACCGGAAGTCCGTGCGGCGCATCTTCAACAAGACCAAGAAAGGGAAATAACAGTGAGCGAGCTTGCTTTCACCTATTACCCCGGTTGCTCCCAGTCCGGCTCCGCCGAGGAGTACGGCGACTCGTCAGAGGCGGTATGTGAGGCTCTCGGCATAGAGCTTACCGAGCTTCCCGACTGGAGCTGCTGCGGGGCGTCTTCCGCGCACATGACCAACGACCTGTTGGCAGTGGCGCTGCCTGGCAGAGACCTTGCGGTTGCGAAGAGCCTTGGCAAAGACATGCTGACCGTGTGTGCCGCGTGTTACTCGAGGATGAAGATCTCGCAGGAACGCATCCTCGGCGACGAGGCGCTGGCCCGCGAGGTCGAGGACGCCGTGGGCGCCGACCCGCGCTTCGAAGGCCGGGTGCGGCATCTACTCGACGTGATCGTAAACGACATCGGCCTCGCTGCCGTGAAAGAGCGTATCACCCTCCCACTCGAAGGCCTCAAGGCGGTCCCGTACTACGGGTGCCTGCTCGTGCGTCCGCCGGAGGTATGTTTCTGCGACTCCGTGGAGAACCCGACCGACCTCGACCGGTTCCTCGAAGCCCTGGGCGCCGAGGTCAGGCCCTGGTCGTTCAAGACCGACTGCTGCGGCGGCAGTCTCTCGCTCTCGAGGAGCGACATAGTAGAGACGCTCGTCAACAAGCTTTTCACTCGCGCACAGGAAGCCGGCGCCAACTGTATCGTCGCCGCCTGCCCCATGTGCGTCGCGAACCTTGAGATGAGGCAGAAGCCGGCCAGGTTCTCGTTCACCCTGCCGTACCAGATACCGGTGCTCTATTTCACCGAACTGCTGGCGCTGGCGATGGGCTGGCCCGGCGTCGACATGTGGTTCAAGAGCCATATCATCGATCCTATGCCACTGATGAAGCAGTCTAACCTGATAAGTAGTTGACCGCGGAGGTGCGAAGCCCCCGGTTAATCGAGATTCAGAAGAGGTAACAAATTGGCTGAGAAGGAAGAAGCGAAGAAGCCCGCGAAGAAGCCCGCGAAGAAGCCCGCGGCCAGGAAGCCAGCCAAGAAGCCCGCTGCGGCTAAGAAGCCGCAAGCCGCAAAGGCTGTCGAGCCGGAAAGCCGGCCACCAGTCGAGCAGGCGACGCAGACTGTTGCGGTACCGTCGCAGCCCGCTGCCGAGACCGCCGTCCAACCGGTGGTCCTGGACGGCTACAAGCCGGTCGGCGCGGTCATGGTGATCGGTGGAGGCATAGGCGGTGTTCAGGCTTCTCTCGACCTGGTCGAGATGGGATATCGCGTCTACCTGGTCGATTCCGGCCCGTCCATCGGCGGCGTCATGGGCCAGCTCGACAAGACGTTCCCGACGAACGACTGCTCGATGTGCATCCTGTCACCGAAGCTGGTCGAGGTGGGGTCCAACCCAAACATAGAGATCCTTACGCTGACAGACGTCATGGGGGTCGAGGGCGACCCTGGCAACTTCAAGGTGAACCTTCGCATGCGGCCCCGCTACGTTGACGTCGAGAAGTGCACCGGCTGCGGAATCTGCACCGAGCACTGCAGGGTCAAGGTGAAAGACCCTTACAACGCAAACCTTTCCAAGACCCCGCTTATCAGGGTCCCGTTCCCGCAGGCGGTTCCCGGCGCTGCCTTTATAGACCCCAAGAAATGCCTGTACCTGCTCAAGGGCAAATGCGGCAACTGCAAAGAAGAGTGCGCCGCGGGCGCCATCAACTACGAGGACAAAGAGCGGACCGAGACGGTCGAGGTCGGCTCCATCATAGTGGCGTCCGGCTACAAGCCGTTTGACGCGGCGGCCCGCGCCGAGTACGGCTACGGCGTCTACGACGACGTCGTCACGAGCGTCGAGTTCGAGAGGATACTCGCCGCGAACGGGCCGACCAGCGGCCACGTGGTGAGGCGCTCGAACGGTGAAGAGGTAAAGAAGCTGGCGTTCATCCAGTGCGTCGGCTCCCGCGACTCAACGGTGGGCAACTCCTACTGTTCCTCCGTTTGCTGCATGTACGCGACCAAACAGTCGCTCATCGCCAAAGAGCACGCTCACGCCATCGAGCCGACGATATTCTTCATCGACATGCGCACGTACGGCAAAGGCTTCGAGGAGTACTACCAGAAAGCCAAGAACGAGCAGGGCGTGCGCTACGTGCGCTGCCTCGCCTCGTATGCCAAGGAGATGCATCCCTCCAATAATATCCTCGTCGGATATACCGACCCCGACGGCAACACGGTCGAGGAGGAGTTCGACATGGTCGTGCTCTGCGTCGGCATCACGCCCGATAACGATGGTCTCTCCAGGGCCCTGGGCGTGGAGCTCGACGAGCACGGGTTCATCGAGTCCGACGATTTCCTCACGGTAAAGGCCTCGCGCCCCGGCGTGTTCGTCTGCGGCGCGGCGGAGAGCCCCAAGGACATCCCCGACTCGGTAATACAGGCGAGCGCTTCGGCCGGCCTGGCTTCATCGAAGCTCGGGGTCTGCCGCTGCGAGCTTATCGCTCACACGGAGTATCCCCCCGAGAGGGACGTCTCCGGCGAAGAGCCGAGGATAGGCGCGGTCATCTGTCGGTGCGGGACAAACATCGGTGGTGTCGTAGACGTGCCGGCCGTGGTCGAGTACGCGCGTACGCTGCCCAACGTGGCGTTCGCCGACGAGCGCCTATACGCGTGCAGCCAGGACGCGCAGGAGTGGATACGTGAGGTCATCAGGGAGCACGACCTCAACAGGGTCATGGTCGCCTCGTGCACGCCGCGCACGCACCAGCCTCTCTTCCGCGAGACCGTACGCTCGGCGGGCCTCAACAAGTATCTCTTCGAGATGGCCAACATCCGCGAGCACTGCTCGTGGGTCCACATGCAGATTCCGGACGACGCCACGGAAAAGGCCAAGATGCTGGTCAAGATGGCCATTAACAAAGCGTCGTTGCTGGAGCCGCTCGAGGAGGGCGTCTCGCCCGTGACCCACTCCGGCCTCGTGATCGGCGGCGGTGGCGCCGGCATGGTCGCGGCCCTTCAGCTCGCCGACGCCGGCTTCATGACGTACCTCGTCGAAAAGGAGCCGGAGCTCGGCGGCCAGATGAGACATATATATAAGACGATCGAGGGCGCTGACGTTAAGGCTTACCTTGCGGACCTCATCGCGCGCGTCAACGACCATCCCTATATAGAGGTCATGCTCTCTTCAAGCGTCGACAAGGTCGACGGTTATATCGGCAAATACACCTCCACGATTACTCGTGTCCCGTCCCCCCCGAGGGGGGAGGGTCGGGGTGGGGGTGGCGATATCGTCACTATAGACCACGGCGTCATCATCGTCGCCACCGGTGGTAACGAGTACGAGCCCAAGGAAGGCGAGTACGCATGGGGCTCCGACCCGCGCATCATCACGCAGGTCGAGCTCGAGCGGCGCATCGCAGAGGACCCGGAGTCTCTCGCCGGGGTACGCGACGTCGTCATGGTACAGTGCGTGGGCTCGCGCAACGACGAGCACGCGTACTGCAGCAAGATCTGCTGTAGCGTCGCGGTCAAGAACGCGCTCGCGCTCAAAGAGCTCAATCCCGATACGTCCGTCAACGTCTGCTATCGCGACATGCGCACGTACGGGTTCAAGGAAGACGCATACATGAAAGCCCGCGAGGGCGGGGTCAACTTCATCCGCTTCGAGAAAGACGAGCCACCGAAGGTCGATATCAGCTTCGGCAACCCGCGCGTGATAGTCGCCGACCAGAACGTGCGCGGCGAGGACGTTGTGCTGATGCCCGACCTCGTCGTGCTCTCGACGGGCATCGTCTCGAACCCCGATGCCGCCGAGCTCGGGCCGAAGCTCAAGGTACCGCTGACGAGCGACGGCTTTTTCCTCGAGGCCCACGTCAAGCTGCGCCCGGTGGATTTCGCCACTGACGGGATATTCCTGGCCGGCCTTGCCCACTACCCCAAGACGATCGCCGAGAGCCTGACCCAGGCTGCCGCTGCCGCCGCGCGCGCCGAGAGCATCCTCGCCAAGGACAACGTCGTCACCGAGGGAGTCGTGGCCTGGGTCGACCCGAAGGTCTGCTCCGGCTGCCGCGCCTGCGTCAGCCTCTGCTCTTACGAGGCGATAGACTTCGACGAGGAGAGGGGAGTCGCCGTGGTCAACAGGTCGCTCTGCAAGGGGTGCGGCGCTTGCACAGGCGCATGCTCCTCCGGCGCAAACCGCCTCCTCGGCTTCAAGCCAAAGCAGATCATCGCCCAGATCAAGGCAGCCTGCGGAACGCTCTAGAAACGCTACAGCCTGACAAACGAATAGAGCCCATGACGGTCACTCTATTGACGGGAAACTGGTTTCTGACTGACCGGTGGTCAATTCGCGTTTTGGTTATCTCCCTTCAGTAAGGGGAGAATGTATTCCAAGGCAAAGCAACCACGGAAATTCGTTCCAGGACAAGTTGGCTGTAGATAATTTTGCTGCAAACTATGGTCGAAATGGGCTAATTTAGGTAGAATTGGCTTCCCTCCATTCGTGAGGGTGCAGACCGCAGGTGTTCGACCCGGGACGTGCACAATGAATCCATTAGCTGAAGAATTGAACGCTACAATAGAATCGGCCAACCCGTCGATGTACTCGGTGCTTTCGGGGCTCGGCCGTCAGTTGTTTTTCCCTAGAGGCATCCTGACGCAGACCGCCGAGGCGCGCGAGAAAGCCGACCGTTACAATGCGACTATAGGCATCGCAAGGCAAGGCGGGCACGCCATGAACCTGCCCGCCATAATGGACATGGTTCCGGGTTTGAGCGCCGATGAGGCGCTTGATTACGCGCCATCCACAGGGAATGCGGCGCTACGCCGCCGCTGGCTCGATGACATGTTCGCCAAGAACCCGTCGCTGGCCGGCAAAGAGGTGAGCCTTCCCGTCGTCACGAGCGGTGTCACACACGGGTTGACAGTCGCGGGTGAGATGTTCGTCGACCCGGGCGACGTCGTCCTCGTGACCGACAAGTTCTGGGGCAACTACAACATGGTCTTCGGGGTCAGGCGCGGCGCGGACGTACGCAGGTTCCCGCTGTTCGTGGACGGGGGAGCGAGCTTCGACGTCGGTGGCATGGCGGCTGCGCTTGGCGCGGCTCTCGCCGAAAAGGGCAAGGCGCTCGTCCTGCTCAACTTCCCGAACAACCCTACCGGGTACTCGATCCGACGCTCCGAGGCCGGCGAGGTGGTCGACGCGATATGCTCTGCCGCCGGGCCCGGACGCGAGGTTGTCGTCGTCCTCGACGACGCTTACTTCGGTCTGTACTACGACGATGAGTGCCTGGCCGAGTCGCTGTTCGGCCTGCTTGCAGGCAGGAGCGAGCACGTGTTTCCCGTCAAGCTCGACGGGGTAACCAAGGAAGAGTACGCGTGGGGTCTTCGCGTCGGATTCATCACGTTCAGTGCGGTGGCCGGCGGTAAGGAGAAAGACCTCTATGCCGCTCTAGAGAAAAAAGCCGGCGGAACCATAAGGGGCAACATATCCAACTGCTCGCAGCTCTCCCAATCGGTCGTGCTCGCCGCGATGGACGCCCCCGGGTTCGCGGAACAGAAAAGAGACAAGTTCGAGCTGATGCGCGCAAGGGCTCGCAAGGTTATGGACGTGCTCGAGAAACCCGAGTACGCCAGGGTCTGGGAGCCGTACCCGTTCAATGCCGGGTACTTCATGTGCGTGCGGCTAAAAGACCTCGACGCCGAGGCATTCCGGGTGCGACTGCTCGAGCGTTACGGGGTCGGGGTGATTGCCGAGGGCACCGACATCAGGATCGCGTTCTCGTGCCTGGAGACGGAGGAGATTCCCGATCTATTTGATATAATGTACAGGTGCGCCACAGAGATGACCGATCAGCCCTGATCCAAACGAAACCTGCCTGGTCCTTGTGAGCTGTCGCCTGCGGAAGAAGGAGCGTCAAATGGGCCAAGATAACACTATATACTTTCTGGATGTAACCAACCGGGACGGGGTCCAGACCTCGCAACTCGGACTCGCGAAGATCGAGAAGACCATCATCAACATGTACCTGGACCAGATGGGGATCTTCCAGAGCGAGGCGGGCTTCCCGACCACCAACCACGAGACCAACTATCTGCGCGGTAACCTCGGGCTCGTGGATATCGGCGCAATCAAGAACCTGCGGATAGCGGGCTGGCTGCGCGCCATCAAGGCCGACATCGAACTGGCCAAGGAAATGGTGCCCGAGATATCGCACGTGAACATCTCTATTTCGACCTCGCAGCAGATGATCAATGGCAAGTGGCAGGGCGAGAGGACGCTGGACGACGTGATCAAGATGATGACCGACGCCCTCGACCGCGCCCTCGAGATGGAATATGAGAGCGTGGCGGTCAATGCCGAGGACGCCTCGCGCACGTCGATGGAGGACCTCGTCAAGTTCGCCCATGCGGCCAAGGATCACGGAGCAGTCAGGGTGCGCTATTGCGATACGCTCGGCTACGACGACCCGTTCACTCTTTACGACAGGATTAAGCTCCTCGCTGAGGAGGTTAACATCGACATCGAGCTCCATTGCCACAACGACCTCGGCATGGCCGTCGCATGCTCTGTCGCCGGCGCGATGGGGGCGATAGACGGAGGCGTCGATGCTTACGTCAACACCACTATTAACGGCATCGGGGAGCGCGCCGGCAACGCCGACCTCATCTCGTGCCTCCTGGCACTCAAGAAGTCGAGCGGCATCGAGGGCCGATACAAGGTAGACCCGGGAATAGACATGACTTACTCCTGGCGTCTGGCCAAGTATTCCTCGTACGCGTTCGGCGTGCCGATACCGATCAACCAGGTCGGTGTGGGCCGCAACGCGTTCGCGCACGAGTCGGGGATCCACGCCGACGGCGCTCTCAAGGACAGGCGCAACTATGAGCTCTACGACTGCGAGGAATTGGGGCGAGGCGAGCCCGAGATAATAGAGACCGGCCGCATGGTCACGACGGGCGCGTACGGCGGGATCAAAGGTTTCCGTAACGTCTACGACCGACTCGAGATAGAGTTCCACTCCGACGAAGAGGCGCGTGAGATACTCGACCTCGTCAGGTTGGCCAACGTTACTACGGGCAAGCCGCTCACCGAAGACGAGCTCAAGTTCTGCGCCAGGTATCCCGAGCAGGCGCGCAAGATACTAACGCTGTCGCTGTACCAGGAGCCTGAGATCGTGGAAGAGCGGACGAGGGTTACTCGCAAGGTCGGGTTCCCCTGGGAAAGGACCTTTGGCAAGAGCAGCTAGCCCCTGATCGCCCTGCTTTTGCTTTCAAGTGTTACCGAAGATTTCCGATAACTCTTGTAAGACCGGGATTTGCTTGGAAGAAGGCCTGGTTGGATTCGATGTCTCACACTGCATGAGTATGCCCGGTTGAGTACCGAGCCTTACAATGAGTGCGGGTGATATCTGTGAAGTCTTATCGTGTTGCATACATCGGGAGTGACGGCGATTTCGCCATTGCTCTCGAGAATGCTCTAAATGCCGTCGGGTTCCCCTTCATGAGGGAGACCGCCGACACGCACGGGCTGCAGGCGGCCTTTGACTTCAAGCCCGACATCGTGCTGTGGGACCGCGACGGCACCCAGCTCGAAGAGAAGTTGCCCATTACCGCGCTGCGGCAGGCCGGTTTCACGAAGCAGCCGGTGGTTGCGGTGGCAAGGCGCGAAGATGTCGATGGCGCGGTGAACAGCCTGGCTGGCGGAGCGATAGACTTCATCTTCAAACCACTCAACGAAAACCCTGTCCCACGCTTGCTCGCGTCGCTGAACGCCGGGCAGAAGCAGCTCCTACTCGACTGGTACCACCGCGTAATCGAGGATACCAACGACCAGATCAGGGGAATACTCACGACCCTTGTCGACCCCGCGTACATCGTCAGCCCCGAGTTTCAGATCCTCTGGACGAACAGGGCCGCCGAGGAGATATTCGGGGAGGGTCAGAGGGGTGGCGCCTGCCACCATGTTTTCTACGACCGGACCGAGCCGTGCGAAGTCTGCGTAAAGAGCAAAGGCTCCGCCAGGTGGCGGGCGATGCTCAAGAACGGCAAGAGTTACAGGTTTATATCTGCGTTTGTACGGAACGGCAGGGGTGAGGTCGAGAGGCTGGTGGTCGGCACCGACATCACTCCCGACGAGGAAGTCCAGAAGATCCACAAGACGTTCATCGCCAACGTGAGCCACGACCTTCGGACACCGCTGGCTGCAATAGACCAGTATGTCAATATACTTCTCGAGGGGCTCGCCGGGGACCTGACCGAGGACCAGCGGGGCTATGTCGACGTCATCCGCAGGAGCAGCTTCAGGCTCAACAGCCTCGTCGAGAACCTGATCGACGCAAACAAGATACTCTCCGGAGACTTCAAGCTCCGGATGGAGGTCGTAACGATCAAGGACATAATCGACGTCGTCGCCGGCAAGCTCGAGTCTCAGGCCGCGGACAAGCAGTTGATGTTCCAGGTGCAGATCGCTGATGATCTGCCTCACGTATACGCCGATAAAGACCGCGTTGCCCAGGTGATAGCGAACATCGCCGGCAACAGCATCAAGTTCACCGAACAGGGTATGATACAGATAAGAGCCGGTTTTATGCCGAGGGACGAGGGCAGGGTCATCGTCTCGGTCGAGGATACAGGGATTGGCATACCCACAGAAGACCTCGGCAAGATCTTCGAGTTGTTCTACCGGGTCGAGAAAGACAAGGTCTATGTGGAGGAGGGAGCCGGGCTGGGGCTCTCTATATCGAGGGAGATTGTCAGGGCTCACGGTGGAACCCTGTGGGCTGAGAGCATGGAGGGTATGGGCAGCGCGTTCCACTTCGCTCTTCCGGCGCACTCCGCGAGCACCACGGCCGCAGGCCAGGGAACTCAGCACAGGCGCTGATTGCTTTGGAAGTTGCGCGAAGCGCCAAGCTCGATAAGGTACCGACCTGGAGGTTTTGGTGATTGAAGAGAGGGATCGGAAGCTGATACTGGTAGCGGATGACGATAAGGACCTGGTCACGGCTCTGACCATCAGGCTCAAAGCGGCGGGCTACGGGGTCGTTGGGGCTTACGACGGCGATGAAGCGTTCAAACAGGCCCAGGAGACCAGGCCCGATCTCATAATACTCGACGTCAGGATGCCGGCGGGTGGCGGCTTCGATTCCATTGACAAGATCAAGCACTCGCTCACCACGCGCAACATCCCGGTCATCTTCCTTACAGCTTTTGACGACGAGCAGATGAGGGAAGAGGCACGCCAGCTTGGTGCGTCAGGCTTTTTCCGAAAGCCGTTCGACGACGCGGAGTTTATGGGGGTCATCGAATCCGTCCTTGCCAAGCCGGATGGTTCCGGGAGACGCTAGAGGTTCAGGTCTCGGCAGCGTGATCTTCCACGGTGATCGCGGGCTCCGGTAGTTCGTCACCCTCAGCCCTCTGGGACAGGATCACTGTTCCCATGAGAATCAGCGCGAAGGCTAGGATCCTCAGCACTTTCAGCACGTTGCTCTGAGGAAATCCCTCGTTAAGCACCGCCATGCCCAGCACGATTGGAACAAACTCCATCAGCCCGTTGTAGATAGGGGCAACAACCATCGCCATCCCTTTCTGCAGGGCGGCCTGGAGTATGATGAAAGCCGGAACGTATGTCGCTATGCAAGCGGCGATGAACACAACTACCAGTACCCAGTTGTGTCCGATGTTCAACATCAGCAGTCTCTGGAACACCGCCGCCATCCCAAAGAACAGGCCTACCGAGACGCCGAGGCCGGCGGCTTGGGTATTGTTCGAGCCGCCCCTCATGAAGATCGGGATCACCACGGCGAGAAGAAGGACGCCCGCGGCCACGAACCATATCTCGAGGGGGTGGCGGAGGACGTCTTTTGGGATGCCCTCGGCAAGACTGACACCAAGGAAAATGACGCCGAGTACGCTCGCGCTCATAGCGAAGTAGTCTATCCGCCGAGGCTTTTCGTCAAGGTTCTTTATAGCCAGGTAGGCGAGTAATACAACTCCGGAGGCTATTATAGGCTCGACGATGGAGACCGGGGCCAGGGCCAGGGCGACCGAATAGAGCGCGAATCCGGAAACGTTCACGATCTGGGCTAACATCCATGGCTTATTGGTGATGAACGCCTTGACCAGCGTCCAGGAGATCTTTGCCTTGACCTCAGGGAGGTCCAGCACCGCCTTCTTCTGGAGGTATATCGCCCAGTTCAACAGAAGCGCCGCGACAATCGCTATCGCAATCGCCAGTGATTCCCTCAACTATCCCTCCCCAATAGAACTCTCATCGCGAAAGGTGTCGGAAAGACCACCCCCAAGCCTAAAAACAATAACGCAACAACCGGGGATCGGATCCCATTTGTTGCAGGGGAGGTCAGTCGCCCACGTGGATCAGATCGTATTCGCGGCTTCCGAGGCCGATCTCCTGGGCATACGAGAGCTGGCGGTTCCAGGCGGTTCCGTGGGCGCCGAGGAAAGTCTCCCGCGTCATTGCATCAGGTGCCTGGCCTTCCGGCCCGCCCATCATGATGGACTTCATGACGAGATCGGCGGCGACCTGGTCGATGGCAACCGGGTCTTTGCTGGCGAGGAAGCCGATGTCGGCTACGGAAGGCGCCGTGCTGAAGTTCCAGCAGTCACACATCGGTGTAACGTTTATCAGGAAGCTGAAAAACCCGACGCGGTCTTTCTTGTTGGCAAGGACGCCGCTCGAGATCTCGGCAAGCTTCTCCTGCGCTTCCTGAGCTTCTCCGGCCCACAATACCTTGATCGCGCGCTCCGAGCAGAGTGCGACGCACTCGCCGCACCCGATGCATGTGTCGTGGTCAAAGACGATCACGTTGTTCTCAATGCTTATCGCGCCCGCGGGACAGTTCATCAGGCACTCCTCGCAGAGGGTGCAACGCTCGGGATTGATGGAAGGGCGGACCTGGCTGTGGACCGCCAGTTTCATCCTGCGTCCCGCGGCCCCCATTCCGAGGTTCTTGATGGTGGCACCGAGGCCGGTCAGGCCATGGCCCGTGACGTGGGTGACCACGATGAGACTATTGGCGTCGTGGATGGCGCTCGCGACATCGACGGTGTCGAAATACTTGAGATTAACTTCGACGGGCGTCACGTCTGTACCGCGAAGCCCGTCGGCTATGAGGACGGGCGCGCCGGTGGAGGTCAGGCCGAAGCCGTGCTCCTCAGCCGCCACAAGGTGGTCGCGCGCGTTGTATCTTCTGCTGAAATAGAGGCAACCCGTATCGGTGAGGAACGCTCGTGCGCCCCGCTTCTGCACCTCGTCCACTATCTTCCGGATATAGACGGGAGGGATGAAAGTCGTGCATCCCGGTTCGCCGAAGTGGCACTTCACCGCGACGAGGTCACGTTCGTTTACCACGTCAGCGAATCCGGCTTCTTCAAAGAGCATGCGGATCTTGTCGAGAGGGCCTTGTTTCGCATGACCGCCAACGGTGGCGAAGAATACTGGTGAACCCATCGCAACCACCTCCATGCCAGGATTATATCGCGCCGCACCGATTGTTGCCCATCAGTTCCCATTAGCGCTATCTTGAGTAGCGCAAGGCAGGAGCCGGGCCTGAGAAAAACACTTGAGAGACGGCTCAAGTTGAAGGGAAGAGGAGGGCAACATATGGTCTGTGGAGTCGAGTGCGCGGAATGCGCCGAGTCGAAGGAGCCCGACAAGTGGGCGATGCGTTTCCTGATAGGGTCGGGCGTCTGGATGTTGGCATACGGAGGTTACATGGTGGCGCGAAGGAGGCCGAAATGGTTTCCAGTGTGGCTGGCCGCGTTCATCACCTGGTTCACGCTATGTAAATATCTCATCTGCACCCGGTGTGAGAACTACGGGAAAGCCTGCGACTTCTACTACCTTGGAAAGTGGGCCGCGCGCCTCTTCCCAGCCCAACCGGGCAAGTCCCTCGATGCAGCGGGCATTATAGCCGAGGGCGGTTCCGTGGCGATCCTCCAGTTGCTTCCCGCAATCGCCGCGCTGGGGGATCCGAAGAAGTTCCTCGGCTTTCTCGCGGCGCTCATGACAAATCAGGGCGCGCAAGTCGCGATCTGCTGCAGGCGCTGCATCAAATACTCGACCGACCCCTGGAAAGCGGACACATGCCCCAGCTACAAGCTTGCAGAGAAGATTTTCTCGAGGGATTAACTGCAACCATTCATAAGGGCTCGGAGATCCGGCTCGGGAGGCCCTCAAGACCTGCCAGGCGGTCGCCGACAACATCTAGTGGGAGTGCGGGCCCGATGGAGCGTTAGCGCAAATCAGGTCTCGACATGGCGCGGCCGTTTTGAAGCGTCCCTGTTACATTTTCGAAACAGTTGTTGTGCATCATGGAGCACGAGTCCCATGTGTGAGATAAAGTGATTGTTTGCTCTGCACTTCGACAGGGCGGACCTGGGTGGCCGGGAGCGGCTGAACCCTACTGAAATGGAATGATTTGTTATAGGATGGAGTACCGAGAGCCCGGTCGGGCATCCTGGAAATACTCCGTTGATGGTGGGAAATGGAAGAATCTAGCGTCGTTCTGACCCTCAAGGATTTCGCAAGGGAGCTCACCGCAGCCTCGGACACGCAGTTCGACATAAGCTGCTGTCACGGTTGCGCCAGGTGCAGCTCCGTTTGCAAGGTGGCCATCTTCGCCGGACTCGATGATGGCATAACCCCACGCTCCCTTCTTTACAGGGCGATCATCGGCGACTCCGAGGAGCTTCTGGCGTCCGATTTCATATGGCTCTGCTCCGGGTGCCGGCGTTGCGAAGAAACGTGCCCACAAGGCGTTCGGATCTCTGAGGTCGTCAGGGCGCTCAGGCGGCTCGCCATCGAGACCGGAAAGCCTAATCCATATTCCGCCAGGGTCAACGAGAGGGTCTGCATGCACTGTGGAGCATGCGCGGGCGTTTGCCCCAATAATGCGATAGCAATCGTCTCCGGAGGCCCGCGCGGCCTCGTGGCCAGGGTCGATCCTGCCGAGTGCCGCGGATGCGGAGCCTGCTCATCGGTGTGCACCAACAGCGCGATCCAGCAGAGTCCTGCGAACGAGCTGGGAGTGCTCGTCCTCTTTGGTAAATCCAGTCGTTAGCGAGTGTGATACTGGCAGATGAAGACAGAAGACGAGACAAAAGAGACCCGGGCATCCGAAATTGAAACTGATGTGTTTCAACCCAGGGTTGCTGTGTTCCACTGCCGGTGGTGCCTGCCGGACGAAGAGAATGTCCGTTCATTTCTACCCGCCGAGGTGGCGAAGCGCGCGAGCTTCATGAAGCTCAACTGCACCGGGAGGATGGAGGCGGAATTCGCCGTAAAAGCCCTTGGAGCCGGGTACGATGGCGTGCTTGTGCTCGGTTGCCAGATCGGCGAGTGCCATTACCGCACCGGTAACGAACAGGCGTGGAAGCGTCTCGCGCTGCTCTCGAACATCCTGGCCCTGGCTGGAGTATACCCCGAGCGTCTCGGTGTTCACTGGGCCGACCCGTTCGATGAGGGTACAACGAAACGCATCGTCAATTCCTACATTGACGGGCTGCTGGCCATCGGCCCGTTCAAGTGATATGGCGGAGAAATTGACAGAGGAAGTAAGAGACAACAGGGAAGAGCAGGCGCGCGAGATCGCCGGCCGCCTACTGACGGAAGGTAACGTAGACGGCGTGCTCGCTCTACTGCACGTTATGGACCACGTGGTGCCGCATCTTTTCACCTCGCGGGAGGAGCTTGCCCACCTCAATATCTCCGGCCACTACCCGGTGGCCGGCGTCGCAGAGCGTCTACTGAGAAGGTGGGACAACAACGGCAGGATCGCCGTGATCGCGCGGGGATGTGACGAGCGGCACCTCATCGAGCTTGCCAAGAAAAAGAGTGTCAACCTCGACCGTATCAAGATCGTCGGCCTCGCCTGCACCGTCGACGAAGCCAAGGATTGCCACTGCGTACGACCGTTCCCGACCGAGGTGGAGGTCGGCCGCAGCGTTGGCAAGGTAGACTATCTCGACCACTTTGCGTTGGGCGAGTTGATACGTATGGATATCGCCGAGCGCAGGAAGTTCTGGACGCAGATATTCGACCGGTGCATAAAGTGCTACGGCTGCCGAAACGTCTGCCCACTCTGTAACTGCGAGGACTGCAGACTCGAGGAGGCGCGCTGGGTAAGGGTCGGAGAGATTCCTCCTGAGTACCCATCGTTCCATCTCATCAGGGCGGTTCACCTGGCGGACAAATGCGTGGGCTGTTTCGCCTGCGAAAGAGCGTGCCCGATGGGAATACCGCTCGGAAAGCTCCACCAGCTTATCAGGGATTACCTTCAAAGCGTCTACGGTTACGAGGCGGGACGCGATCCAGATGAGCGCTCACCGATCCAGATCGATGTGGGCATCGGGCCTGACGTGCTCCAGGGACTCCGAAGGGGAGGTGAGGACTGATGAACTACAAGACCATCCAGTCCACCTGCCCGTACTGCGGCTGCGGTTGCGGCGTCTACCTGGAAGTGGTCGACGAGCACCTGGTGGGCACGATGCCGGTGATCAACCACCCGATCAGCCACGGCGGACTCTGCATAAAGGGATGGGCCGCCCACGAGTTCGTGGAGAGCGAGGACAGGATCAGGCGCCCTCTCTGGAAGCGAGGCGCCAACCTCGAGACGACCGACTGGAACTCCGCCCTGTACATGGTTTCCGAGCGGCTTCAGGCGATAAAGCAGATGTATGGCCCGGACTCCATCGGGTTCCTTTCCTCGGCCAAGTGCACAAACGAGGAGAACTACCTCTTCATGAAGTTCGCAAGGTCGGTCGTCGGCACCAACAACCTAGACCACTGCGCGCGGTTGTGCCACGCGCCGACCGTCGCGGGACTGGCCAAAGCGTTCGGCAGCGGAGCCATGACCAACTCCGTGCCCGAGTTGGAGAAGGCCAGCTGCATACTCATCACGGGCTCCAACACCACTGAGAATCACCCGATGATAGCGTCGCGTATCATCAAGGCCAGGGAGAAGGGCGCCTTTGTCATCGTCATAGACCCCAGGCGTATCCATATCGCCAACCACTCCGACCTCTTCATCCAGCCCAGGCTGGGGACCGATGTCGCATGGATCAACGGCATGATGAACATGATCTTCCTCGAGGGCTGGCACAACCGGAAGTTCATCGAGGAGCGCACCGAGGGGTTCGAGGAGCTCGAGAGGGTCTTCTCAAAATACACTCCCGAGAAGGTGCGGGAGATAACGGGCATAGAGCCGGACCTACTCAAGCAGGCGGCGAGGGTATACGCCCAGTCACCGGCATCCGCTATCGTCTACACCATGGGCATCACCGAGCACATTACCGGCACCGACAACGTCATGTCGCTCGCCAACCTGGCGATGCTCACCGGACAGATCGGCAAGCGGGGGAGCGGCATCAACCCGCTCAGGGGTCAGAACAACGTGCAGGGCGCCTGCGACATGGGGGCTCTTCCCGATGTTTTCACCGGCTACCAGAAAGTCCTGGATCCCGAGGCACATTACAAGTTCGAGAAGGCATGGGGCACCAACCTGCCGACCGAACCCGGGCTCACGGTCGTCGAGATGATCGACGCGGCCGCGGCGGGTGATCTGAAGGCGCTCTATGTAATGGGTGAGAACCCGATGCTCTCCGACCCCGACATAAACCACGTTCGTGAGGGGCTCTCGAATCTAGAGCTCCTCGTCGTCCAGGATCTCTTCATCAACCAGACCGCTGAGCTGGCTGACGTAGTGTTTCCCGCCCAGAGCTTTGCTGAGAAGGCCGGCACCGTGACGTCCACGGACAGGCGTATCCAGCGCATAAGGAAGGCGATAGACGGAGTTGGCCAGGCGAGGACGGACTGGGAGATAATCTGCGAGCTGGCCGGCTTGATGGGCGCGAAAGGTTTTGACTACAAGACACCCATCGAGATCTTCGAGGAGATTCGGTCCCTTACACCGTCTTACGCTGGCATAACCTACTCGCGGCTGGACTCGGAGGAGCTTCAATGGCCATGCCCCACGGAGGACCACCCGGGGACCGAGTTTCTGCACGAGGGCAAGTTTACCAGGGGTCTCGGCTCGTTTACGCCCGTGGAGTGGAGGCCGCCCGCCGAGGTGCCGGATGAGGAATACCCGTACTTCCTTACCACTGGGCGTGTGCATTTCCATTACCATACCGGGACCATGAGCAGGCGGAGCCCGACGCTCAACCGCGAGATGGCCAGCGCGGTCGCGGACATCAATCCTCTCGATGCGGAGGATCTCGGCATTTCCGAAAGGGATATGGTGAGGGTCAGCTCGAGGCGAGGCGAGGTCAAGATCAGGGCGAGGCTGACCCAGACGGTCCCGAAAGGTACCATCTTCATCCCGTTCAATTTCCAGGAGAGTGCCGCGAACGCTCTGACCAACTCGGACCGGGACGCCATCTCCAAGATCCCCGAGTTCAAGGTGTGCGCGGTAAAGGTAGAAAAGGCTGCCGCCAGGAGGTAGACGATTGGCTGTAAAAGGCACCAGGAAACGTGAGAGCGACAGGTTCATCACTGTATCTCGTACGCTTTGGGTGGACAGGTTCGTGCTGACCATCGATATCGACAAGTGCATAGGCTGCGAGCTTTGCAGGAAGGCGTGTCCCAAGGAGGCTATAGCCCTCATGAAGCGCACGACCAACCGCGCGGAAGACAAGTTCCACGGGCGCAGGTCTATCCCGCTCGTGGACGAGGAGAAGTGCTCGATGTGCGGGTTGTGCACCGCCTTCTGCCCGACCAACGCGGTCTCGCTTGTCAAGAAGAACAGCCTACTCGGTACCGAGGAAGAGATCGTGCCGATCCTGGACGTGGGCGGCATTCCGCATTTCTCAAAGGGTATGGTGCTGAATACTTCCCTCTGCCCTCCGGGTTGCTCAGAGTGCGCCGAGGTATGCCCCCGGGAGGCGCTGACCGTCGAAGGCGGTTTCGTGAAGCTCGACCGGGCCAGGTGCCTGTCCTGTTCTCACTGCGAGGACGCGTGCCCGGTGAGCGGGGCAATAACAGTAACACCTTTGTTTGACGGCGAGATTGAGGTCGATACCGACAAGTGCCCCGTCGGGTGTGATCAGTGCGTCAAGGCGTGTCCCACGAAGTGCTACAAGTCGATGTCCAACCGGGGGGTCACCGTAGACCCCAGGTACTGCATATGCTGCGGCGCTTGCTTCGTTGCGTGTTTCTACGGCGCGATCGACCTGACAAGGATGAAGCTGCGTTCGAGCAACGACGGTTATTCGGCGGTGTGGAGCCGGGCGGTCGACCTGTTGCTGTCTGAGAACGCGCGGTTCCTGCGGCAGAGCGAGGGCGGCCTGTCGAGGGTGACCGACATGTTGAAAAAATCACGGCTGTAGAACGCCTGAGAGGATTTCTTACATGAGTAGCGATTCAGACCATGAAAATGAAGAATTGAGGATCGGGGTCTACGTCTGCCACTGCGGGCTGAACATTGCGCAGACCGTGGACTGCAGGTCCGCCGCCGAGTACGCGGAGACCCTGCCGGACGTGGTGGTCGCCAGAGAGAACATGTACTCGTGCGCCGACCCCGGCCAGATACAGATCAAGGACGATGTAGCCGAGTTCGGGCTCAACCGCGTTGTCGTTGCCGCGTGTTCGGTTAAGATGCACGGGCCGACTTTCATGAACGTCTGTACCGAGGCGGGGCTGAATCCGTACCTCTTCCAGATGGTGAACATCCGCGAGCACTGCTCCTGGGTGCACATGCAGGATAAAGAAGGAGCTACCGCAAAGGCGAAAGACCAGATCAAGATGGCGGTTGCCGCCGTTCGCACAGCGAAGCCTCTAGAAGACAGGATCGTGCCGATGGCCGACTCCGTGGTCGTCATAGGCGGCGGCGTCTCCGGCCTCCAGTCCGCCGTGGATATCGCGGACGCTGGGTACAGGGTCCACCTCGTCGAAAAAGCGCCCTACCTCGGAGGAAGGTCCGTACAGCTCAACAGGATATTCGACCGCATGGAGCGCATCTCATGCGTGGTTACACCGCTTATCATGCGGGCGTTGAACCACCCCAACATCAACGTCTACACATCTACGGACGTTGAAGAGATCACCGGTTATATCGGGAACTTCAAGGTAAAGATCCGCTCGCTTGGGCGGTTTGTAAGCGACGAGTGTGATGCCTGTGGCAAGTGCGAGGGTGTGTGTAAGAGCGAGGCGCAGGATGAGTTCCAGGTCGGGTTCGGCAAGCGGAGGGCGATCCACCTTCCTCACAAAGAATCGCTGCCGTACCGCTACGTGATCGACCCGCTCCTCTGCGAAGATTGCGGAGCATGCGCCGACGCGTGTCCCAAGGGAGCCATCGACCTGTCCGCGACCGAGACTGAAGAGACCATCACGGCGGGGGCGATAGTGCTATCGATAGGTGGACAGCCGTACCAGCCCGAGGAAGGGAACCGCTGGGCTTACGACGGGTCCAACGACGTCTTCACCGCTCTCGAGATGGAGAGGCTTCTGCACAGCGAGGGCCCGACGGCCGGGCGACCCCTGCGGCGCACCGACGGGAATCTGCCCTCGCGCGTAGCGTTCATCCAGTGCGTGGGGTCTCGCGATGAGGAGCACCCCTGGTGCTCGCGGATATGCTGCATGAACACCATCAAGGAGGCCTTGACTATCAAGGCCAGGTATCCTCACGTAAGGGTCTCTGTCTACCACGACGATATCAGGCTCTACAAGAAAGAGCACGAAGATTTTTACAGGTTAGCACGCGATTCGGGCGTAGCTTTCCTGCGCGCAAAGGTCAGCGAGGTTCGCCCGAAAGACGGCACCCTCGAGGTGGTTGCCAGCGATGAGATCCTCGACACCGAAACACGGCAGGACGTAGACATGGTGGTGCTGGCGACCGGAACGATGCGGTCCGAGGACGCCCAGAAGTTAGGGGACATGCTCAAGGTGCCGACAAGCGGAGACGGGTTCTTCCTCGAGGCCCACCCGAAGCTCAGGCCGCTCGAGACGGCGATAGACGGCGTCTTTCTCGCGGGCACTTGCCAGTATCCGAAGGATATCGGCGATTGCCTGCTGCAGGCGGGCGGAGCGGCCGCCAAGTGCCTGGGCCTTTTGTCGAACGAGCTGATTCAGCTCGACGCGATTATCTCGCACATCGACCAGGACAAGTGCAACGGTTGCCTGGTCTGTGTGAAGAAATGTCCGTTCGCCGCCGTAGTGACCGACGAGGTCGAGATCGACGGCAAGAAAAAGAAACGAGCCAGGGTGATCGAGGCCTCGTGCAAGGGGTGCGGGGTCTGTGCGGCGCGCTGCAAGCAGGGCGCTGTAGAAGCACAGGGATTCACCGACGAGCAGATAGATGACCAGATCGACGCCGCGCTCGAGGAGGACCCGGGTGGCAAGATACTTGCGTTCGTGTGCCACTGGTGAACTTACGGCGGAGCTGACCAGGCAGGGGTCAGCAGGTTCCAGTACCCGGCATCCGCCAGGTTGATAAGGGTGATGTGCACGGGCAGGATAAGCCAGGAGATGATACTTCGCGCATTCGATAAGGGCGCGGGTCTCGTCCTGGTTGGCGGCTGCCATCCACCTGGCGACTGCCACTACATAAACGGCAATATCCAATGTGAGGAGATGATCAGGAAGCTCAAGGAAAAAGTGCTTCCTGAGAAAGGCATCGACCCGGACACGCTGCGCCTGGAGTGGGTGTCCTCCGCGGAGGGTTCGATCTTCCAGAAGATAATGAAAGAAATGGACGAGAAGCTTGCTTCCGCAAAGGTGGTTGAAAAATGAGCCCGGTTACTTTCATCTGCACGACGCCTGGTGAGCGAGCCGAGGACCTCGAGTCGCTGGGCGGACACCTCGAGGGGATGGGGTACGAAGTTCACCTGCACCGCGACCTGTGCTCACCTCAGGGCCAGCGCTTCATAGCCGAGCGGCCTCCTGACGATGACAAGATGGTGCTGGTATGCCCGCGAAAGCTTCCAAGGCAAGTTTTTGATTCGGTCCTGGACCAGGAAACCGAGTACTTCTCGTTCGAGATGGAGGGAGAGCCGAAGGAGCTGGCGTCGAGCGTCCACTCCGAGGTCATACTCGCAGCGGCCGGCCGGGTCCTCGGCACTTCGCCGATGACAAATGCGATGGTCATCGGTGGAGGAGTCGCGGGCGTCTACGCGGCCCTGGATATCTCGGCTCAGGGGTTCGAGGTGATGCTCGTAGAGAGCGACCCGTCCATAGGTGGGATCATGGCGGCTTTGGACAAGACGTTCCCCACGATGGATTGCTCGATATGAATTCTTGGCCCGAAGCTGGTGGAGGCAGCTAAGGACAAGGGAATAGAACTGGTGACGAACACGGAGGTCACCGCAGTCGAAGGTGAACCCGGAAACTACCGTGTTGCTCTCACGCACAAACCATGGTACGTCGACATAGACAAATGCAGCGGCTGTGGTGCTTGCGTCGATGTGTGTCCGATCACCATGCCGCACGAATGGGAGCAGGGGCTCAAGGCGAGGAAGGCTATCTACGCCCTCTTCCCGCAGGCGGCACCGCTCAAGTATGTGATAGACAGGGAGGGCTGCGTCGAATGCGGGCTCTGCATGCAGGTTTGCGGCCTCGATGCCGTGGACCTCTCCCAGGAACCGTACACGGAGGAGGTCGAGGTGGGCGCGATAGTGGTTGCCAGCGGCGCCCGTGTCTTCGACCCTTCCGTTATCGAGCAGTTCCACTACGGCAAGTTCGAGAACGTGGTCACCAATATGGAATTCGAGCGGATCTGCAACGCGGCCGGGCCGACCGCTGGAGAGCTTGTCAGACCTGACGGTAAGCACATTCACTCGATCGCGTTCGTGCAGTGCGTCGGCTCTCGCGACCTGAGCCACAACAGGTGGTGCTCCTTCTTCTGCTGCATGGCCGCGGTCAAGGGCGGACGGCTCGTGATGGAGCATGCCCCGGGCGCCGAGGTGATGGTCTTCTACAACGACCTGCGCGCCTGCGGTAAGGGATTTGAGGAGCTCTACACCCGTTCGGTCGAGGAGGGCATGAAATTCGTGAGGTCGATACCCTCGGTACATGTCAACTGGACGTCCAACAATCCGATAATAGTATATGAAGACCCTGACGAGTCGAGAGTCGTCAGCAAGGAGATAGACCTGGTAGTGCTTTCGTGCGGGCTGGAGCCCGCGGAGGGCACCTCACAACTGGCAGAGCTGCTCAGCCTGGAGAAGGACGCGTATGGGTTCCTTGCCGAGCGGCATCCGACCGACGGGGTAGCCGAGACGAAGCGAAAGGGAGTCTTTATCGCGGGAATCTGCCAGGGGCCAAAGGACATCCCCGACGCTGCAACACACGGGAGCGCCGCGGCGGCGAAGGTCGGGGTGTTTCTCTCCAACGGCAAGCCGCAGAGAAAGTGCGGCGAGGTTGACATCCGCAACTCGGGTGGGGTCGAGCCCGAGTTTCCGGGAGGGAACGGCAGCGGGGAGAGTGGTCAGGATGCCTGAGGAGCAGGCCATCAAGGTCGAGTTCTTCGGCCCGTTCAGGGATTTCGGAAAAGAGGCCGTTGTTCCCGCGAACCAGCCCGTATCGTTCGACCAGTTGGTCGCGGCCCTGGTCGGGCAACTCGGGGAACCGTTCGAGGAGCGCGCGCGCAAGAGCAATACTACGCTCATAGTGAACAACAGGATAATCAGCCCAAGGCGCCGGGACGAGGTCGAAATCAACCCCGGGGACAAGGTGTCGTTTGCTCTCCTTCTCGGCGGCGGCTAGACACGACCTTCTTGGGCGGGGTCCATGGGGACCCGGCGACGGAAACACATATATCGAGAGGTGCACGATGAAAGGGTATGCAGGTAAGTTCCTGAGAGTGGACATGACGACCGGTGAGGTCAGGGCGGACGTCCTCTCCGAGGACGTCGCCCGCAGGTTTGTCGGGGGGTACGGCTTTGTAGGCCATACACTCTACAACGAGGTCCCCGAGGGTGCCGACGCGCTCTCGCCCGAGAACGTGCTCTGCCTTTGGACCGGTCCTGTTGCCGGGACGACCATCCCGGTCTCCAGCAAGTACATCATGGGCGCGCGGTCGCCGGCCACTGGGTTCATCGGGTTCGGCATCGCCTCCGGCGGAGTCGGCTCCGAGCTCAAGGCAGCCGGTTGGGACGGCATGGTGATAAAGGGCAAGGCACCGACTCTCAAGTACCTCTACATCCAGAACGGCAACGTGGAGCTCAGGGATGCGATACCTTATGCCGGCAAGACTACCTGGGAGACCGAGGAGCTTATCAGGGAGGAGCTGTGCGACGACGAGGTGAGGGTGTCGTCTTGCGGGCCGGCCGGCGAGCTCATGACGTGCCTGGCCAACGTGACCAACGACCGCAACCGTCAGGTCGGGCGCTCGGGAATGGGCGCGGTGATGGGCTCCAAGAACCTCAAGGCCATCGCCGTTCGCGGCACCGGCTCCGTCGAGGTGGCGAACCTGGATGAGCTGGTCGAGTTCAGCAGGGACCTCTACAAACGCTGCCGCGGCCCGGCAACCGAGAAGTACCGGCTCTACGGGACTCCGGCCAATGTCCTCGTACATAACAGGTTGGGTTGCCTGCCCACCAACAACTTCCAGAAAGGCACTTTCGACCACGCCGAGATGGTATCGGGCGAGCGGATGCTCGAGACGCTCGTCAAGAAGGTAGTGGCGTGCCCGTCATGCCCTATCGGCTGCGACCATATCAACGTGGTCAAAGACGGCCCCTGGGCCGGCACCGTTTCATCGGTCGACTACGAATCACTGGAGCTGCTCGGCCCCAATTGCGGCGTGGACGATCTCAACGCCATCACGAAGGCCGTCGAGCTCTGCGACACGCTCGGCATCGACACGATATCAGCCGGGGTCACCATATCATGGGCGATGGAGGCATACGAGAAAGGCCTCATCACCAGCGAGGACGTCGATGGGCTGGATCTGCGGTTCGGCAATGCCGAGGCGATGGTCGAGGCCACCCGCAGGATGTGCCTGCGCGAGGGCAACCTCGGTGCGCTGATAGCCGACGGCGCCGCCCGGGCGGCGGAGAAAGTCGGGCAGGGCTCGGAGAAGTTCGCTATGGTCAACAAGAAGCTCGAGTGGGGCGCCTACTCGCTGCGCTCGCTGCAGACCGCGACACTCGGCTTTGCCACGAGCGTGAGGGGCGCTTGCTACCTCAGGTCCGGATCATACCAGCCCGACGTGAAGGGCACGGTCGATCGATATCATCTCGACCGCTCGCGTGGCAAGTACGTCTTCGACGGCGAAAACCTCTACGCGATAATCGATTCGCTCATCATCTGCAAGTTCACCCGCGGAATATATAAGGACAACGACGAGATCGCCAAGATCCTGAGGCTGGTGACCGGTTTTGACATCACCGCGGAAGAGATGATCAAGACCGGAGAGCGGATCCACAACCAGGCAAAGCTCTTCAACGTGAAGTTCGGTGTGGGACGCGGGGACGACTACCCGCCGGACCGCGCTTTCGAGGAGAAGATGTACGACGATGTGAACGACGGCGCGATAATCATCCGCGACGAGTACGACGAGGCGCTCTCCGGCTATTACGAGGAGCGCAGGTGGAACGAGGAAGGAATACCCACCAGGGAACTACTCGAGGACCTTGGCCTGGATACTAAGCTGGGGGTGTAGGGAAGATGGATGCCAAGAGGATAATCGTCTGCGACACCGAGAAGTGCGCCGGCTGCGAAATCTGCGAGTACATATGCTCCATCTTCAAAGAGAAGACGATCAACTGGTCCAAGTCCCGGATAAGGCACGTGCGCATCGAGCCGACCTTCGACATAGCGATCGCCTGCAGGAAATGCGAGGAACCGCTATGCGTCAAGGCGTGTCCGCGTGACGCCGTCATCGAACTCGAGGACGGCTCCGTCAGGATCGAGAAAGACAAGTGTAACGGCTGCGGCTGGTGCATCGAGGCGTGCAATTTCGGGGCCCTCAAGCTCGACTGGGACCACAAGTCCGTCTTTGCGTGCGATTTTTGCGCGGACCTGGATCAGCCGAAGTGCGTGGAGTTCTGCCCGTACGAAGCGCTCGAGTTTACTACGCTCGACCAGGTTGGGCACGAGGCCGGTGTCAAGGCGTTCAAGCGCATCATAGAGGAGCTTGGCTAATGGCGTTGCGCCCCACCGCTACGTTCATCACCTGACTACTATTGTCCCGGTCATAGATGGATGTATGGTGCAGTGGTAATCAAAGGTTCCAGCGGCCGTAAACGTATGTTTGAACTCGGAGCCAGGCTGGAGGACTCCACTATCGAATCCGGTGGAGCTCACTGTATGGGCCATCGAATCGTTGTTCATCCACGAGACGGTATCTCCCACTTTGATGGTCAGCGCTCCGGGGTTGAACGCAAGGTTTTTTATGGTCACGGTATTTGCCTGCGCCGTCCCAGCCGGGCTTGTGGATTGCGTGGAACCCTTCGGTTGGGTAACCGACGGACTGGTCCGGGTTGTGGTAGTACTCCCGCCGCACCCCGCAACGGCGATCAGTATGACCGCGGCCAATGCACACGCGAAAACCAGCCAGATCTTCTTCATCGAATGCCCCCGTTCAACTCGACCATCCGTTTGCCGCTTTCAGAAACCATGTTCTGGCATTTTTTCAGATTAGATAGTGAGGCCCGCTTTCCTGCAGTAACTGCCAGGTATTCCGGCTGCATTATACCAGGTTCTCCGGGGGCCGGCTGTTGGTTGCTTGAAGGAGCATCGAAATTGAGAATATGCTGATAGCTTAGAGCCACCCCCACCCGGAGCCGAGCCTGTGAGACCTCAGGGAGCTCACTTTGCGCTGGATTGAAGTGATATCGGCGCGCCTGGCGGGGCATCAAACCATCTCGGCGAAAACATGCACTGATTGCACAGATTGCCATTTTCATATATACTTCCCGATTTGGTCAGGGTGGAGCCTGTTTATGACCCCCCAGGACCGGTCAGTCGGTGGATTGCTCGAACATATTTGACTTCTGATTTAAGTTGTCTTTTCGTGTATACGGCCGCGAAAAGGGCCGTTAGTTCAATCTATTCACTGGTAAAATAATAAGAGACGTGGTCAGGACCATTGATAGGTATGGTTGCGCCTTAATGGGTTTATTGAGTGAAACAGGAAATCTGGCATGTAGCGAAAGGAGACTGAAGTATGGCTGACGAGAATGTCGCGGGTGAAGAACGGATAATATATCCGCCCGAAGAACTCAGCCAGAACGCCCACATCAAGGGCATGGAGGAGTACAAGAAGATCTACGACAGGTCTATCAACGACGCGGATAACTTCTGGGCCGAGATGGGCGAGACACTGGACTGGTTCAAGAAGTGGGACAACGTCTTCAATTGGGACGAGAAGAACCACACTCTGACGTGGTTTGCGGGCGGCAAGCTCAACGTCTCCTACAACTGCCTCGACAGGCACTGCAAGACCGACAAGCGCGACAAGGTAGCGATCGTCTGGGAGCCGGACGAGCCGGGTTTCAGCAAGACATTTACATACCAGCAGCTTCTCGATGATGTGTGCAGGTTCGCGAATGTCCTCAAGAAGCACGGGGTCAAGAAAGGCGACCGCGTCTGCATATACCTCCCGATGATCCCCGAGCTCCCGATAGCGATGCTCGCCTGTGCGCGCATCGGCGCTATCCACAGCGTGGTTTTCGGCGGCTTCAGCTCGGACGCTCTGCGCGACCGTATCCTGGACAGCGATTGCCAGACGCTCATTTGCTCCGACGCGAGCTTCCGCAGCGGCAAGGCTATCCCCCTCAAGAAGAACGCCGACTGGGCTCTCGAGGAGTGCCCCGGCGTCAAGGACATGTTCGTAGTCAAGCGCGCCGGCGTCGAGGTCGACATGGTTGAGGGCCGCGACTACTGGTGGGACGAAGAGCTTTCCGCCGACGGCATCAGCGCCTGGTGTGAGCCCGAGGAGATGGACGCGGAAGACCCGCTCTTCATCCTCTACACCTCAGGCAGCACTGGAAAGCCCAAGGGCGTCCTGCACACCACCGCGGGTTACCTTCTGCAAACGGCGCTCACTCACAAGTGGATCTTCGATATCCATGACAACGACGTATGGTGGTGCACGGCGGACATCGGCTGGGTCACCGGGCACAGCTACATCGTCTACGGCCCGCTCGCGAACGGCGGCACCGAGGTCATGTTCGAGGGCGTTCCCACTTATCCCAACCCCGACAGGTTCTGGGAGATCTGTGAGAAGAACAAGGTAACGGCCTTCTACACCGCGCCGACGGTCATCCGCTCGCTGATGAGGCTCGGTGACAAGTGGACCAAGACCCGCGACCTCTCGTCACTCCGCATTCTCGGCACGGTCGGCGAGCCGATCAACCCCGATGTGTGGCTCTGGTACTACGAGAAGATCGGCGGAAGCCGCTGCCCGATAGCGGACACGTGGTGGCAGACCGAGACCGGTGGCATCCTGATAACCCCGATCTCCGGCGCTACCCCCATGAAGCCCGGCTCCGCGAGCTTCCCGTTCCCGGGCGTAGAGCCTGTCATCCTTCGCCAGGACGGCACCGAGGCCGACGTCAACGAATCCGGCTTCCTCTGCATAAAGAAGCCCTGGCCTGGAATGATGCGTACGATCTACGGTAACCACGAGCTGTTCGTTAACACCTACTACGCCATGTTCCCGGGTGTCTATGTCACCGGCGACGGATGCCGGAAAGACGAAGACGGGTTCTACTGGCTGCAGGGCCGCATCGACGACGTCATCAACGTCTCCGGCCACCGGATCGGCACCGCCGAGGTCGAAAGCGCGCTGGTCAGCCATGAGTTTGTATCTGAGGCGGCCGTCGTCGGCATGCCGCACGACATAAAGGGCCAGGGCATCTACGCGTACGTGACCCTGAAGAGCGAGTACGAATCAAGAGAGGAGGATGAGGTAAGGCAGAAGCTCATACTTCACGTCCGCAAGGAGATCGGGCCCATCGCGACGCCGGATATCATCCAGTTCACGCCGGCGCTGCCGAAGACGCGTAGCGGAAAGATAATGAGAAGGATCCTTAGGAAGATCGCCGAAGGCACTGCCGATTCACTGGGCGACACCAGCACCCTGGCCGAGCCGGGCGTCGTCGACCAGTTGATCGCGGGCTCGAAGGAGCTTATGTCTAAATAGGCTGGCCACACGGCGCATCGACAGTGAAGTACCGACTTTCCTAGGAGGAAAAAAAGCATGGCAGATGACATCAAGTTGGCGAACCCTGCGGTGTTGGGTTTGACTTGCTTCGGCATTACCACCGTTATGCTCAACGTGCATAACGCGGGTATCATCAAGATGGACCCCGCGATCCTGGGCCTGGGCCTCTTCGTGGGCGGGCTCGCGCAGATAATAGCGGGCATCATGGAGTTCCGTAAGGGCAACACCTTCGGGACCACCGCGTTCATCGCCTTCGGCGCGTTCTGGATAAGCCTGGTGTTCTGGGTTATGTCCGGGAGTTACAAATTCATGCAGGTAGCTAAAGCGGCGGGTTTTCAGGTCGGAGCAAAAGGCCTGGCATGGTACCTGCTGTTGTGGGGTATCTTTACCCTGTTCATGACGATCAGCACCTTTAAGGTAAACAGGGTGTTGCAGTATGTGTTCATCTCGCTGTTCGTCCTGTTTATCCTGCTTGCCATCGGGTTTGGTTGGGGAAATACCGCCGTCATCAAGACCGCCGGTGTGGTCGGCATAACGACCGGCCTGGCCGCCATGTACCTGGCGCAAGCGGAACTGGTAAACGAGACCTACGATAAGACAGTTCTGCCCATCTGGCCGATGAAGGATGACTACAAGAACCCCGAGGACCTCTAAGCCTCGACAGGTTAGTAAGAACTTGAAGGCCCGGGCCTCGCGCCCGGGTCTTCTTTTTATGGGCTCAAAGTGGGCTCAAAGGGGGGTCAGGTCTTTTATTGTTTGCTACTACGGTTATCTTGTGAGTAGGACAATAGTAAACAATAAAAGACCTGACCCCCCTCGAAAGACCTGACCCCCCTCGCTACCTCATCTCCAGGTCGACGAGTTCGCGGTAGGCCGTGTGCAGTCGCGTTGTCACGGGGCCGGGGCATAACCGCATAGCGTGAGTGCCGATGCGGCTCACGGGCATAAGCTCGAACATGCTGTTTGTAAGGAAGGCCTCGTCCGCAGACAGCAGGTTATCGGAGCCTTCGGTGACTAGGCTGCACTCGATGGCGAGGCGAAGGGCGGCCTCGAGGACGGCCTCGCGTGTGATCCCGGGCAGGAAACCCAGGCCGGCGTTTGGGGTCGCGAGTTTCCCGTCCTTGATGTAGAAAATATTTGAGGAAGTCGCTTCTGACAGGTTGCCCGAGGGGGTCAGCATAATCGCGTCGTCGCCCCCCCTGTCGTGCGCCTCCTGGCGGGCGAAGAGCGAGTCGAGGTAATTGCCGCTCTTCATGGAGCTGAGCGGGGAGGACGGATTGCGTTTGATCCCGGAGACCGACAGCGCCAGGCCTTTCTCGTAATCTTCCGCGGACGGCGGCTCGTACGGGCGCGCGGTGATGAAGAACGTCGCGTCGCCAGTGCGCGAGAGGCCCTTTAAGCCCGCGGGCGCGCCGCCCGTCACGGTGATGCGCACCCGGGAATCTACACCGGTCTCGAGTCCGTTTTCCTTGAGGACCCGGGCAACAGCCGCGGTTATCTCCTTGGAAGAGAACGGCAGCTTCAGGCGGAGTATCCGGCATGACTCTTCAAGGCGCTCTATGTGGCGCCACAGCCTGAAAGGGAACCCGTCGTAGGCTCTCATCGTCTCGAATGCCGAGTCGCCGAAAAGCACGGCGCGGTCATCGATCGGGATGAGCGCCCTGCAGAGCGGCACCATGTCGCCGTTGAAGAACACCTTCTCTGAAGCTATGTCTTCCTTGTCTATCATGACTGCGATTCTACACGAAGGACAAGCCGCCGTGTCCTGTCACTTCATTCCGACCCTGACCCTCCCCCCTCGAGGAGGGAGGGGAGAGAAGCCGGTCAGGTGCGTTGGCCGGTCATGGTGGCGAACATGGCTTTGCCTTTGTGGAGTGTTTCCTGGAACTCGGATTCGGGGTCGCTGTCGGCGACGATGCCGCCTCCAACCTGAAAGTAGACACGCCCACCCGCGATGATCATGGTGCGGATAGCGATGTTTATGTCGTGAGTCCCGTCAAACCCGAGATACCCGATGCCACCCGTGTAGACGCTTCGGGCTGTCGGTTCCAGCTCGTCGATGATCTCCATCGACCGTATCTTGGGCGCGCCGGTTATCGACCCCCCGGGCCACGAGGCGCGGAGCAGGTCGATGATATCTTTGCCTTCATGCAGTCTCCCGGTGACCGTGGAGACCAGGTGGTGCACGGTGGCATACGACTCGAGTACGGCGTGCTCTTCGACCTCGACGCTTCCGTACTCGCAGACCCGCCCCAGGTCGTTTCGCTCGAGGTCCACTATCATCGAAAGCTCCGCGGCGTCTTTGCGGCTCTCGAGAAGCGTTTGCCTGCTTCTCTCGTCGGCGTCGGGATCATCGAAGCGAGGGCTTGTGCCTTTGATAGGGCGCGTCTCGACATTCTTTCCGGCGACTTTCATGAAACGCTCGGGCGATGAGGACGCCACGGCGAATTCGCCGAAGTTGAGGTATGCGCTGAACGGCGCCGCGTTCAGGACGCGCAGCCGCTTGTACAGGCTCCACGGGGATTCCAGGAGAGGGGCGCCGAACCGCTGTGAGAGGTTAGCCTGGTAGATGTCTCCTGCCAGGATGTATTCTTTGACCGCCGCCACCGAGTCGAGGTACTCCTCACGAGAAAAACCGGACTCGAACTCGTTCGCCGTTCCATCCACGGCCTGTTTTGGCTCGACCACCTTCCGACCGGTCCCGGCACCGGGCGAGATCTGTTTCATCGCGCTTTCCAGCAGGGCGGTTGCATCGCGTCCCTCGGGAACTGTCACGACGAGCCATTTCTTCCCCGTCCGGTGGTCCGCGACAACGACCCTGTCGAAGAAACAGAACGCAAGCTCAGGCAGCATGAGGTCGTCGTTTACGGAAGCGGGGAGCCGTTCGATATACCGTCCCAGCTCGTACGAGAGGTATCCGATGCCTCCACCGAGGAACGGCGGCAGCCCCGCCGGCACCGAATTTCCGGGCAGCACCCTTTCACCGAGCGCCCATTTCAGGGCGTCGAACGGGTCCATCTCTTGCTTCGTCACGCTCTCTCCACGACGGGCGAACGACGCTGACAGGGCACGCGTGGTCAGAACGAGATAAGGATCAAAAGCGATGAACGAGTGGTGACCAAACCTCTCCATCTGGAGGCTGGAGTCGAGGAAGCAGGAGTTGGGGGTGCCCGCGACCTCGTCAAAGATTTCCACCATCGAGCGAGCATCGTCCAGCTCGATGAATTCCACGCCGATCTCGACCGCACGCCGGCCGGTCACTATCGGATGTATCAAAGTCATTGTCCCTCCAGGAAGTTCTCAAGTATCAGCATGCCCGGGCCCGTCATGAAAGACTCCGGGTGAAACTGTATGCCCTCGACCGGGTACTCGCGATGCCGGAGCCCCATTACGACGCCATCTTCCGTTTTGCAGCTCACATCGAGGCAATCCGGAAGCGTCTCTTCGTCGACTACGAGCGAGTGGTAGCGGGCGGCCTCGAAAGGTGAATCTACACCACGGTAGACACCCTTGCCGTCGTGCAACACGCGCGAGGTCTTTCCGTGCATGACCCGCCTCGCCCGTACGACCTTTCCGCCGAACGCCTCGCCGATACACTGGTGGCCGAGACAGACGCCCAGCGTCTTTATGGTGGGACCGTACTCGAGGAGTATCTTCTTGCTGATTCCGGCGTCCGCTGGAGCTTTGGGGCCCGGCGAGATGACGATGCCGTCTGGCGCAATACGCTCAACGTCATCAAGCGAAAGATGGTCGTTTCGGAACACGACCAGGTCCGCTCCGAGCGCGCCCAGGAACTGGACGAGGTTATAGGTGAACGAGTCGTAGTTGTCCACCATCAGTATCCGTTTGCCAGCCATGCGTCCTCCAAAAAAAGAAAACCCAGCCATTCCGGCTGGGTGCCGCCACTCAGGCGCCTTAACATACCGTCGATGTCAGCGATATATTCGTTTCAAGCGAGTATTGTACTTCAGGGCGGTAACCACTTCCAGTGGCAAACGCACGGGCGCATCTCCCACCGACTACTTCAGGCCCGGTCTGACTTGCACGACGAAGTGGTGCCTCCATCCCGTCATTGACTGCTGAACCGGATTGATGTTCTGATTACCCCGCATTATATTTTTCACGGAGGAGTGCTCATGTCGAGGAAATGTACTCACCGATCCGCAAGCTCTTACCTGTTGTCGTCGATCCTTGCTGTTCATGTTTTGTTCGGCCTTTCCCAGCCGTTTCATTTCACCGACGTCTTCCTCGAAGAGGACAGCAAGCTTCGCCGCGTCATGCTCAAGCGCTATGCGCGGTTCGAGGTACAGCTTCTCAGAGTCTTCTACTGGATACTCAATAGCCCCCTGATGTCGAACAAGTGGACACGAAAAGGTTTTTACTACGGCATAACCAAGTTTATGGCCGAACGTGCCATCGCAAGCCAGGTCATGACTCTCGGAGAGATCGAACGGTTCATCATCGACGAGCTTCCGGAGGATAGCCGTATAGCAGTAGGGCCGTGTCGGTGCCGGCTTGCGACGCGCGCCTGCGACCATCCGGTCGAGACCGACATAGTAATTCTGACCGGCACGTCGATATGGCTCGAGCTGTTCCCGAAAGATTACCGCGTGATAGAGAAGGACGAAGCGCTCCGGATCGTGAGGGAGTGCTACGAGATGGGCCTTGTGCCGATGCTTGACCGCCACATGTACTGGAAAGCCACGTCGAACTACTTCGTCATCTGCAACTGCTGTGGCTGCTCCTGCCTTCCCATCATCGGCATGAGGACTTTCAAGCGGGACGGTTACCACTATATACCTTCGGCCTACCGCTCCGTTGTCGACGCGAGTTCTTGCAAGGCGTGCGGCACCTGCGTTGAAGTCTGCAGCTGGAACGAGAGGCTGGTGCGCGCCGGCAGGGCTCGAGTGCTGGACTGCCACGGATGCGGTCAGTGCGTAGCGGCCTGCCCTAACAGTGCCAATAGCATGATCAATAGGTAGCGGTGGTAGAAACGCAAGCGAGCGGCGACAGCCTGTTCATGTGTATGTCAGAACTCCGTAACTCCACCGCTTCCGGGCACCGGCCCGGCGTGTGCGCTTTTACACTACGGAAGCGTTCAGATACTCTGTGGTCTTCTGGGCGTCTTCCCAGCCTTCGCTGGTGACTACCTTCGCCTCGAGCCTCTTGTAGGTCAGGAAGAAGTTCTCGATCTCGTTGAGAAGATGTGGTGGGATATCGTGGATATCTTCGACGTATTTCCATCTCGGGTCACCGATCGCCACGCCAAGGACCTTGTTGTCAGGCCCCTTCTCGTCCCTCATCAGGAGCATTCCCACGGGTTTGGCGTCCATGAGGCATCCGGCGAACGTGGGCTCTTCCAGCATAACCAGGATGTCGACTTCGTCTCCGTCCTCGGCGAGGGTCCCTTGGATGAATCCGTAATCGGCTGGATAATGAACGGCGCTGTACAGCACCCGGTTTAGTTTAATACGGTCACTGTCATGGTCATATTCGTATTTGTTTCTGCTACCTTTGGGAACCTCGACGATTACCTCGACTATAGTGGGAAACGTATCGTTTACCATCATGCCTCCTAGCTTGTCATGGTATTGGAGCATAATATTGTCAAAACCTGTAGTCAAGACAAGGAATGTTGGCAAAATGAAGGAATCATCTGAAGTGTCCATTATTAAGTGCACCTGTCAGGATTCATGAGATATGTGGGGTGTGGCAGAGAGAAAGGGGAAGGGAATGAGGAAGTTACTGGTTCTCATGATGGTGGTTTTACTCGGAATGACAGTTTCATTCATCGTGGGTTGCGGCAGTGGTGATACGGCTACGGCGAAACAGGATCTTAAGCAGGCTGAGGCCGACTACAACACCCTGAACAAAGACCTTACCCAGCTTCAGGGCCAACTGACGACGGCCATCGGAGGAGCGTTCAGTGGCAACTATGCCACCGTCACCCCGCAAGTCGTGCAGAGTGCGGAAGCGTCCATCTCAAAGGCGCTTGCGGAGATGCCCAAGATAAAGGCTGACTACCAGAAGGTCGACAGCCTAAAGGGTGTTGCTGATTACCAGGCTTATGCCGACGCGATGGTAAAAGCGATTGACGCAAGCTCGAAGGCGCTTGCTGAGGGCAAAAAGTTCATCGATGGCCTGATTCCGATAGCTTCGAACCAGGCGGCCATGCCCCAGTACTTCCAGACGAACGCAGCCGCGATCACCAGTCTTCAGACCCTGGAAAACGACGCGACGACCGCGAGCCAGAAAGCGCAGTCGATAAAGCAGGACAAGAAGCTGACCTTCTGAGACGTGCGCCCGGCCAAACCGTCAAGGCCGGGTCTTTCGAGAATAACGATTGCACACGTGAAATGAGGTTCGTTGAGTGGCCGGGAGCCATGGGGCTTCCGGCCTGGCTCATTGTGCCGTCCTTGCGAACTCACTCTTGAGAGCCGGGTACAGGCCGCGATATCTCTCGTATGCCGCCCGGTACGCGGCGAACGAGTCCGGTTCCGGCTCGAGGCGCTCGCCGTACGATGATGTCGCATTGCATGCCTCGGTAGGGGAACTCCAGACCCCCGACGCGACGCCGCCAAGAAGTCCGGCACCCAGCATTGCCGCATCACTTGTCCCCGCCGAGATGATCGGCAATTCGAAAACGTCGGCCTGGACCTGTCTCCAGAACCTCGAGCGTGACCCGCCTCCACCGGCGACGACCTCGTAAAGGGGCACATCCATTTCACGCATGATTGTGATCGAATCTTTGAGGCCGAAGGTGATACCTTCGACTACCGCGCGCAGGACGTGAGAGCGTTTCTTGGTCAGATCGAGGCCGAAGAGCACTCCGCGCGCGTCAGCGTCGGCGTGCGGCGTGCGTTCCCCGGTAAGGTAAGGAAGGAAGGTGAGCCCTTCGCTGCCGGCGGGTGCGCCGGATGCCGTGTCGATAAGCAGGTCGTAAGGGTCGACTCCGCGTGCTTGCGCCAGTGACGTCTCCGGCTCTCCGAGCTCGTCCCGGAACCACCGGAGCGCGAGACCCGCCGATAGCATCACGCCCATCAGGTACCACGTTCCCGGGACGGCGTGGCAGAACGAATGCAGGCGCATCTCGGGGTCCTCCATGGGGGCGTTCGTGGGTGCCAGGACCGTGCCGGAACTGCCTGTGCTCACGGCTATCCGCCCGGGAGAAAGAACGCCCATTCCAAGCGCGCCGCAGGCGTTGTCCGCTCCCCCCGCGGCAACGGGAGTCCCCTCCATCAAGCCTGTAGCTTCGGCTGCTTCCGACGACAGTCCGCCGATCATGTCTCCCGACTCCAAGACCGGTGGCAACCACTCTGCTGGTATCCGAAGCGCGTCGAGCATCGGGGCTGACCACCTTCGTGACCTCACATCGAACAGTAGCGTGCCGGAGGCGTCTGACACCTCGGTGGCAGTGATGCCGGAAAGGCGCATGTTGATGTAGTCCTTGGGAAGCAGGATGTGTCGCACCCGCCGGTAGCTTTCAGGCTCGTTCTCCTCGAGCCACAGGATCTTTGGCGCGGTGAAGCCGGGCAGGGCGGGGTTGCCGGTCCACTTCGCCAAAAGTTCGGTCCCAACGGTGCGGTTTATCCACTCGCATTGCGATGACGTCCTCTGGTCGCACCAGAGGATGCAAGGCCTGACGACTTCCCCGGAATCATCCAGGAAGACGCTGCCGTGCATCTGGCCGGACACCCCAATCCCAGTAATACTACCGATCGCGACACCGCTGGAGTCAACCGCGGTTCGCACGGATCTGGTCGCCGCCCGCCACCATTCGGAAGGGTCCTGCTCGGCCCATCCCGGGAACGGGACAGAGGTTTTGTAAGTGACGAAAGAAGATGAAACAATCGCTCCTGAACCGTCGATGACTCCCGCCTTGGCCCCGGTGGTCCCGAGGTCCAACCCGACCAGGAATGGCCCGTATTTTCGTACGTTCATGCATCCCTCCGTCCGTGTTCACCGGAGAACTATGGTACCATTAACAACGCGCCCCCGGGAGGCGTGGTCAGAGGGCTGGACGTTCCGGTTGAGCAGTGGCCGGACCTTGGAAAACCCACACGGACACCGCGTATTTCCGTTGAAGGGAGAATCCGATGGCAAATGAAGAGCTTATACTGGAAGCAATGAAAGAAGTGCTCATCACGGGCCAGGAGATGGCGCGGCGCGGCCTTGTGGCCGGGACCTCGGGCAACTGCTCGGTCAGGGTGCCGGAGACGGACCTCGTTGTGATCACTCCAACCTCGCTCGAATACGAGCTTATGCTCCACGAGGATATCTGTGTTATCGGTATGAGCGGCGAGCAGGTCAAGGGCCGCCACAAGCCATCGATCGAGATCAACATGCACCTTGCGATCTACGAGGCGCGCCCCGAGGTAGGAGGCATAGTCCATACGCACCAGACGATGGGCACCGCCGTGGCAGTTGCCGGAAAAGCGATTCCGCCGATACTGGAGGAGCAGGTGTTTTCATTGCTGGGAGCGGTGGACTTAGCCGAATACGGCGCCCCCGGCTCTGCCGAGCTTGCCAGGAACACGGTGGAAGCTCTTGGATTCAAGAACGCGTGCCTTCTGGCTCACCATGGCGTAGTCGCTGTCGGTCAAAAGATCAGGAACGCTCTCCACAACGCCGAAATAGTCGAGCGCGCCGCTTCTATCTACATAATGTCCAACATCCTGGGCGGTCCGAAGGTAGTCCCCTTCATGGCCGCCGAATACGAAGGCAAAGACCTCTAATACCCGGGCTTGAAGGGCGCTATTTCTGGCAGGTGGGGCAGAAGTAGCTGGTTCGGCCGGCGATTGTTTTCTTGGTGAGTTTGTCGTGCGTGCGGGGGCATTCTCCGTCCTTGCCGCGATTGGGGATAAGGAACCTGTCGGCCCACCCGTCGAGCTCCGCATTCAGATTGACGGCTTGTTTCAGGACCCACTTCATCTTGTCGTAGAGCCGTCGGACCTCCGCATCGGAGAGGCTCGTTGTCATTCGGTCCGGCCGTACCCCTGCCTGGTATGCGATCTCGTCGGAGTACTCATTGCCGATGCCCGAAATAAGCTCCTGGACCATCAGCACCTGGTGCAACGTGGTCTTATGCCCGCGAATTACATCGTTGAACATCTTGAAAGTGAAGCCCCGGCTCAGTGGCTCGGGGCCAAGCTTCGCGATCTCGGGGATGTCGTCGTCGTCCGTCGTCTCGTAAAGCGCTATCTTGCCGAACAACCTCGGGTCGGTGTAGTGCAGGCAATACCCGTCCTCGAAATAGAACTCAGCTTTGCTGAATCTCGGCTTTGGCTCCCCACGCTCCCTGAAGAAAAGGGCTCCAGTCAGCCCGAAGTGAATGAGGAGAATGCTGTTTCTGTCGGTCCTGACGAGAAGGTACTTCGCCCGTCTTTCCGCGTCGGTGAAGCACGCGCCCTTGAGGCCCCTGCTGAGGGCCGTCGGGGTGGTCTTGTCCAGGATACGCTTGTCCGGCACCGATATCCTGTCTATCTTTCGGCCGAGTGCATTTGCGGCCAGGTAGCGCCGCTTCGCTTCAACTTCGGGCAGCTCCGGCAACTGATCAGCCTCCCACTTCCGACAGCATGCTCTTGAGCTCCAGAGCGTTCTCTATCGCGTAGCCCGCGTAGTCGTTGTTGAAGTAGACGAAACAGTCGCGTCCTTCCTCGAGCTCGCCGCCGACTTCCTGCGCCAGCTCCCACAGCTCGTTCCTTTCGTAGCCGGGACTGTCCGAGAGGTGTCCGCCGTGCATGCGCCAAAACGAGAAGTCCGCGATCCGCTCGCGGGGTGCGGGGTAGAACGGGCTGTCCGCCGCGCACAGTGCAACGCCGTACCTGCTCATCAGATCGAAGACGTCGTCGTTGAGCCATGTGTCGTCCCTGAACTCGAGCACTGACCTGTGTTGCTTGTGAACCGCGCCCAGGAACTCCTCAAGCCTCTCCAGGTTCACGTGCCAGCGTGAAGGAAGCTGGAAGAGCACTGCCGCGCACGTCCTGCCCATCCCCGCAAGATTCGCGTAGAAGTTCTCGAGCCCCGTCCCCGGGTCCTTGAGCTTTTTCACATGGGTTATGTAGCGGCTGGCCTTCACGGTGAACCTGAACCCGGTAGGAGCCATCTGCCGCCAACCGTCAAAGGTCTCCCTGCTCGGTAGCCTGTAAAACGAGTTATTGATCTCGACCGTATCGAAGTGCCGGGCGTAGTATTTGAACCATTCGCTCTCCGGCATTTCCTCGGGATAGAACCTTTCTTTCCAGTGAGGGTAAACCCACCCAGACGTTCCAACAAAAAGCTCCGCCATAGATTCTCCAGTCCGCGACTCCGGGTCGCACTGTTCCTCCGACTTTCCCGGGCAACGCCCCTCTCGATCTATTCTCTTCTGCGCCGCGACGCTTTTTCCCGTCGAGACGCCCGATACCCGCACAACGTTATGGTACGATTCTAGCCGTATCAAGGGGGCAGTTGTTGAAAAATGGAGTACTGGTCGTTGGCAGCATAAACATGGATCTGGTGGCCGTCGCACCGCGCATACCGGCGCCGGGTGAATACATCCACGCCTCCGGGTTCCATGTCGTAACGGGAGGGAAGGGAGCAAACCAGGCGCTTGCTTCTCACCGGCTCGGAAGCGAAACGATGCTGCTCGCCAGGGTTGGCGATGACAGCTTTGGACGGATACTCATCGAGAAGCTCGAGGCCGAAGGCGTTTCCACCGAGCTCGTAGTCGTAGCCCCCGGTTACGCCACCGGTGTAGCGCTGATTGTGGTTGAAGAGCAGACGGGCCAGAACACCATTGTGGTGGATCCCGGGGCCAACCGATCCATGACCGCCCTGGACCTTGACGCCGTAGACGCCCAACTTCAGACTGCCGCAGTTGTGTTGTTCCAGCTCGAGATACCGGTTGATGTCTCAAAGGAGGCCTCCATGCGCGCTCGCGCACGTGGTGCATTAACGATCCTTGACTCGGGCCCGGCTCGAAGGGCCGACGCGTCGGTGGCCCCTTTCTTTGATGTCGTATCTCCTAACGAGCCCGAGCTTGAAGCCCTTACCGGAAAGCCGGTAGCGGGCCTGCGGGCCGCCTCCTTCGCGGCGCAAGGCCTGCTGATCGACGGTGTGAAAATGGTCGTCGTGAAGATGGGAGGCTCGGGGGCGCTACTTGTCGAAAAGGAAGGTGCCAGGCACTTTCCGGCGTATGACGTGCCGTGCCTGGATTCGACCGGCGCGGGCGATGCGTTCACCGCTGGACTGGCCTGCGGCCTGGCCGAGGGAATGAACCCCACCGACGCGGTTGCTTTAGCCAATGCCGCTGGGGCCATCGCGGTCACGGCCGTGGGAACCCAGCCATCGATGCCAACCCGCGCCAGGGTCAGGGAGTTGATGGACTCGCAAAACGTAAAGAGCAGTAAGCTATGATGAGAATGCGGCGCCGCGTAAGAGAATCGAGGTACACAAGGCACGTTTTCATTGCCGCCTCCATCCTGGCTTCGGTGATAGTCATCGGCGTGATCGGCTACATGCTGATAGAGAAGATGACGTTCACTCACGCACTCTACATGACGATAATAACCATCTCAACGGTTGGCTTCCGCGAAGTCGAACCACTGGGCACCGGCGGCGAGTATTTCACGATGTTCGTCATAGCTACCGGTGTCAGCGCGGTGCTTTTCTTTCTCGCGGGGCTGTTCGAGTTTGCCGTCAGCGAAGTGCTTGACGACGTCTGGGGGCGAAGGAGGATGATGAATAACATCTCGAAGCTGTCCAGCCACTACATCATCTGCGGGTACGGCAGGGTCGGCAAGAGTGTCGCCGACGAGCTTGCCGAGCACGCCAAGAAGTTTGTTGTCATCGAGCGCGACGATGAGGCCTACGCGCATTGCGTACGGGACGGTCACTTCGCGATCCATGGCAGCGCAACAGAGAATGACGTCCTGGTCGATGCCGGCATCGAGAGGGCTGTCGGGCTCGTGAGCGCGCTTCGGTTCGACGCCGATAACTTGTTCGTCGTACTGAGTGCACGGACCATGAACCCCAACCTGCTGCTCATAGCCAGGGCCGATCAGCTCGAATCGGAACAGAAACTCGAGATGGTTGGGGCTGACAGGGTTATATCTCCACACAAGATCGCCGGCAAGAGGATGGCGAACCTTCTGGTCAGGCCGGGCGCTTGCGAGTTCCTCGATGTCGCAATGGCCCAGAATATCCCGGAATACTTGCTGAGCGAGATTAAGGTGGGGGAGACCTCGGCTTTGCTCGGAAGGTCGATAAAGGAGAGCAAGCTCAGGGAGCGCACCGGCGTGACAGTGCTGGCGGTCAGAAAGCTTGATGAACAGGCTTTCAACCCGAATCCATCCGTTGACACGGTGATAGAGGAGGGTGACGTCCTCGTGCTGATAGGCACACCGGAACAGATGGCACTCATGGAGGTCGCAAACTCGGGTGAGAAGTAGCCCTGGAGGTTCTTTGACATTCGCAAGCGCCGAGAACGGAAAGATCAGAGTAGAGTTCAACAATCCCGGTGTCCATCCGTTTATCACTCTATCCGTTCGCGGCGACGGAGCCTGGCTCCCCGTCATGCGGCTGGGAGCCAGGCACGTGCGGTACCTGCATAAAGGCGCGTCGTTTCCGCGTCTTGTGGTTAACGGCAACGAGGCTGAATCCGCCGGCGGGGTCCAGATGAGCGTACTGCCCGAAGGTGATGGTGCGGTGATCACCGATGCTCGCGGGGGGCTTTCCATCCGGACACGGCTGACGATTGAGCACGATGCGCCGCTCGTTCACGTCGTACACGCTCTCGTCCCGGACGAGGAGACGAAGGTCAACAGGGTCTTCGACCGCTACGATTTCACGTACTGCCCCGGAGAAGAAGGCTGCGACTCGCTTGACTATCATTTCGTGCCGCACCTCAGGCCGCGGTCCGACATGGTTATCTCTGACCAGGTCTTTCGCTCACCCGTCGTGATGATGAGGCGAGAAGACGTGTTCTTTGCGCTCATTCCCGACCTCGAGCTCCTGGAGCCGGTGTACCGCACGACCGGTGCGCGCTACTACATGGACTTCCTTGCCGCAGGCGGGGAGAACCTTTGTCCGAGCACGTCGTTCGGCCTGGGGCGGACGCGAGTCAAAGGCCACACATACTTCGAGAACGACTTCCAACGCGAGACCAGGTTCGCCGCGGGCAGGGAGTTTGTCGTCGCTTATTATCTCGTACTGGACCGTAACGGGTTCGGCGCCGCTGACGTGGTTTCATTCCTGTGGGAGCGGTTCGGCAGGCGCTATCTCACCGGGGGTTTGCCTCAGGTGACAGGGTGGGACCGTTATGCCGCGGCCGGTCTCGAGCGTATGTTCAAGAGCCAGGATCTCTACAGACGTTTTTCACTCGAAGGCCAACCTTGCGGCGGGACGGTTGCGATGCACTTCGTCACGCGAAAAGGCGTGCGCTTGATGGACCTGGGCGAGCTGCGCCGGTACCTCGGATACCAGGACCTCGCTCTATCCGCATCGCGAGGCATAATCGAGTTTGTGAGCGAGCATCCCTGTTCGAGCTTGCTCGAGAAAGCTCTGTACAGGTACGGACCCAAGGTACCACCCGGCATCATGTTTCAATCCTGGTTCAACAACCTGCGCAGCGCTTACGGGGCCTACTGGTTCGCCCGCAAGTGGCACGACAGCGAACTGCTTGAGAGCGCGCTTGCCGTAAAGAATCTGGCGATACTTGCTCCGCGAGACCATGGAGCTTCTCCCGCGGTCTGCTATGCGACCGACCAGGGGACGTACTGGTCCGCGGGCACGCGCGGTTTCAAACATTTCGACTGGCATCACACGGCGGACTGTGCCACTACCGGGTACTATATGACCCAATGGTTCAGGGACCATGAGGGCGATCCGAGACTGATCGGCAGGTGTCACGAGCTCGCCCTGTTCCTTATGTCCGTACAGCTTCCTTCTGGCGCGTTCCCCGCGTGGGTGAAACCTGACGGGTCCAAACCCATTTCGGCGCCGGAACTCCGAGAGAGCGCGACCACGGCGTGCCCCGCGATGTTTCTCGCCCAGCACTTCATGGTGGAGAATGACGTCCGCTACCTCGAGTCGGCTCTGAGGGCGATCGACTTCCTGGCGGCGGAAGTGATACCGGGTCAGAAGTGGTTCGATTACGAGACGTTCTACTCGTGCTCACGGAAGAGGCTGGGTTTTGTGGATCCCAACACGAAGACCGTGCCCCAGAATACGATGAGTATGTATTGGGCGGCAGAGGCCCTGCGCCTGGCGTTCATGGCCACGCTGGATCCCGATTATCTGCGGATGGGCCTCCAGGTACTCAACCACCTGTGCCTGTACCAGCAGGTGTGGGATCCGCCGTTCCTTTCCATCAACGCGTTCGGCGGCTTCGGCTCGATGAACACCGACGCCGAGTGGAACGACGCAAGACAGGCGCTGATGGCGCCCCTGTTCATGGATTACTACACGATCACCGGAAAGCCGGAGCATATGGAGCGCGGCATAGCAGCGCTTCGAGCCGCTTTCACGCTGATGTTCCTGGATGAGAACACGCTCGTTGCGCCCGGCAACATGAAGGACGCGCCGCCCGAAGAGACTGGATCCGTGGCGGAGAACTACGCTCATTTCGGTTACGACCACAGGGTGCCGGGGTTCCTCGACTCGGATTGGGGGGCCGGGAGCGCCTGCCATGCCGCCGCATACGTCCAGAGGCATTACGGAGATATCTACGTAGACCTCGACAGAGACGCGGCGTTCGGCATCAACGGGTGCAGGGTAGAGGATTTCAAGCTGGAGGGCCGGAAGCTGACCCTCCACGTCGAAAAGCAGATCGATTCGGGTATCGAGGTGGCCGTCAAACTCGCGGGTGGACGCCGAGACCTGGACATAGTGGTCAACGGGACGCCTGCCAGAAAAGCCCCGCTTGGAGAGCACAAAGTGTTGCTGTGAGCAGGGGGCTGGCTCTGAACCCGAATCGGGAGTCTACTTCTTGTTCTTGTGACGGTTCTTCTTGAGTTGCTTCTTGTGCTTCTTCTTGCGCATCTTCTTGCGCCGCTTCTTGACGACTGAACTCATCTAATCTGTTATTTCCCCTCTTCCGGGTACATGACAATACAACAGGGAGAATCCTACCACAAAGAAAGCGTGAGTGGCACGTCCTGGCAAGGTTGGCCGCGCGTCAGGCCGGCGTGACGTAGTCCTGAAGCGTGAACTCGAAGCGCGCGCCGTTGTCGTTGAACGTGCGGATCGTACCGCTGTACACGTGGACGATCTTCTCCACCGTCGCGAGGCCGATGCCCGTATTGCCCTCCGCGGTCGCGTAGAACGGCAGGAAGATCTTGTCGATCGCCGCCGGGTCGATACCGCTGCCGTTATCGTAGACAGAGTAGCAGTGAAGGCCGACCTCGTTGCGGCCTTTGTATGAAACGTGTACCTCGGGCTTGCGATTATCGTTGTGGCTTATCGAGTTCTGGACGAGGTTTGAGAAGAGCTGGTACATGTGCGTCGGATTCGCGATCACGTGTCCCAGGTTCGCGTCGAGCTTTATCTTGAACTTGCGTCTTTTGATCTCTTCCGCCCGTTCGCCAAGGACGCGCTCGATGACAGGGGCGATGTCCACGTCGCTGACCTCCCACGGATTCTGACCTGCCTCGGCGAGATCCAGAAGGTCGTCGATGAGGGCTGCCGATTTCTTGACGTTGGATTCTATGATGCCGACGAGCTCTTGAGCGCTCCGGGTCGCCTGTTCGTTCCACTCGCCTTTCGAAAGGCCTCGCAGCGCGAGGGCGGCAGCCATCATTGAAGACAGCGGGCCCTTGAGGTCGTGCGATACCACATGGGCGTAGCCTTCGAGCTCGTTGTTCAGTACCTGGAGCTCGTGCTCAGCTTTATTGCGCTCGGTCACGTCCCGGATTACGTCGATGTACCCCCGTGGATTGCCGTTACGGTCCTTGAGTACGGCCGAGTTAACCTCGCCGATTATCAAAGTGCCGTCCTTCCGGCGAATGGTGAGCTCGACGTTTCTGACGGCGCCGTCCTCCAGGACTTTACCCACGGTCATCACGACTTTTTCCCACTCCTCGGGAGGAACGAGCTCGCGACCGTTGATGCTGATGATCTCGGATTGATCCTCGCATCCGTACAGGTCGGCCGTCGCCCGGGAGCAATCGATGACGTTACCTTCCAGATCGAAGACAGTGACCGCATCGGGTGAGGCGTAAAGGAGCGTGCGATAGAGCTCCTCGGATTCGCGGAGCACGTCTTCGGCCCTTTTCCGGTCGGTGATATCCCTGATAATGACAGTGAAGTTAATTTGGCCACCTACCTTCCAGGTGGAGCGCGAAAGCTCCATAGGGAACTCGGTGCCATCGGCGCGCAGGCCGGCCATCTCGAAGATCCTGCTGGGAGTCTTGTCTTCTGTCGCCTCGCGTAGCATCGACGGCATTCGGGCTTCTCGCAGGCGCTCCGGGAGGATGGCGGTCAGGGGCTTGCCCATCATCTCGTCAGCTCTGTATCCGAATATATGCTCGGCGCTGGCGTTCCAGAACGTAATCAGGGCGTCGCTGTCGGCGCAGATTATCGCTTCCATTGCGGTTTCGGCCACTGACCTGAAGCGCTCCTCGCTATCCTGCAGCTTTTCGAGGGTGCGGCTGTCGCGAAGCGCAACCGAGGCGACCTCGCCGAATGCCGAAGCCATGAGCGCGTCACGGCCGGTGAAGCCACCAGGCTTATTTGCGAAACCGATCATGCCGGCGGGCTCGCCGTCGACCAGAAGGGGGGCGATAAGAACGCTCTCGACCTTGAAAGGCTCCCCGGGCATCCGCCTGGCCCAATCACTGTTCGGGAAGTCGTTGTGGTAAAACGCCTTGCCGGACCTGAAAGCCGGCGTGATGAACTGGTCGACAGGCATGCGGCTCAGTGAATCGAAGCTCGTGCGAAGCGCTTCCGGTTCGACGAAGAGGATCTCGGACGCGTCGTTTTTCTCATTGAGCAAGGCCAGGTAACCGGAGTCCGAACCAACGAGCTTCCAGCAGAGGCCAAAGATGTCTCTCGCCGCTCTATCGAAATCTTTTTGCTCCAGGACGAGGCGTGTGCTCTCGAGCAACGCGGTGATCTCTTCGCGGCGCTCGTTGGTATCTTTGATGACGTTTCTCAAGGCGTCCTCGGCGCGCTTGCTCTCAGAGATGTCGCGGCAGGTCCCGGCGACTCCGAGGGGTTTGCCGTCGCGGTCCCTGATCAGTGAGCCTGTCATCTCGTATGGGATTTTACGGCCGTCTTTGTTTATTATCATCGCGTCGAGCTTGCGAGACTCGTCGGTCCGCGCGACGTCTTCGATCAGGGTCCTGAGGCGCATGTAATCTTCTGAGGAGAGGAACTCGTAGGAGCGCATTGCCCTGATTTCCTCGTCAGAATAACCTGTCACCTCTCCCAGGCTGCGGTTCCACTTGTAGAAGCTGCCCGAGATGTTCGCAACCACGAAGATGTCCTGGATCGCGTCGAGCGCGTCGTCGGTAAAAGCCCGCTCGTCGTCGAGAGCCTTCTTAGCCGAAATCCGCTCGCTGATATCGCGCGACACGACGATGTAGCGGGTGCCACGGCGGGTTATCACCTCTTTTGCGGTCATCTCAACGGGAACGACGCTGCCGTCTTTTCGAACGTTTTCGAATACTATGCGAGCGCCTTCTACGAGCGTGGCAACGGCTTCCTCGAACTCAGATCTTCTCGCTGGTGGGACGAGATCGAGGGCGGACTTGCCCCGGAGTTCCGAGACCTCGTAACCAAGCATCCGGCACGCGGCCCTGTTGGCGTCTTCTATGATGCCCTCGGGTGTCTCGATAAAGAGCAGGTCAGAGGCCTCGTTGAAGAGCGTGTGGTAGAAAGCCTCGCTCTCGCGAACGGCTTCGACGGCTTTGACCAGGATGTATTCGTGAAGAGCTTTTGTAACGGCCTCCGGGAGAGTGGTTGCCAGTTCTTCGTTCTTGACTATGTAACCCACCGCTCCACGCTGGAATGCGAGCGAGGCTATGTTCTCGTCGCCGCGCCCGGTGATCATTATTACCGGAGGATGCTTTTCCGAGGCCGTTATCTCGGACAGGAAATCCAGGCTTAATCCGTCCGGGAGCTTGTAGTCGAGGGTTATAAGGTCGAACGTAGACCCACGCATTCTCACGCGGGCCTCGTCAAGACTGTTGGCTATCTCGACTTCCGCCGACGATTGTACCTCCAGCAGTTGCCGGAATACGTCCGCTGTTTCAGGCTCGTCCTCAATTATCAGTATTTTTGGGTGGCCATCCGGTTCGGGTTCCATCTTTCACCTCTGCGCGAGGCGCAGTTCGCGAGCGTTATCGGCTCATGAAGGTTGAGAAGATTCAGCCGCTTTTCCAATAAGAAACAATATCCCTTGATAAATAATATCACAACCATTGCCCTCTGGATTTTTCCAATTTCAAGATTTACAGGTCATCGAGAGAGAATACTTCGGTGGCCGGCCATCTCTCGCGTGCGGGTAGCAGGTCGGCGGCAATCTTGTCCAAATGAACGCTGTATACAAGTGGAAAACGCGTCCTGGTCAGCAGCAGAATCTGCAACCCATCGGGATATCTATCCAGATGGCCGCGAGAGGGATGTCGGAATCGCACGGCTCTTCCATCCAGTAGAAGAGGTCCTCGGCGTCTAGATACTCCTCACTTTCGACGACCGGACGCGAACCTGTCCCGCCCGGCCTTTCACACAACTTGCGTTCTTCCGGCAATTTCTTAACCTCCCCACAACAGTAATTCTACCAAAAAAACCTCACCCCGACCTTGGCTAAAGGACGCCGGTGGCGATGAGGATGCCGAACGCGATGAAGACAACGCCGGAGGACCACCTGATGTATTTGGACGGTACGACCCGGGATAACCATTTGCCGGCGATCGCACCTATGAAGGACGTGAGAAGCAGTGCAAGCGTTCCGCCCAGGAAGATGAAGATCGGTTCTTTGAACCTGGATGTCATGGCTATGAGAGCGAGCTGGGTCTTGTCACCGAGCTCCATGAAGGCGATAACGGCGAGCGAAGTGAGAAAGGGGCCATGCGGTTTCTTGACCCGCTCCGTTTCGTCTTTTCCCCTTTCGGGCAGAAACGAAAGGAGCCCGAAGATGATGAAGATGCCAGCGGATACGTACTGGATCACGTCTTTCGGAACGTACCTGGCCAAGACCTCTCCGACGGTTACGGCGAGCGCGTTCATGATCACGAACGCCGCGCCGGCACCCAGAAACACGGGAAGGTACCCGTACCTGGCTGAGAGAGTGAGTATCGCGATCTGTGTCTTGTCGCCGAGTTCGGCGATGAACGTCACGCCGAACGCGGTGCCGAAAGCCTTTATGATCATGCTGCGATTATAGTCGACGCCTTGCGCAGGCATTTACACGAGGATAAATCTGATATTATTCTGTATGCCCTCGCGGCCGCCCGGCCGATGAGGGCATATGTCCAGACAGCAGTGGACGGACTATTACGCAGGGAGGGAAGCAATGGCAGGCATAGTGGCGTACGGGGCTTACATCCCGTGGCTTAGGCTCGAGCGAAAGCGCATTGCCGAGGCCTGGGGAATTCCGGGGGCCCCGGGGGAGATCGCGGTTGGTAACTTTGACGAGGACAGCGTGACCATGGCCGTCGAGGCCGGGCGCGATTGTATTCTTGACGAACCCGAGGGAGTTGGAGGAATCTACTTTGCTTCGACGTCGCCTCCTTACGCGGAGAAATCCTGCGCGACGATAGCAGCCTCCGTGTTAGACCTGTCGCCAGGTTCCGTGACGGCCGATTTCAGTCTCTCGCTCTCGTCCGGCGTCTCGGCTCTGGTGGCGGCAGCCGCGGCGGTGGACCAGGGGATCGCTCCGAGCATGCTCGTGACAGCGGCTGAGTGCCGGCTGCCGGAGCCCAAGACCGCGGACGAGCAAACGTTCGGCGATGGAGCTGGAGCCGTGCTGGTGGGCAACGAGGGCGCCATTGCGGAGATCAAGGGAGTCTACTCCTCATACGATGAAATGGTCGCCACCTGGCGTTTTCCCGAGGACAGGACGGTCAGGGACAACTCGCGCTTCTATGTCGCGAAGGGATACGTGCCGGCGCTGCTTTCGGCTTTCAAGGGAGCGGCCGAGAAGTTCGGCGTCTCCCCGGACGAGATAGCAAAGGTGGTCTACCCGGCACCTGACTTCCGCGCTCACGGGCAGGTTGCAAAGGCGCTAAAGTTAAAGCCTGAGCAAGTCCAGGACGCGATGTTCGCTTTTGTCGGTGGGTGCGGGTGCGCCCAGCCGCTCATGATGCTCGTAGGAGCCCTCGAAGAGGCCAAACCGGGTGACAAGATATTGCTCGCCGGCGCCGGAGATTCGTTTACAGTTCTACTGCTCGAGGTCACGGACGCGATCGAGAGCCTGCCACCGAGGCGAGGCATCAAGGGCCATATCGGCTCAAAGGGCAACCTGCCCAGCTACGCCAAGATGCTCGAGTACAAGGACCTCCTCAAGACCGAGGAGGGCGATGCAGTTTCTTCGATGATACTGATGTGGAGAGACCGCAAATCGGTGCTCCCGCTCTACGGCAAGAAGTGTAACGCCTGCGAGACGGTGTACTTCCCGCCCAGGAGGGTATGCCCCAACTGTTTCGCCCGCGAGGAAAACGAGGACAGGCGGCTCGCGCGAAAGGGCAAGCTCTTCAACTTTATCGACGACAACCTCTACATCTCTCCCGAGCCACCGACTACGCTGACGATTTCTGACCTGGACGACGGCGCCAGGATATTCCTTCAAATGACCGACAGAAACGTTGGTGATGTCGAGATAGACATGCCTGTCGAGTTGACGTTCCGGAAGATACACGACGGCGGCGGCTTCCATAACTACTTCTGGAAGACCAGGCCCGTACGCTAAGGAGGGTTTGAAAATGGCTGATCTCAAAGACGTCGCCGTGATCGGTGTCGGTGCCACCAAGTTCGGAGAGAACTTCGAATGGGGCGTTGACGACATGTTGACCATAGCGGGGTTCGAAGCGATGGACGACGCGGGTATAAAGCCCGAGCAGATCGAGGCGGGCTGGATCGGCATCCAGTACCCGTTCACAGGCTTATCGGGAGCTACCATGTCCGACGCGCTGAAGACTTACGATATACCAATCACCCACACCGAGAACTACTGCGTTTCCGGACTCGATGCGTTCCGAAACGCGTGTCTGGCCGTGGCGAGCGAACAGTTCGACATGGTCATCGCATGTGGGGTGGAGAAGATAACCGACCAGACCGGGCGCGGGTTGCCGACCGCCGGGTTCGGGCATCCTGTGCAGATCGCCGGGATAACGGCGCCCTCGGCGTTCGGGCTCGCTTTCCCGAGGCACGCAAAGGCTTTCGGTACGACCAAGGAGCACCTCGCCCACGTGGCGGTCAAGAACCACTTCAACGGCGCGGTCAATCCAAAGGCGCATTTCCGTCGCGAGGTCACGCTCGAGCAGGTCATGAAGGCCCCGATCATCTCGGGTCCGTTGGGCCTTCTCGACTGCTGCCCCATATCCGACGGCTCCGCCGCCGCGATAATCACGCGCACCGATATAGCCAAGAAGTACCGCGACGACTACGTGACCATCAAGGGCATGGGGTTCGCGGCGTACACCACCCTGATGATGTACGACAAGAACTTCGACTACCTGGCGTGGAGGCCGACCGTGAAGGCCGCTGAGAAGGCGTACGCGATGGCGGGCATCACCGACCCGCCAAACGAGGTCGATTTCGCGGAGTGCCACGACTGCTTCACCATCACCGAGATACTGAACGTTGAGGACCTGGGCTTCTGCAAGAAGGGTGACGGCGGCCCGGCGACGGCCGAGGGTCGCTTCAACATCGACGGCCAGGTGGCGATCAACCCCTCGGGTGGGTTGAAGTGTTTCGGGCATCCCATCGGGGCGACCGGCGTGCGCATGATCTACGAGGTGACCAAGCAGCTCCAGGGCCGCGCCGACGGCCGCCAGCGCGAGAACGCCAAGGTCGGTATGGCTCACAACCTGGGGGGCCTCGGAGGTGTCGTCTGCGGCGTCGTCATCCTCACCAACGAAAAATAGCGCTTTTGCCACAGATCTGTTCGGCTTTATCAGGCGGGTCTAACAGCGCTTACGAGCATTGCGAGTGGGAAAAGCCTCACAAGTCGGGAGCCCGTTGGCGTTAAACCGGCGTCCGCGATCATCGAGGTCAGGGAGACACGGTCGTAGTAGTTGTCATCCGTCGCTATCTTGCGGCCATACGCCAGCATGAGGCGGCCACGGAGCCCTTCGCTGCACATGTCACAGATATAGAGCTTCCCATTGGGCTTAAGCAGGCGCGCCATCTCGGAGAGTGCTCTCGCGGGGTCAGGGAAGTGGTGGAATGCGATTGAGGAGATAACCACGTCGAACTCCTCCGACTCCAGTGGGACGGAGTCGGCGCCGGCTCCTATGAACTCGATGGCGTTGTTGCCCCCATTGAGGTTCGCGGCCGCTTTGAGCATTCCCTCGCTGGCGTCTACACCGACTAGCCTGGAGGCTCCACCCGCGTAGAGTCTCCGGAGCATGTCGCCCGTGCCACACCCAACATCGAGGACGCTCATCCCGCTTACGCCGCCCACCTCGCGCTCGAGGGTTTCGTGAACGGGGGCGTAGAACCAGCGCCATGTGAACGATTTTTCGTACGTGGAAGACCACGAGTCGAACCGTTCCGCTGAGTTGGTCTGGATACCGAGACGGTTCCGCGCCATCAGGGCCCTTTCATTTAGTCAGTAGTCGACGCCGATGAAATATTTCCAGTCGAGCCCGTAACGACCTTTCTCGAGAACACGGTCGCGGAGGCGTGAGGGAACGATCCGCGAGCCTAGGAACCAGTCGAGCCCTTTCTCTGACAGCTTCGCAAGCGGCCCGGGAAGTCGTGAGAGCTTCGAGTACCAAACCCTCAGCAAAGTGAAGTTCTCACAGATCATGTTGACCTGCTCGCGGGACATCTTGTCGAGCTTCAGCTCAGAGCGCCCGGAAAAGAGCGTGTCGGGCGTGGCGTCACCGATCATGCCGCCATCCGAGCAGACCTTGTGTATCCTCGTATTGGGAAACGGGCACAGCGCGGTTACCTGTGCGAGTCCGGGTTCTATGCGAGCGTTCATCTTGACCGTATCGAGTGCCATAGCGAGCGTCTCGTGAGGAAACCCGGTCATGTTCAGAGCTACGGTAGGTACGCCGTTGGCGTGGCACAGCTCGAAAGCACGGTAGATCTTGTCGTCATCCATGCTGCGCTCCAGGACGTTCTTCCTCAGCCACGTGTTGCCGCTCTCTACACCCATCGCAATCGCGCTGCAACCCGCGCTTGCGAGGAGCTCGACCATTTCCTCGTTCAGAAGGTCCACGCGCGCATTGCAGATGAACGGCAGGCCGACTTTCTCCCTGTAGAGCGCGGCGAACTCCCTGAACCACTTTCGGTCGAGGGTCAGGATGTCGTCGTCAAAGCGGACCTGTTCGATGCCCGGAAAATCGGACCGCGTCGCCTCGATTTCGGCGACTACATTGCCCGGGCTGCGGAACCTCACGTACTTGGAGCCGTTGGGATAGATGCTCCTCTGGAGGTGGTTGCAGCAGTAACTGCAGTTGAACGGACACCCCCTGGAGGCCATCATGGTCAGGCGGTTCTTCTGGTTGCTCGCGAAGTTTTCCCGGTCGAAGATGCTGCGGTCGGGGAATGGCAGCGCATCAAGGTCTTCGATCAGCGGCCTGACGGGGTTGCGCCAGACAGTGCCATCCGGCGACCTTCCCCATATCCCCCCGATGCAGTCCACCGGCTCACCGGCCTCAATGGCGTTGCAAAGGTCAAGGAAAGCCTCCTCACCCTCTCCGACACAGATGTAATCGATGGCGGGCTCGGCGATGGCTTCCTCAGGAGCGGTTGTCGGGTGCACGCCGCCGCAGATGGTCGGAACGCCGAGCTCTTTCTTGACGAGTGCCGCGATGTCCTGGACCTTGCCGAACTGCAGGGTAGTCGCAGAGAACGCCACGAGGTCGGGGTTTGATCTCGAGATTACATCAACCAGCTCCCGGCGCTCCAATGGCTTTATCAGGTGGATGAGCTCCACATTGTGGCCTCCACGTTTCAGGAAAGCGGAAAGGTATCCGATGCCGAGGTACACACGCCCCTGCGGCTCGGTTTGTGTCTCCATGGTCTCGAAGTAATCGGGATATATAAACGTGACTCTCATATGACAGTTCCTTCGACACCGGGCTTCACGCCCGCAAACAGACCCGCGAGCAGAACGGCGAGCCCAAATACCAGCATGCCCAGCGGAATGTACGCGAACTGCAACCTGAACTTGGCCAATTGGTCCTTGGCGTTGACGGTGACAGTCGCTGAAGACTGCGGCAGCTGGTCATAGGCGACGCTGTTGAGCGCCTGGGTCATTGCGAAAGCGTCCCTGCCCGGGCCTTTGATCGTAATAGAGACGGATTCCTCGAACCTGTCGGTCGAGACTATCGTACCGGACTTCGGCTCCACCTTCAGAGCGACGACGGAGCTACCCGTATAAATCGGCTTTACGGTCTGGTTGTCGGCCAGTGCGGGCACAGCAGAGGATAGTATCTGTCTCGCCTGGGCTCCCGTGAGCTGATCCGGGAACCCGGCGGGCGGTTTCGCCAGAGGCTGGTTGCCGTAAGCCATCTGGTAGTCGTAAACCTCGATGCCGTTGAACTTCTCGGACTTTACGTACTTCGCCGGGTATGTCTTCCCGGTGAGCTCGCTCCATAGGGGCACCGAACTCGCAGGCGAATTGAAGGGGAACACCAGCAGGTATCCGGACCTGCGCCGGTCGGCCCGCTTGCTCGAGACCATTGCTCCCGTCCGCCTGTCGAGCGCATAGACGCTTCCGGCAGTGGAGAGAAGCGTCCGCGGGTCGTGCGTGAAGACGTTGTCCTCGGTCTTCATGATCGCCGTTTTGGTGGTTGAGTCGAGGGGCCGGCTGAAGACCCTCCTGCTGAGTTGGACCTGGACCTGCGCCGGCTGGGCGCTCCCCGTCGCCTGCTGTCCCGGCGGGTTGACGAAATTCGTGATGGTCCCGTTCAGGTAGAGAAGCTCGTCAATATTGGTCGGTACCACTTTCAGGGCGGGCGCTATCGCAAGCCTCCATGCGAACGCGAGCAGGATCAGCGCGCAGCCCGCTATCACGAGCACAGAGTTGGACCTCTGCCTCTTTATTGCTTTCCACCTTAAAGCGA
>Ga0182021_10000192_pt1 | contig 59632 bp, 56 predicted proteins | sample 612E3MmetaG_FD_120493 | JGI IMG/M metagenome (GOLD analysis project Ga0182021, IMG submission 120493) | Permafrost microbial communities from Stordalen Mire, Sweden - 612E3M metaG (Illumina Assembly) | ecosystem: Environmental > Terrestrial > Soil > Wetlands > Permafrost | place: Sweden...
TGTAAATCCCTCCCAACCTCTCTTATTATTACAAAGGGAGGAGTGGATGGTTTTCCCCTTTGACAAAGGAGGCTCTATTGTATGTCTGATATGAAACCTGACAGGTGGATGTCATTGGTGGCCTTAGCCACTGCTGCCATGGCAGTATTTGCCGCAGTAACGACGCTGTACATAGGCAAGTATTCCTCCCGCGCAATTCTCAATCAAGGCCAGGAAACGAGCCAGTGGGCCTATTATCAGGCAAAGAGCATCAAGTCATATGTCTATGAGATACAGAAGCAGAAACTGGAATTAGAGACGATGGCAGAGGCAAAGAGGCCAAAAGCCTTCCGGGAAAGATACTCGCAGCTTATCAAAGACTATGATAAGCAGATCAAACGGTACGATGCGGAGAAGACGGAGATCAAGGCGACGGCCGATGCCCTCGCAAAATCAAAGGAGGATGCGCAGGCACGGGCGGGAAATTTCGGGTACGGCCTCATCTTCCTGCAGATATCCATCATGCTCGCCTCGATTTCAGCCCTGACGAAGAAGAAGCCCCTCTTCTATCTCAGCGTTGCAACGGTAAGCGGCTGGGTATTTTTCTTTCTTGACGCCGTCTTCTTATTTTACTGAACATCAGGGATACAGCGATGAAAGAATTTGATCCGGATACTCTCGCGCAATTCAATGGACAGGATGGAAACCCTGTCTACATCGCATACCAGGGGAGGGTCTTCGATGTAAGCGGGAGCAAACTATGGGCTGGCGGACTGCACATGAAGCGCCACCACGCGGCCCGCGAACTCAGCGCCGATATTGAGGCGGCTCCCCACGGCGAGGAAGTCTTTGACAGATACCCGCAGGTGGGACTCTTGAAGGAGAAGACGGAACCCGTGAGAGCTATGCCGGCGATGCTCTCGTTCCTTATCAGCCGGTTTCCTTTTCTCGAAAGACACCCCCATCCCATGACGGTCCATTTCCCCATCGTCTTCTTTCTATCCGTTGTCCTCTTTAACATTCTCTATCTCTCTTACGGCGTAGCTTCATTCAAGAGTACCTCTCTGCACTGTCTGATAGCAGGGCTTTTGTCTCTGCCGGTTGCAATGCTGACGGGGTTGTTTACCTGGTGGCTGAATTACATGGCGCGACCGATGCGGGCCGTGACTCTGAAGATTACAATGTCTGCAATTCTTCTCATTGCGGGAGCAGGCGCCCTTCTCTTGCGGATATTCGTGCCCGGCATACTGGAGGCCCGGGGGATTGCAGGGATTATTTATTTGATACTCATCCTGTCATTCGTACCGCTCGTATCAGCTATCGGATGGCTTGGAGCGACTTTGACCTTTCCCATTGCAAGAAGATAGCGCCGGCCATATCTCACATTTACGGACATGCTGAATTTATCCCCTCCATAATTTCCTGCAGTTAACACTTAGAAATTCTTACAAAATATTTTTGTTTGACTTATAGACTAAATTCTTTTAAAAAACAGCATACTCAAATCCGCTATAGCGCCGTTTATCTTGTGCTATCCCGTCTTAAAAAAAGGAGGATAAAATGAAACGCTTGTCTTTCTTCGTCACGATTTTCTTTGTCGTCAGTCTTTTTTCGGTAACTGCGTATGCCCAGGAGGTGCTTAAGCTGGGCATCCCCCTGCCCCTCACGGGCACTAACGCGAAATTCGGGGAAATAGAAAAGAAGTCCTATGAGATCGCCATGCAGGAAATAAACGCCAAGGGCGGCGTAAAAGGGAAGAAGATTGTACTGGAATTTGAGGACTCCCAGGGCAAACCGGAAATAGCGCGGTCTATAGTCGAGAGACTCATAGATGTGAAAAAACAGCCGGTTGTTTTCGGTGAGTACAGTTCTTCCTGTTCGAAAGCGATTTCCGCGGTGGCCGAGGAAAGAAAGGTCCCGTATCTGGTCGTCACCGGTGCAACGGATGATATTACCCAGCAGAAATACAAATACGTGTTCCGCCTGAACCCCACGAATGCATACTATGCAACAGGACTCATGTCGTTCCTTAATACAGTCGTGAAGCCAAAGACAATCGCGATTCTTTACGAGAGTTCGGATTTCGGAACCTCCGGCGCCGAGGACATGGTGCATCAGGCGAAGAAAGCCGGCTTTAAGGTACTCGTAAAGGAACAGTATGAAAAAGGCGCGGTGGATTTCCGACCGATTTTATCGAAAGTCAAAGCGGCAAAGCCTGATGTCATCTACATGGTGTCGTATGTCATGGATGCGGCGCTTCTCATGAGACAGATAAGAGAACTGCGGATTGATTCCAAGCTCTATGCGGGAGGCGCTGCCGGATTCGCCATCCCGGAATTTATACAGAATGCAAAAGAGGCTTCAGAGCTTGTCATGACAGCCACCCTCTGGAGTCCCCAGATAGCGTATCCCGGGGCAAAGGAGTTTGCGGAGAAATACAAGAAGCTCTACAAGGATTACCCTTCCTATCACGGTGCAGAGGCGTATTCAGCTCTCTACGTCATAAAGGATGCGCTTACCCGGGCAAAATCCTGGAAGCCGGACGACATCCGCGCGGCCTTGAAATCGACAAACATGATGACCGCTTTCGGCCCTGTAAGATTTCAGGACAAGGAAGGCTACACGAACCAGAACTTCATGGATACCCTCGTTATGCAGGTCATCAAAGGTAAACATGAAACCATCTGGCCGCAGAAATATGCCAGCGCTCAATATGTATACCCTATCCCGAAATGGAGAGAGCGAAGGTAGCAGAAGGGGGATGAATGGAGCAGCTTGAACTCTTTTTACAGACCCTGATAGCCGGGTTCATGTTAGGGGGCCTTTATGCGCTGATTGGCCTCGGCATGGCGCTTGTCATGGGCGTCATGAGGGTCATCAACCTTGCCCACGGCGATTTCATGATGATAGCCATGTATATCGCCTACTGGCTCTTTACCCTTCTTGACATAGACCCCTATCTCTCCGTGTTTATCGCCGCGCCCGCGCTCTTCTTGTTCGGCCTTGCGATTCAGAAGTACCTGTTAACCCCTGTCATGAAGGTGGAATCCATACTGCCCCATAACCTGGTGATACTCACCGTAGGTCTGGCTATGGTATTTTCCAACCTTGCAACGGTATTCTTCACGGGAGACTATCGGTCCACGCCGGTAAGCTATGCCTCAAATGCGTGGTATCTGACGGACTTCTGGTCGGAATCTCCCATAGAACTTTCCCTCTCCATGCCATGGACATTATCGTTTGTCCTCGCCGTTGTTATCACTATTGGCCTGTGGATATTCCTCACCAAGACGGATATGGGAAAATCTATCAGGGCAACGTCGCAGGACGTCGATGCGGCGCTCCTCATGGGCGTCAATGTGAACCGGGTCAGGATGATGACATTCGGTATTGGAATGATCCTTGTTGCCGCTGCCGGCTGTCTTTTCATCCCCATATATTATCTCTACCCGGCGCTGGGGAGACAATTCACAAATGTAGGGTTCGTTATTACAGTCATCGGCGGCATGGGTTCAACAAACGGCGCCGTAATCGGAGGATTGATCCTCGGTATTTTTGAGTCCATGACAGCCACCTATATCGGGATGGGATGGGCACCTGCGGGAAGATTCGCAATCTTCGTGGCAGCCCTCGTATTTCTGCCCGGAGGGATTGCATCGATTATCAGGAAAAGGAGGTTAGGAAAATGAAAAAATACCTGCCTCACATAATCTTTGCCGGCCTTTGCGTCGTCCCGCTCATGAATCTAAGTTCCTATATCATGCACATACTCATCCTCGTCCTCATGTGGTCCGTAATCGGTATGGCATGGAACATCCTCGGCGGATACACGGGCCAGGTTTCCTTTGGACATGCCGCCTTCTTCGGCTTCGGCGCATACACAGCGGGCATCCTCTATTACCATTTAGAAATATCGGCCTGGTGGGGCATACCGGCATGCGTTGTCATACTCACGGCGCTCTCCCTGGTTGTCGGATATATCTGTCTGCGTCTCAGGGGCGCCTACTTTGCACTTGCCACCCTTGCCCTCGGTGAAATATGCAGGGTGACCACGGAAAACCTCGTCGATTTAACCCAGGGGAACATGGGAATAATGATAAGGGAAAGGACATGGATTGACAAGACTTGGTACTTCTACATCATACTCTTCATTGCCGCGGGAACATTTCTCCTCATCAAGATAGTTATGGAATCCAAGCTCGGATATTATTTCGTGGCCATCAGGGAGGACCAGGATGCAGCGGAGTCCCTCGGAATAGACACGACCTTTTATAAGACAATCTCCCTTTGCCTAAGCGGTGTCCTCACCGGAATCGCCGGCGCCTTTTTCATGAACTACATGGGATATATCGATCCCGGTGTCGTATTTCCCCTCTATGACATTTCCATAACGACGGTGATGGTCGTTATGGTGGGCGGCGCCGCCACATACTGGGGCCCCGTTGTAGGCGCCGTCATTATGGTCTTCCTTGCCGAAGAAATACGCTCCCTCCCATATATCGGGGCCGCGCATATGACTATCTTCGGCGTCATCCTCATACTGATTATCCTGTTCGTGCCCAACGGCATTGTCGGTGATTATAAAAAATTACTGAAACCGTTCAAGCGCAAGAAGGAGGCGTCATCATGAGTCTCATTGAAGTAAAGAATGTCTCAAAACAATTCGGCGGGCTTGCCGCCCTTACAGACGTTTCCTTCGTGCTCAACAAGGATGAAATACTGGGCCTTATCGGACCGAACGGCGCGGGAAAAACGACCATGTTCAATGTCATCAACGGATTCTACCGCCCCACGAAGGGTGACGTACTATTGAATGGTAAGAGGGTATCAAACCTCCGACCTCATGTTCTTTGCAAGCTGGGTGTGGCAAGGACATTCCAGGTGGTAAGGCCGCTGCAGAGGATGTCCACCCTCGACAATGTCATAGCTTCGGCTTTCATAAGGACCAAAAGCAAGGCGGAGGCGGAGAAGGTCTCCCTCGAAGTGCTGCAGTTTACCGGCCTTTCCGACGACATCAATGTCCTCTCCAAGGGGCTCCCCCTCGGCAAGAGAAAAAGGCTAGAGATTGCCCGCGCCCTTGCCACACGGCCTGAGATTATCCTGCTCGACGAGGCCTTTGCAGGACTCAACCCGACAGAGATTAACGAGCAGATCGAGATTGTGCAGAAGATAAGGACGGAAAAGGGAATAACCATCCTCATTATCGAACATCATATGAAGGTGATCATGGCTGTCTCCGATCGAATTGTCGTACTTAACTACGGTCAGAAAATAGCGGAAGGCACGCCTTCGGAAATTGGCCACAATCCCGTTGTGATTGAAGCATACTTAGGAGAGGAACAAAGTGCTTGAGATCAAGAACATCGATGTTTTTTACGGCGACGTCCAGGTGATCTGGGACATTTCCTTCAATATAAAACAGGGAGAGATAGTAGCGCTCATCGGCGCAAACGGGGCGGGAAAGTCGACGACCCTGAAAACCATATCAGGCATTTTAAGACCCAAGAAGGGCGAGATTCATTTCAATGATATACCGATCCATAAGGTGGAGCCCTACAAGCTGATCGAAATAGGGCTGGTCCATGTGCCTGAGGCAAGAAGGCTCTTTGTGGAAATGTCCGTCGAGGAAAATCTCGACATGGGTTCTTTAAAAGGGGAGGCAAAGAAGGAGCGTGAAGTAACCAAAGAATTGGTGTTCGACCTCTTTCCCAGACTTCTCGAAAGAAGGAGACAGCTCGCAGGAACCTTAAGCGGAGGCGAGCAGCAGATGCTTGCGATCGGAAGAGGGCTCATGGCAAAGCCAAAACTGCAGATGTTCGATGAGCCTTCCCTCGGCCTTTCTCCTATCCTGGTTAGGGACATATTCAACGTCATAAAGAGAATAAAAGAAGAAGGAACAACGGTGCTGATCGTAGAGCAGAATGTAAAACAGACGCTCGCCATTGCCGACCGGGCCTACGTCCTGGAAAATGGAAAGATAGCACTTCAGGGAACAGGTGCAGAGTTGCTCAGCAACGAGCATGTCCGCACAGCCTACCTGGGTGTTTAGCAGAAAAAGGCCGTCGTCGCATTTATTCTCCTTATGCTTCAACAAGAGTGAACACCTCCTCGTCCCATCAAATCTTCGACAATAATCGATATGCATGTTTTCAAGCGGCAATAATTTATCGGCATTTTCTCGGCAATTATGATATGCACGCAGCGAAGAAATAACCGAAAGCAACTGCGCCGATGGTGACAGCCGCGGCGGCAGGAGAATTCAGGGAGAACGTATGGCAAAAAGAAGCAGGAAGAAACAGGCGGCAGTTCCGTATGAGTTTATAGAGGAAGTAAATAAGATGACCAAAGATGAGATCGTCAAACGCTTCATCCAGGAAGAAGATGATCTTAAAGCTATGAAGAAGGTCAAGAGGGAGGACGAACAAATTGCTGAGCTCGCTTCGCAGATCAAATATAAGGAGGAGAACATCAGAGACAAGATAGACGCCCTCAAAGAGAAGATGAAGGCGATCAGGGAAGAAGACGAAGATTTCGTGGAGCTCAAAGAAAACAAGAAAGCTCTTGAAGGCGGCTACCGCGATGAAATGAAGCGTCGCAGGGCCTATCGTGATTACCTGTACGAGACAATGCAAAAGATTTATCAGGGATGATATTTTTTCAGACGCTGCATCCTCCTGGGATATACATGATATGAACCTGTCAGATATCAGCCTCCCCCGACAGTTGGAAGCCGATAACAGTGCCGAGACCATCCGTCACGCCCTGATGGCCCGCACTGTGAAGCTCTGGCCCGGCGGTCACCTTGACGTATCCGCAATCACGATGAGCGACCCGCTGGAAAAAGCATTGCAGAAGGCGAGGCTCAGGGGGCAGCTTCGCTGCGGATTCGAAGCGATCCTTGATAAGCTGGAAAGCGAAAGAAAAGGGATTGCGAATGTGCGGGAGCGCAATGGCGCCTCTTATGGAGATCGTGTTTCCAGGCTGCTATTGTTTTCCAACGATGGGGCAGAGCGTCTTTACCGGCATATTGAAGACCTCCTCCTGGCGCACGCTCCCAGACTGCTCGGGTGTCTCCTAAATATAGACGGCATTGCTCTGGGTAACATAATCACCGGCAAAGACAGTCAGATCAAAGTCGTGATGGCGGAACACAAGGAAGCCGTTTCCGACATATTACGCGGGATAATCGCCGGTCAAGTATAGTTCAGGCGAGTTCTTTTCAGTCTCGATTATCTTTTTCAGGCGAGCTTTGTCTTCACTGCATCGGCGATTCTCTCGCAGTGTTTTGCTGTTTCTTCTTTGGTGGGGCCTTCAACCATGACGCGGCACATATTCTGCGTCCCCGAATACCGCACCAGAACCCGGCCCCTGTTTCCCAGGGCGTCCTCTGCGTCCTTGATCGCTCCGACAATTTCCGGCACTGTTGACAAGTCAGGTCTTGCCTTGACGTCTATATTGATCAGCACCTGGGGAAATACGGTCATGCCTTTCGCGAGTTCGGAAAGAGGTTTCCTTTCCCTCTTCATCGCGGTCAGCACCTGCAGCGCCGTTATAATCCCGTCTCCTGTCGTATGGTGCGGAAGAAAGATCAAATGGCCCGAGTCCTCGCCACCTATTGCCGCCCCTTTCGCACGCATTTCTTCGAGGACGCTCCTGTCCCCCACATTGGCCATTACGGAATCTATACCCATTTCGTGAAGGGCGATGCCCAGGCCGATGTTGCTCATCACCGTGCGGACGACCAGATTATTGGTCAGGGTCCCTGCCTTTTTCATCATCTTCGCACAGACGGCAAGAATCTGGTCCCCTGTCAATACAGCGCCTCTTTCGTCGACGGCGATGACACGGTCGCCGTCGCCGTCGAATGCAAATCCGACATCTGCCTTCCTTTTCACGACTTCATGGGCGAGCTTCTCAGGATGCTGGGACCCGCAGTTGACGTTTATGTTGACCCCGTCAGGATGATCGAACAGGGTTGTCACCTGGGCCCCGAGTTCAAAAAAAGTCTCCGGCGCTATTCTGTAGGTCGCTCCGTTTGCACAATCGAGGACGATCCTCGTTCCCTCCAGGGTATATTCCTTTGGAAAAGCATGTTTTAAAAAAACTATGTATCTTCCCCTTGCGTCATCGAGCCGATTCACCTTGCCCAGGTCTCCCGGTGCAGGGCGATCTTTATCCTTGTCGTTTGCGAAAATAAAGTCCTCTATGGCAAGCTCTTTTTCGTCGGGAAGTTTGAATCCGAGGGAGGAGAATATCTTGATGCCGTTATCTTGAAAGGGATTGTGCGATGCGGAGATGACGATACCGGCGTCAGCCCTCATGCTGCTTGTGAGAAAGGCAATGCCCGGCGTCGGCATGACGCCGACCATGATGGAATTCACTCCCATGGAGCAGATTCCCGATACGAGGGCGCTCTCAAACATATACCCGGAGATGCGGGTATCCTTTCCGACAATGACCTTGGCCACATGACCTTTCTGCTTGAACAGGCGGGCGGTGGCGCGGCCGATGTTCAAGGCCATTTCAGCCGTCATGGGATATTCATTGGCGATGCCCCGTATGCCGTCGGTCCCGAAAAGCTTTCCCAACAAGTTACTCCTTCTGCTCCCAAGTCGCAGGAACCCTGATGACGTTATTTTCTACAACAATCAAATCTATTTTGCAACAAGGATGCCTTCCGGTCTCATATGTGCTGATTGGTGCCGAAGCGCGTCAAGAGAACCGCTCCCAGGCCAATGACAATGGCGCATACCTTGATCATCCAGCCGACATAGGGTATCCATCCGATTAACCACAAGATGATGAGTCCCCATATGCTCTCCCGCATCATGCTTTGATCATTCCTCTTGAGAACCTCGAATAATTTTCTTCCGACGAGCTGTGACACTGAAATAAAACCGATGAGGACCGCGCAGAGAACGATGGTCATTTCGAGGGGTATCAGGACGATGCCGACAACCGAAATTGCCAGAAGCACTGCCAGCGGGACAATCAATACCAGTCCGCCAAGGCCCCACATGGTAACCTTGAAAGGCTTCTCCTTGATAGCCGCCGAAACCAGACGCACCGGCTTCGGAATCAGGAGCACGGTCACGATAGTAATGATCAGGAGGCCGAGGAAAATGGACATGGAGATAACGGCGAATATCCACGACCATCCTTCCCATTCCTCACTCAAGGCGTTCGTCACGGCTTGGGAGATATCATTGGAATTGATCTCTGTCACGCTGCCACGGACTTCTGCGCCCCTCCCTCTGACTATGATCCCTCCGAGGCAAAAGACGTTCCCACCAACGACGGCCGTATTTGCAAGGACTACAGACCCTCCGATGGCTGTCACGTAATTTTCAACGGTTCCCTCCACTGTAATCTGTCCGCCCATGACCAGGACATTATGAACCTTCGTGCCTTCCTCAACTGTGAGATCGCTGCCGATTTTCACGACGCTCGGACTTTCCACCCCGGCTGTTGCCCCCGAGCAGAACATGATAACGAAAATCAGAGAGAGCACCGTCTTCTTTTTCATATCTTTTCCTTATATGTCCATTACGCTATTCTTCTATGGCATTCATTGCGATAATCGGCTGCGGCCTCGAAAATATTCAATGACCACGGGGAGTACGGATACTATGATAATGGCAAAGATAACAAAAGTGAAATTACGCCGGACGGCAGGAAGATTGCCGAAATAATACCCGCCCAGGATGAAAAGCGCAACCCAGGCGACACTGCCCGCGATATTGTAAATGATGAAACGCAGGTATGACATTTTCCCGATGCCTGCGACGAACGGCGCAAACGTGCGGATAATCGGGATGAATCTTGCGATGACTATCGCTTTCCCTCCGTGCCTTTCATAAAAATTGTGGGCGCGCTCAAGATATTCCTTGTTCAGAAAACGGGCGTTGTCCTTATGAAAAACTTTCGGACCGAGGAATTTTCCCATCGCATAGTTCACCATATTGCCTGCTACAGCGGCGATTGCAAGGAGGGTCAACAACCATTCGATATTGAGCAATCCGAGGGCGGCAAAGGTGCCGAGCCCAAACAGAAGAGAATCTCCCGGCAGAAAGGGTGTAACGACAAGACCGGTTTCACAGAATATGACGAGGAAGAAAATGAAGTAGGTCCAACCGCCGAAGAACTGAATGATGGAAGCAAGATGCCTGTCAAGGTGAATAAAAAAATCCGCAAAATTGATAATAAGGTCCATTGTTGTGATCCGGAACTACGATTTCTACACGCAATATATCTATTCGATTAGTATAAGAAAGGGGTTGCTGTGTCAACAACAAAGAAGGTCTATGCATGGGCAGGCGCCTGCATCTTTTTATCTCGCCCATTTTTTAATTGATATTTGCTCCGCTCATGTAATAGACTTTTCCGGAGGCGAGGATTGCCCTTCTCGCATAGAGGCCCAGGAAATGCACGAACTATCTGTAACAGAAAGCATCCTTAAAATTGTACTTAAGCACGCCGAGGAAAATGGAGCCGAGAAGGTTCTCACCATCGGACTTAAAATAGGCGAGCTAAGTGAACTTGTCGGCGAGTGCATCCAGCACTACTTTGACTATCTTAGTAAAGGTACCATCGCGGAAGGGGCGGTACTCGAGATTGAAAGAGCGCCCATAGTATTTGACTGCACTGAATGCAAGCACACCTTCCAGGCATCTTTCAGTGACACGAAAGATTTCACGTGCCCGGAATGTCATGGCGCCAAGGTCACGCTGGTCTCCGGCCGTGAATTTTATATTAAGGATATAACAATCTCGTAAGAAGGAGCGATATTATGGCGGACATACGCCTGATCGAAATCAAGGAAGACATCCTTTCCGATAACAAAGACCTCGCCGATGAGATCCGGGATACGCTCGGAAGGCATAAAGTTTTCATGCTGAATCTGATGGCTTCGCCAGGGGGCGGAAAAACGAGCCTCATCATAAACACGATCCGCAGGATGAAAGACGCCTTCAGAATCGCCGTGATCGAGGGCGACATAGATTCCGTAGTCGATGCGGAGAAAGTCGTCAAAGAGGGAATCCCGGCGGTCCAGCTGAAGACGGGGGGCTTCTGTCATCTCGACGCCTCCATGATCAAGCTGGCCCTCAACGAATTGGACCTCGCCGGTCTCGATCTTGTCATCATTGAGAATATCGGAAACCTGGTCTGCCCCGCCGAATTTGATACGGGCGCCCATAAGCAGGCGATGATCCTTAGCGTTCCTGAGGGCGATGACAAGCCCCTCAAGTATCCCATGATGTTCAGCGTCTGCGATGTCCTGGTAATCAATAAAATAGATTATCTCGGTATCGCCGATTTTGACATGAATGCCGCAAAGGAGAGGGTCGTCAAACTGAATCCGAAAATCAAGATCATTGACGTTTCGTGCAAAACGGGACAGGGCGTGGAAGAGTGGACATGCTGGCTGGAAAAAGAAATAAAGACTTATCGGGGTTCCACGGCCCCTTGATGGCGGCGCGGTTATATGGCTATATATTTTTGAAGCAACTTAATCAAACCAACTCCTTTTCCCCGACACTCAAAGAAGAAGTTAAGATCAAGCGCTTCTTGAAAATCACAAGGAGCTGATACACAAGCGGACGTCGTCGTATTTAATTCGTCAAACCCGCACAGGTACTGCTTCTTCGCAAATTATTCCGTCTGCCACTTGCAGCACCTCTTGATGCTCGTTACGCAAATTTTATTGCACCGCCCATCATGACACACCTTATTCTTTGTTCTTCGAACTTCACGTCCATCAAAAAAAATTTGCAAATTTAAAAAAAGTTCTTGAAAAATTCGGTAAAGTTTTCTATGAAGGTGTTAACACAATATAGAAACGAGGCGAGATTAAAAGGCAGCCCAACAGGTAACACTGAAAAATTCCGTATCACAGATCTTCTCACGTCCGTGGAACTGTTAGGGCATGAAACAATTGCACTGTCGATTTCCGGGAGCAAAAACCATATCCCGTTTCAGGCGGGCACTGGGTTTGACTTCTAAAAATATGAAGTATCGTTCGCTGCTCCACGTGAACCTGTAAAGAGGAGGTAGTGCATTATGCCTTTGGCCAGAACTCGCACCGATCTACCGGTCCTATTGCTTCACAATATCGATCAGGCATGGGACCCCGCCGATATTGATATCACCCTTCAGGAAGTCGCAAATCTTGAGTCAGCCATAGAAGAGCAGGGACATCCCGTCACCAACGTACCTGTCATCAACCATGATCTCGGCTCGTGCCTGAGCGCCTACGACCCCGACCGGCATATCGTCTTCAACTGGTGCGAAGAGATCCCCGGTGTAGCGAACAGCGAAGCGCTCGCTGTGGAAACGCTCGAGGACCTGGATTTCACATACACGGGCGCAACATCCGAAGTGCTGCGTTTCTGTTGGGATAAAGAGATGGTCAAGAGGATGTTGGAAAGGGCCGGCGTACCCACGCCGCGCTGGCGCATTTATGATTCCCCGAAGATCGATGATTGGAGCTGTTTTCCGGCGATTGTGAAGCCGTCCCGGGAACACTGCAGTCATGGGGTAACTACGGATGCCGTCGTTACGTCGCCTCGTGAACTGGAAGATCGGATTGGTTATATACTCGACACATTCCGTCAACCCGCTCTCGTTGAGGATTTCATTGACGGGCGTGAATTTCACGTTTCTCTCTGGGGCAACGGCAGCGTCCGGATGCTGCCGCCGGCAGAAATGGACTTCACCCTCTTCGCCGACGTGCGTGATCGTCTCTGCACCTACGATTCCAAATTCATGCCCGGCTCATCCCACTACGTGAAGATAGGCCTGCAATTACCTGCACCCCTTGACGAGGCCGAGTACGAACGTCTGAAGAAGACCAGCATTCTGGCATACAAGACCAGCGGCTGCCGCGACTATGCCCGGCTTGACATCAGGCTCAGGGACGGTATTTTTTATGTCCTTGATGTTAATCCCAATTCCGATATCAGCGCCGAAGCCAGTATGGCGTGCGCTGCCGAATGTGCGGGCTACTCGCATGGAGAGATGATCAGCCACATCATCAACCTTGCCGCCAAGCGTCATCCTATCTTCAAAAAACGACCTTCAAGAGCAGCAGCATTATCACAGTCTTATCAATACGCGTAGCGTATCCTTCCTTTATCAACTGTCCTCACATTAGACGCATCTTGTTCATCTCCGCATCCGTTCTTCCGCAGGAGGGCCCTCATCGTTTGCAGTCCGGTTTCAGGTTGTCTCCGCACACATTCAATTTATCTCCCACTGATTCCATTCAGTCCCGCTCCCGCAGGCGGCGGGCTTTTTCCTTGACATGCAAAAGACTTATTCCTATACTTGGTTCGCCAATAAAGCCACCCTTCCCGACTAATGTGCCGAATTCGTGCGCAAAATCCCGGAAGGCGAATTGGCGGAGAGAGCGCCAAGGTTCTGGAAGGGCGCATCCCCATCCTTCTGCGTATTGCTCCTTGGCTTTGTTTGACCATGTTATCTAATCCCCCCGACTTCTTCTGATACAGGAGGCGGGAAAGGAAATGGATGGAAAAGATACTTGCAGGCATAGGGCAATCTGATGCCCGTTATTATTCCCTGGCATTCAATACCGGGCGCTGGAAAGATATCCAGGATAGAATCTCCGGGGCTTTAGGCGTCAGCATAAAGGTAGTGAGCGAAGACGGATCAATCAACATCCCCGAAAGCAACTTTTCCGCCGTATGCAGTCTCCTGAAAACCTCCGAAAAAGCCGCCGCCGTGTGCGCGGATTTCAAAGTTAAAAACTTAAATGAAGAAACCGGCACCGTCAAGTGCGATACGTGCGGCTTCTCTCACCTCTGCGTCTCAGCGGAATGGTTCGGAAAAAAGATGTTTATCATGGTCGGATTGTGCGCGGACCCTTCATGGGGCAAAACGGGACTGAAGAAAATAAGCCGCGATTACGGGATCGACTACAGCATGCTCAAGGCTGCGTATGAGAAATCGACATTTCCCGCGCCGGACAGGATAAGAGAACTGGCTGACTTAATCGCGCACCTTTTCAAGGTGACGGTCGAGCTTGCCATACAGAAGTACGTCACCGAGAAGGTAACCAGGGAGAAGGAAGAAGAACTTGCCAAGATGACGGCACTGATGGAGATAAGCATCGTAATAAACTCCACGCGCTACCTGAAGCAACTGTTGAAGATTGTCATGCAATCCGCGGAGCGTGTCATGCAGGCAGAGGCCAGCTCCGTATTTCTTATTGACCGGCAGACAGACGAGCTCTATTTCGAAGTCGCCACAGGTCCGAAAGAAGAAGAAGTCAAAAAGATACGGCTGAAGAAGGGAGAGGGTATAGCCGGTTGGGTGGCCTCTACGGGCTTGCCGCTGCTTGTGCCGGATGTGACGAAAGACCCGCGTTTTGCCAGGCGCGTCGATGCGGAAACACATTTCATCACGCGGTCAATCCTCTGCGTGCCGCTCAAGGTGCGAAACCAGATAATAGGCGTGGTCCAGGTGGTGAACAGACTGGGTGCGGCGAGCTTTTCGGAAAGCGAGACAAAATTCCTGGAGGCGCTGGCGTCGCAGGCTGCCATAGCCATTGAGAACACGAACCTGTACGAACATCTCGAAGAACGCGCCGAACAGTTGAACAAGGAATTGAAGAAGGTCAACGTAAACCTGGCAATAGAAAAACAGCGTATCGAATCCATAGTACAAAGCATGGAAGACGCGGTTATTGCCGTGGACCGGGAAAATAGAATAGTTATGGCAAACAGACTCGCCGAAAAGGTATTCTCGATAAGATCGGAGCAGGTGATAAACAAAGCCATCAGGGAAAGCATTGCGAAGAGCGAGGTTATAGACAATTTCTCGAAGGTCTCACGCTCAAAGAGTTCCCTGCGTGAAGAGGTCGTATTCAAGATAGGCGGAAAGGAACATACATTTGCGGCAGTGTTCGCGCCCATAATAGATGAATTGGGCGAGACTGCGGGAACGGTCGCGGTACTAAGGGACATCACAGAGTCAAAAGAAATTGACAGGATGAAGACCGACTTCTTAAACATGGTCTCACATGAACTCCGGACGCCTCTGACACCGATACAGGCCTACAGCGAGCTGATCATGATGAGGAACCTCGACGCGGAGAAAATCAAGAGCTACGCATGCATCATAAACAAGGAGACCCTGCGGCTGGGTGCACTCATAGGCGACCTGCTTGACCTGTCGAGGATAGACGCGGGCAAGGGGCTCAGCATCTCCCCGGAGGAAGTGGACTTCAGGGAACTTTTAGACACTGTGTACAACACGTTCAAGAGCGCTTCGGCCAAGCACAGGATATCTCTCACAGCGCCCGAGAAAGCCGAGAAGATAACCGTCGACAGAAATAAGATAATACAGGTTATGAGTAACCTCCTTTCGAACGCCGTTAAATACTCCCCGGATGGCGGCGATATTCATATCGCCATGGAAGACAGGAACAACAGAATTTATATTTCTGTCTCTGACAAAGGACTCGGAATGCCGGCGGACGCGCTGCCGATAATATTTGAAAAGTTCTATAGGGTGGATAGCCCCGCCGTGAAGAAAATCGGCGGCACGGGAATCGGACTCTCGATAGTTAAGTACATCGTGGAATTGCACGATGGCGGCATAACGGTGGAAAGCGAAGAAGGAAAAGGAAGCAAGTTCACCTTTTTCATTCCCAAGGCGAAAACTGCGTAGGCCGCCCTTCCCGTAAGGTTCGTCTGTATTCCGGCGCCGGCAGCCGCGGAGGCCACTCCCCCGTAACGAGAGCATCGATTTTCAGTAATCCCGTCCCGTCGATTACCGCATTGCCTGTGCGCCTGCACAGACGGCCTGCCCGAGAGAGATGCAGCCGTCGTTGGCGGGTATTGCATTATGAAAAAAAACGTCGAAGCCCGCTTTCTCAAGTTCCGCAATGGTCCCCTCGGTGAGAATACGGTTTTGGAAGCACCCGCCGCTGAGGACAACTCGGTTCAGCCCTGTCTTATCACGTATCGTCCGGGCCATCTTACAGAAAGCGACCTGCAAGGTAAGGTGGAAGGAAAAGGCGAGCTCACCGCTGTCCTTTCCTGCTTGAAGCCTTTTAGTGATTGCCCGGATCATGGGCGAAAAATCAAGGTGAATGATATCTCCGGCCTCTTCGATTCCGAATTGCATGACTCTGCCGCTCCCATACCTCGCCATGGCTTCCAATTCCATCGCCGCCTGTCCCTCGAAGGTGACCTTTTTGCGAAGCCCCAGGATAACGGCAACACCGTCGAAGATCCTTCCTAGACTTGACGTCAGGGGAGAATTGAATCCCTGCTTCATTATCCTGTCCATCGTTTCATAGAATGATTTCTCGGGAACTATATCCAGGCTTTTCGCGACATCCGTCCAGTCATCGCCGTATGCCTGTCTAAGAAGACTCACGGCAATCCGCCAGGGTTCCCTGATGGCCTTCTCACCGCCGGGAAGGAGGTAATTCGTTATGTGGCCGACGCGCGTGAAGGCCGCTTCGGATGCAACGAGGAATTCGCCTCCCCACACCGTGCCGTCTGTGCCGTATCCGGTCCCGTCCATGGCGATGCCGATGACCTCGCCCTCGATGCCATTTTCCGCCATAGAACTTACTATGTGCGCATGATGGTGCTGTACGCGGATGACACGGGATGATGCCGTGAGCCCTTCTGCGAGCTTCGTGGTGTAGTAACCGGGATGAAGGTCGCAGGCAACGATACCGGGGTCACATTCCGCGATCTTTTTCATGAGGCCAAGGGTCTCCCGATAAAAATCTCTCGCCTCCGGGGTTTCCATATCCCCGATGTGGGGGCTCAGGAAGGCAAGGTTTCCTTTCAAAATACAGAGGGTCGTCTTCATTTGGGGCCCCAGGGCAAGGACGGGAGGATAAGGCTTCGCAAGTGTGATTGGTATCGGGGCAAAACCTCTGGACCGGCGGATGATCCTTCTCTCTCCGGAAGATACAGTAGCAATGGAGTCATCGCAGCGCACCAGGATATCCCTGTTATGCACGAGGAACCAATCGGCGATGCCGTCCAGGCGCTTAACAGCCTCCCTGTTTTCGATACAGATGGGCTCATCCACCTGGTTTGCGCTGGTCATGACGAGGGCGCGAAAGTTTTTTTCCAGGAGCATGTGATGAAGAGGCGTATAGGGGAGCATGATTCCGAAATCAGATACCCCCGGGGCAACTGCCGGGGATATCCTCTCCCCTTTTCTCTTTTTCGCAAGGACTATCGGCCTCTGGGGAGAGAGGAGAATCAGCTCCTCCTCCTTCCCGATCTTGGAAATCGAGCGGGCCGTTTCCACATCCCTCACCATGACGGCGAGCGGTTTTTCCTCCCTGAACTTCCGTGACCGCAACCTCTTTATGGCTTCATCATTGGCCGCATCAACGGCAAGATGAAAACCTCCGAGACCCTTTATGGCAACTACAAACCCGGAATGGAGAAATTCGATGGCCTTCTCAAGGGGGTCTCCGTCAGAAAGCGGGGTTCCTTTTCCATCAAGAAGCGTAAGTTGCGGCCCGCAGGCGGGACAGGCAATCGGTTCGGCGTGATAACGGCGGTCTCCCGGGTTTTCGTATTCCTCCCGGCAAAGAGAACACATCGGAAAACAGGACATGGACGTGTTGATCCGGTCGTAGGGGACATCCTTGATAATCGTCAGCCTGGGGCCGCAGTTTGTGCAGTTGATGAAGGGATAACGGAACCTTCGATCTGCGGGGTCAAAAAGTTCCTTCAGGCAGTCGCCGCATGTGGCGATGTCGGGCGCAATGTGAACCTTTCCGGGGCCCCGGGCTTCGCTCTCAATAATAAGGAACGCCTTGTCGTTCCTTATTTCCACTTCTTCGGAGGAAATTTCCGAGACATCGGCAAGGGGAGGAGGTTCTCTGTTCACGCCGGACATGAAGGAATGGATAGCGTCCGCGGGGCCCTCCACCTCAACTACGACTCCGTCGGGACGGTTCTGAACAAAGCCGGAGAGTAAATGCCTTGTCGCCATGCGAAAGATAAAAGGGCGGAATCCCACCCCTTGAACGACGCCGGTAAACAGGTAGCGTACCCTCTTAATCACTGATTTTTTTTTGCTCCCGCACTTGTCATTTGAAGTCTCAGATTATTTTCTTCTTTCAAAAAGATAAAGCGCCTCTTAAGAATCGAGATGATAAGCGTAGTAGGCCGCGCAGGTGCCCTCTGATGACACCATGCAGGGGCCTATGGGATTGGTCGGGGTGCATGTCTTTCTGAATAACGAACACTGCCCGGGAAGCATGACGCCCCTGAGGACGTCCCCGCAGCTGCACCCCTTGATCTCCATTGAGTGAATAGGGGGAACATCTAATTTTTCAAGTGCGTCAAAGGCCTTGAACTCATCCCGCAGAAAGAGACCGCTTGCCGGTATTCTGCCAAGCCCCCGCCATTCCGCATCTCCCGTCCGGAAGACGCGGTTGATGATATCCCGTGCACGGGGGTTCCCCTCCGCGTTGACGCCCCTTGCATACTGTATGGAGACTTCTCTTTTCCCTTCCGCAATCTGCCCCAAGATCATCATTATCCCTTCCAGGACATCAACGGGCTCAAAACCCGTAATGACGGCGGCCCTTCCTGCTTCTGCGATTACGTTATATGGACTCAAACCTATGATCGTGCTTACATGCCCGGGACAGATGAAACCGTCGATATTCAGGGAAGGGTCATCGATAAGGGCCTTGAGAGCCGGCGGTACTACCTTGTGCACGGAGAAGACGGAAAAGTTTTTAATCCCCTTTTCCCGGCAGAAGTCCACAACAGAGGCTACCATCGGGGTCGTTGTCTCAAAGCCGATGCCCATCAAGACCACTTCCTTGGCAGTGTTCTTGCCGGCAATATCAATGCAATCCGTCGTGGACGCAATCACCCTGACATCCGCCCCCGCGGCTCGAGACTTCTGCAGGCTTGCGCGTCCCGTGCCGGGCACCCTGAGCATATCGCCAAAGGTGGCAAAGATCGTATCCTTCATTCCGGCGAGATAAAGGGCCTTATCGACATCGTGAATGGACGTTACACAGACAGGGCAGCCGGGCCCTGAAACAAGCCTTATATTCTCGGGGAGGAGCTTCTTGATTCCGAAGCGGCCTATCACATGGGTGTGGGTTCCGCAGATCTCCATAAGGGTAATGTCTTTGCCTATCTTCCCGGCAATCTTTCCTATGGCGGCTGTGAGTCCTTTCACAAGGGACCGGTCTCTGTACTCATCAATATATTTCATTTCATACTCTCATTCAGAAATACGCCAACCCGAAGCGAAATTGAAGATCGCCGCCGAATTCAAGAGACGGACGTCCGACATGCACAGATCATTTCCGTTGGGCGCTTTCCGCATCGAGATATTCCAGCGTCGTCTTCCAGAAGGAAAGGTCATACTTGGTTTTCTCGTACAGCCTGGCATTTATGATGGCAAGACCTGCGAGCTCTGCCACAGCCGAGAGGAAGGCCACTTCGTTCCCGCTATACTGCCTCGGCTCCTGCGAATACAGCCTGAGGATCCCGATAACGCGCTTCCCGGCTATGATGGGCAGGGAGAGGATCGAGGCGATACCTTCCCGGGCATTTTCCTGTGGATACTCGATCCGCGGATCCGCTGACGCATCGAAGATCAGCACAGGCATGCCCTTCAGTGTCTCGCGGATGCTCTTGTCCATATGGACAGGTCCCTTTTGGAGATAGCTTTCACTCAGTCCCTCAGATGCAACCAGTTCAAGCTCCCGCGTCGTTTCGTTGACCAGGCGCAGCGAGCACGCCCTTACGGCCGTGATCGCGAGCACTTTTCCGATCAACAGGTCTATCACCCGCCGTGAGTCGAGGGTGGACAGGATGGTCTTGGCAATATCATGGAGCGCCCGGAAATAATCGAGGCCATGGGAAGAATCGACCGGTTGCATGGCAAGAGGCCTTAATTTCTGCTTCGGCCTTTTCCGCTCTTTTGGAAGGTCGATGCCGACCTGTTTGAGGAGGGAAGAAAGTCTGACGCCCTCATCTTCATAGATTTTCGCATTGGCGATTGCAAGCCCGCCCATCTCTGCCAGTGCCGAGACTAATTCGATCTCTTCAGCGCTGAAGTCCCTGGGCTCTCCTGAATAGAGCCTGAGAACGCCGATGACTTTATCTTTCGCAACCACCGGTACTGAGAGGATCGTGTTGATGCCCTCTTTTATCTTCTCTGTCCTATACTGAATTCTCGAATCGTTGTGGGCATCCTTGACAAGGACGACTTTCCCTTCCAGAACTTCCGGGATGCTTTGGTCGGAACTCAAGGGCCCTTTGTCAAGATACTTTTTGCTGAGGTTATGCGATGCAGCAAGCTCCAGACGCTTGGTCCGGTCGTCGAGAAGCCTCAGGCTTCCGGCCTTAGCCCCGAGGGCGCTGACAGTTTTCTTCACGATAATTTTGAGTATTTCCTTGAGAGAGAAAGAGGAGAAAATAGTTTGATTCACATCGAAAAAAGTCCGCAGATATTCGCCCGTCTTCTGTTCCGCCATCATTCACCTTCGCCCTAAGAGGATATGAATTCCTCTTTTAGTATAGGGGGAAAGTATCCGTCTGTCAAGGGAGTGACGTGCTTCCTGCAATTGCGAACCGACGCTGCATCGCCAGGGCAAGATATAATGCCCACCTTTGATAACTACCGTTTCTCTTTTTTGAGGAGGAATTTAAATTTATTGCCGGACCATTCACCCTCATGTTTCGAACCGTCCGGAAGTGTTAGAACCCCTATGCCGTAAAACTTGTCTTCTTTCCAATTGCCTGTATACATGGAACCGTCCGGGAATGTCAAAGTTCCCTTGCCGTGGAACTTATCATCTTCCCATTCGCAATCGTACTTCTTGCCGTCCGGGAGTGTTAACACTCCCTTCCCGTTTCTACTGCCGTTCTTCCACTGTCCTACATATTTGCTTCCATCAGGCTGGGTCAATGTCCCTATCCCATTGATACCGCCTTCTCTCCATGCGCCGTGATAACGGCTGCCGTCAGCGAACTTCAAAACCCCCTGTCCGGTTGGAAGGCCCTTGTCCCAATCTCCCTCATAGTTGCTTCCGTCGGGCCATTTGAAGATCCCCTTACCTTGAAAAACGCCTTCCTTAAACAGGCCGTCATAACTGCTCCCGTCGGGATGGCCATAAACTCCCTTACCTTCATGGACGTCATCCTTCAACGCAAAGTCAACCTGTCCGCTCTCAAATATTTCTTTGACCAGCTTTTTCAACACCCATCACCTCTATCACACGCGGGTAATTCCCTTATCCGGCAAATTTGCCGTTCTCGAACCGCCCCTGATATTTCCTGCCGCCTGGAAATGTCATCGTTCCCTGGCCGTGAGGCAGGCCATTTTCCATTTCACCTTCATATTTTCTTCCATCCTTCAGGGAAAGTACACCCCGTCCATGATACTTGTTGTTCTTGAACTCTCCCGAGTATCGGTCTCCGTTTGGATATGTCAGGACCCCTTTCCCATTTGACAACCCATTCTTAAATTCACCCACATATTTTGTCCCATCGGCAAGGATCAGAGAACCCTTGCCTTCATATTTCCCCGTCTTGAATTGACCTTCATATTTTTTTCCATCCGGATAGATATCAAGGCCTTCTCCGTGGAATTGGTCACCCTTCCATCCGCCTGTGTATTTTCGTCCACCCGCCAGGGTCAATACTCCTTCGCCTTCTCTCACGTCCTTCTTCCAATGTCCGGTATAGACGGAGCCGTCCGCGAGGGTGAAAAGGCCCTGTCCATTCCTTTCTCCCGCTTTCCACTCGCCCATATACTTCTCACCGCCGGGAAGGATCATGGTTCCCTGTCCGTGGGGAAGATCATCCTTTAGTTGACCCACATAGCTTCGGCCATCGGGATAGGTGATTGACCATTGACCATGAGAGATAGCCGCCTTCTTTCCGAAAGTTTCGGCCTCCTCTTCCGCTTTGCTTCTTGCCTCTGCCTCTTCCTGCTCGTCAGCCCTGGCCTTAGCTTCTGCCTCCGCCTTCTTTCTGGCCTCTGCTTCCGCCTTGGCTTTTCTTTCCGCCTCTTCCCTGGCCTTTGCTTCTTCTGCCAGGCGCGCCTCTACTTCAACCCGTACCTTCGCTTCTGCTTCCGCTTTGGTTCGCGCTTCCGTTTCCACCTTCAGCCTGGCTTCCGCTTCTTCCCTTCCCTTTGCCTCTGCTGCCAAACGTGTCTCTATTTCGGCCCGCGCCTTGGCCTCTGCTTCAGCTCTTGCTTTCGCTTCGGCTTCCGCCCTCTTTCTCGCCTCTGCCTCCTGTTTGGCTTTCGCCTCTTCCGCCAAACGGGTCTCCACTTCAGCCCGCGCCTTGGCCTCTGCTTCTGCCCTTACCTTTGCTTCTGCTTCCGCCTTCCTCCTCGCTTCTGCCTCTTCTTTTGCCCTCCTTTCCGCTTCTTCCCTTGCCTTTCCCACTTCCGCCAGCCGCGCCTCTACAAGGACTCGCGCCTTGGCCTCTTCTTCCGCCTTCGTTTTAGCTTCCGCTTCGGCCTTCCGCCCTGCCCCTACCTCTTCCCTGGCTCTCTTTTCAGTTTCCTGTCGCGCCCTCATCTCGGCTGCCAGCAGGTCTTCCACTTCGGCCCTGACCTTGGCCTCCGCTTCCGCCTTCGTCTTTGCTTCCTCTTCTGCTTTCCGCGCCGCCTCTGCTTCTTCTCTGAACCGCGCCTCCGCCGTTTCCCTGGCCTTTAATTCCGCAGCCAAACGGGCTTCCACATGGGCCCTGGCCTTGGCCTCCGCTTCTGCCTTCGTCTTTGCTTCCGCTTCTGCTTTCTTACCGGCGCCCGCCGCCTCTGCGAACCTCGCTTCAGCTTCCTCTCTCGCCTTCAACTCACCGGCCAGACGCTCTTCTACGCGCGCCCTCGCCTTCGCCTCCGCTGCCGCCTTCGCTTTTGCTTCCTCTTCCGCCCTCTTTGCGGCCTCCGCCTCCTCTCTGAACCGCGCTTCCGCCTCTTCCCTCGCCTTCAATTCCGCAGCCAGGCGGCCTTCAACATCGGCCCGCGTCTTTGCCTCCGCTTCGGCTCTTGCCTTCGCCTCTTCCGCAGCCCTCTTCCCCGCCTCCGCTATCTCCCTGAAACGCGCTTCCGCTTCTTCTCTCGCCTTCAATTCCGCAGCCAGGCGGACTTCCAGTTCGGCTCTTGCCTTCGCCTCCGCTTCCGCCCTTGCTATTGCTTCCTCTTCTGCCTTTCTCCCGGCACCGGCTGCCTCCGTAAGCTTAGCTTCCGCTGCTTCTCTCGCCCTCAATTCGCCCGCCAGTTGCTCTTCTACGTGCGCACGCGCCGCTGCTTCCGCCTCCGCCCTGGCTCTCGCTTCCTCTGCAGCCCTCTTCCCGGCCTCCGCTTCCTCCTTCGCTAACTTTTCAGCTCCTGCCCGAGCCCTTAGCTCGGACGCCAATCTTGCTTCCACGTGCGCCCGCGCCTTTGCCTCGGCCTCCGCCCTCGCTCTTGCCTCCTCTGCTGCCTTCTTCTCTGCTTCAGCTACTCCTCTGAATTTCTCTTCCGCTTCTTCTCTCGCCCGAAGTTCAGCCGCCAGTTGCTCTTCCACGTGAGCCCGTGCCTTTGTCTCGGCCTCCGCCCTCTCTCTTGCTTCCTCTGCTGCTCTCTTACCGGCCTTCGCTTCCTCCCTTGCCGCCCTCTCAGCTTCTTCTCTCGCCCTTACCTCGGCCGCCAGGCGGGCTTCCACCTCTACACGCGCTCTCGCTTCCGCTTCGGCCCTTGCTTTTGCTTCTTCTGCTGCCTTTTTCCCTGCCTCCGCCACTCCTCTATACTTTTCTTCGGCTTCTTCCCGAGCCCTCGTTTCTTGTGCCAGCCGGGCTTCCACCTCTAGACGTGCTCTCGCTTCCGCTTCGGCCCTTGCTTTTGCTTCTTCTGCCGCCTTTTTCCCTGCATTCGCCACGTCCCGGAACTTGGCTTCCGCCTCTTCTCTTGCCTTTAATTCGGCCGCCAGGCGGGCCTCTATGTGGGATCGCGCCTTCGCCTCCTTTTCCGCCCTTGCCTCCGCCTCCGCTCTTGCTCTCGCCTCCTCTGCAGCCCTCTTCCCTGCGCCGGCTGCCTCTGTAAACCGTGCTTCCGCTGCTTCTCTCGCCTTCAATTCTGCTGCCAGGCGGCCTTCCACTTGAATCCGCGCTTTGACTTCCGCTTCGGCCCTTGCTTCCGCCTCAGCTACTGCCTTCTTTCCGGCCTCGGCTTCTTCTCTGAGCCTTGCTTCCGCCTCCGCCCTCACTCTCAAGTCCGCTGTCAACCGGGCTTCTTCTTGAACTCGCGCTTCCGCCGCTGTCTCCGCCCTTGCTATCTCTTCCGCTTCTGCTCTGGCCTGCAGCTCTAAAGCTAAGCGGGCTTTCCCGTCGCTTTCGTTGCCGGCCCTCCACTTGCCTTGATATTTTGTCCCGTCGGAATATGTATACTCTCCGCTTCCATGCGGCACTCCCCCCTGCCATTCGCCTTCAAACTTGCTGCCATCGGGCCACAAGTATGTTCCCGTCCCGCTGGGGAGGCCATCCGCCCAGTCTCCGGTATACTGACTTCCATCAGGCCACGTGAATGTTCCCTGTCCACTAAATGGATCATCCGTCCACGCAACTTTGTACTGTTCTTTGCCTGATGATCCTCTCGCTAGCCGCTGCAACATTATTTCGTGCCTCTTATCCCCACATCCTCATAAAGAAGAGGTAATCCGATAGTTTTGGCAGTAAAGAAATATCAAACATCGAAACCTGATAACACTGTCTGCATCCTTCACTGCCTGATAAGATTCTCTCGGCGGGTCAAATATAGTAGAATTGGTCAAATGTGTCAAAAAAATAATAACTTCAGATGTGACGATGAGAATTACCGTACGAATTCTCTTCTGATGACGTCAAGAGTAGATAGGAGAAACATGAGCCTTGCCGTATATGAACTTCAAGAGAATGTTCAGCCGGAAGAAGCGGGGGACTCAGGAAGCTTGTACTTGTGTGGTGGTGACAATACTATAAGTGATATATGGAGAACGACGACGGCAATCATATCACACGCGCCTCCGGTCTTCTTTTGTTCTTGACATGCAATCTCTTTCTTTCTATTCTTTTTGCGACGAGTTAGTCGAGAGTCTCACTAGTATGACTCGAAGAAAGGCCGATTATGAAAACATATCTGCGATGGCTCACCAGTTTCATCTTGGTGTGCAGTGTTGTCATATTTTTCTCCGTCCCGTATATGGCACCGGAACAAGGAAGCGCCGAAGCGAGTCAGGACGACCGCGCCTCAGATTTTACCTTAAAAGATCTGGACGGACGGACCGTCAGTCTGAGCGATTATAAGGGAAAGACAATCGTATTGTATTTCATGGCAACATGGTGTCCAGAATGCCGAAGCGCGATTCCACACCTCAGAGAGCTCTATGCCTCATATAACCCGAAAGGATTGATCTTCCTCTCTATCGATGTCATGGAATCGAAGGAGAAAGCAGCAGCCTTCTCCAGAAAATACAACATCCCCTATCCCATCCTCCTGGATGAAGAAGGAAAGGTCTACCGAAATTATGGCGTCGGTGGTGTGCCAGTCAAGGCTTTGATCGACCGGGACGGCCGGATCATCTGCTGGAATTGCCGCTCCTTCGACAGCCTGCTCGCCAAGCAGTTCGAAATAAATACGAAGTAGCCGACGCAATTTCCTGCCTGTAACCTTTTTGACCTCTTGATTGTGACTCTCGGCAACCCGTACTTTTTCCGTTTCTCAAAAGACCGTAAATGTAAGTTGCAGGTCCCTCATATGGTCACCTTAAAGATAGCGGGAAAAATGGAAGATCGGCAAAAAAAGATGTGCAGACGTAATAGTGTCACTTGGGTTCTGTGGGGTACCCTGCGTCCGTCCAGGCATGAAACCCGCCCAAGAGAGCGCTTACCGATCTGAAACCTTTATCCAACAAAATTTGTGCCGCACGGGCACTCGTGGCTTCATTGTGTCAGGTACAATAAAGGATGATCTGTTTATCCTTAGGGAGTTCTTTGTACCTTTCCTCCAGCTGAACTATGGGAATCCTGACTGCTCCTTTTATCTTGATTCTGCTGCCCTGATAATCCTCGCCTGTTCGTACATCGATAATTACTATGTCTTCCCCTTTATCCACCTTCGCTTTCAGTTCCTGGACCGTGATCCTCGGCACGTTGTCTGTTGCAGAAAAAACGGCCGGCGCAATCAGATGATTAGAAAAGACAACACATAGAGAAAACAGTAATCCCTTCCACAGCCATCGCAATGTCATCATTGTCACATCCTTTCCCGCAGAAATGTATTACTATATCTGAGAATGGTAAAAGGCCTTCCCTGAGAGCACGGGAAGGCCGATCCGGATATAGTCCATAAGCCGCCTGAGAAAGCCTTACGGACAGAATTAGCAAATAATGTATTCGAATCTCAGTTCGATTGCTGAAGCCGCGCCATCCATCTTGCCTACTTTGCAGAAGGGAGGCGAAAATCCTCCACACAACCGAGACCAGCCTCACAAGGTAAACATCTCAAACCGGCTAAAAAATTGGGTGGGTCGCCGATTCTTACTGCATTTTCACTTTTCCGGGGAAACAGCATTCCCACTTTGGCTGGCCATCTTCTTCATTACGAAGCTTCATGGTCCATTCGCCCTTGCTGATTTCTGTTGCTATGATGGCGGAACCAATCTTCTTCCCCCTCACCATCACGCTGTCACCAGGCGAAAACTTAATTTTCTGATTATCGATGAACCACTTGGGTCCCATGTAAACAGTATAAACATTACCCTGCTCAGTCTTGAATTTCATCTGCAGACCGTCTTTTACTCCGGCGATCTTCTCCAGTTTCACTACCTTGCCGGATTCAACGACAATAGCCTCTTTTCCTGTAAAGCCTGAATCGACTGTGACAGATGCGGGAAGTCCGAAACTCCATGCACCCGTTCCTGATTTCTGAGCAAACGATACCTGCACAAACATCATACTAATTGCAACAACCACGACAATCCCTATTGCCAACTTTCGCATAGCTTCCTCCTTAAATAAGTTAAATAAATTGTTTGGACCCACCCTTTTTTTGAGCCTACTGATTTTTATCACCCAATGTTACCCTGCTGTTAGTAAAACGGTTTGCTTGAAGTTCGTGATAAGCAGATATCTTGGAGCGTATATTAATGCATAAATTCCGCATTTCAATAGTGGTTTAATAGACGTATAGTAGTAGGCTAATACTACCATGGTGATCAGGCAGAACTGTCCCCGCAATTCTGTCCTAAGACGGCTTCCGTGGGTCGTGCCATCATATGTCTGTTGCTCGAACGCAGAAGTCAGAGATTGAATCTTAAGAAACCGCATGAATGGCCCTCTCAAGGCTGCCGAGACTTTTCTATTGCATCTTCGTAAATTAAATTTGTATAGAAGGCAGAAGAGTTCAATCGAGTACATGCCATGAGAGGGAAAAATAGTGAAACCGTTGATTAGCCTGAATGGGAGAATCGATGGATAAGAGGCCGTCAATCATAGGGAGGATGTTCGATAGAATTGCGCCCACCTATGACCTGCTCAACACGATTCTGTCTTTATCCCTCGATAGAGCCTGGAGAAGGGCAGCCACAAATCTCCTTGAGATCCGTACCGGCGACACGGTTCTCGATGTAGCAACCGGCACCGGTGACCTGGCCCTTCCTGCCGCAATTGGCGGCGCAAACGTCATAGGCATCGACCTCTCCAGACAGATGCTTCTGCGTGCCCTTGGAAAGGCTCGCGAACAGGGTCTTCGCACACGCTATTCCGTGGTGCAGGGTGATGCCCTGTCCATGCCCTTCCGCGACGAGACATTTAACTCGGCTATGGTGGCTTTCGGCATCAGGAATATGAATAATCTGGAGGTTTTCCTCGCGGAGATACACCGGGTACTGAGCAGCAGCGGCCGTTTCTCCATACTCGAGTTTTCCCTGCCGGAAAGTTCGCTTTTCAGATGGATATACGGGGTTTACCTTACATATGCGGTACCGATAATAGGCGGTCTGATTTCCGGCGACTATGATACCTACCGGTATCTGCGGGACTCGGTGACGGGATTCCCGGTCCCGAAGGCATTGGAGGACATGATGAAAAGGCAAGGTTTCCGGGTTGTCCGGTCAAGGTCCGTCTTCGGCGGCATTTCCCATCTGTATCTGATAGAAAAGGAAGGATGAATTGTCAGAATCATGAGGAAGCTTTCGTCATTTCTCAAGGGCAAGCTTCAAGACCTCAAGCATATCGTCCACGAAGTAAAACTGCATGTCCTTCTGCACCTTCTGGGGGATGTCCACCAGATCTTTCTTGTTCCATTTGGGGAGTATTATTGTCTTGATGCCGGCACGGTGCGCAGCCAAGACCTTTTCTTTAATGCCGCCGACGGGAAGCACCAGTCCCCGCAGGGTGATTTCCCCGGTCATGGCAAGGTCTTTCTTGACGGTCTTCCCGGTTAGAAGCGAAGCCAGTGCTGTAAGCATGGTAACGCCTGCTGATGGTCCATCCTTCGGAATTGCTCCGGCGGGTACATGAATATGAATATCGTTCTCTTCAAAAAAATCCACTGGTATACCGAGATCCCCTGCATTGGCCCGGATGAAACTCAAGGCAGCCGTGGCGGACTCCTTCATGACCTCTCCCAACTGACCGGTCAATGTCAGCCCCTTCTTCCCCTTCATGGCCGTTGCTTCGATAAAAAGAATGTCGCCGCCTGCGGGCGTCCATGCCAGGCCCGTCGCCACCCCGGGTTTGGATGTCCTGGCGCTGACTTCAGACATGATGCGTATGGGTCCCAGATACTTATGCAGATCCTTAACGGTGATGGATGCCTTGTTTAACTCCCCTCCGGCCACCATGCTTGCTATTCCCCGGCATATGGTGCCGATCTCCCTTTCAAGATTCCTCAGTCCGGCCTCCCGCGTATAGCCTGTTATGATGAGCGTTATGGCGCTCTTTGTGAAGCTGATCTGCTGCTGGGAAATACCATTGGCCGCCGTCTGCCTCGGGATAAGATAGCGCTCCGCAATTTTTACCTTCTCGTCCAGCGTATATCCGGGAAGTTCGATAACCTCCATCCTGTCACGGAGAGGAGGAGGGATCGTATCGAGTATATTCGCAGTAGTAATGAATATTACGTGAGAAAGATCAAAGGGCACATCAAGGTAGTGATCCATGAAGGAATAATTCTGCTCCGGATCGAGCACTTCGAGAAGGGCCGACGATGGATCTCCCCGGAAATCACTGCCGACCTTGTCTATCTCGTCGAGCACAAATACGGGGTTATTTGATTCGGCCCGTCTGATGCCCTGGATGATCCGGCCGGGAAGGGCTCCCACATATGTCCTGCGGTGTCCGCGGATTTCCGCCTCGTCACGCACACCCCCTAAGGCTATACGGATAAATTTGCGGCCCAGGGCATGGGCTATGGAAAGGGCGAGCGACGTCTTGCCTGTGCCGGGAGGACCCACAAAGCACAGGATAGGCCCTTTGGAATCAGGCTTGAGCTTGCGCACGGCAAGATACTCTATGATGCGCTTTTTGGCCTTATCCAGGCCGAAATGATCGTCATCCAGAATTCTTCTCGCCTTCTTGATGTCAAGGTTGTCCTCCGTGCTTTCATTCCAGGGAAGGGCCATTATCCAGTCCAGATAGCTTGATGCCACCGTATATTCCGCTGAAGACGGATGCATGCGGGAGAGTCTCTCAAGCTCCCGCTCGGCTTCTTTTTTTGCTTCTGCAGGAAGATTCTTTTTCTCAATCTTGGCCCGATATTCTGCGACTTCACCGTTTGCTTCATCCGTCTCGCCCAATTCCTGCTTTATCGCTTTGAGCTGCTGACGGAGGTAGTATTCACGCTGACTCTTGTCAATGTCGTCCTTCACCTGAGACTGAATTTTGTTGCCCAGTTCCAGAACTTCCAACTGGTGGCTTATGAGCCTCGTGACTTCCTTCAGGCGCCCCTTCACGTCGAGTATTTCCAGGATCTTCTGCTTTTCGGCAGGCACGGAATTTATGATGGATGCAATCACGTCGGCAAGCACGCTGGGTGAAGTGATGGCCTTGGCCATGGCGCCGAACTCCTGGGGCAGGACCGGCGACAATTTGACCATCCTGTCAAACAGCCCATTGAGATTTGCCATGAGCGCCTCTATCTCAATATCTTTTTCGATCTCATCTTCGACTACTTCCACCCGGGCCCGCATGTAAGGCTTGTCGTCTACAAATTCGATGATCTTGAATCTGCTTACACCCTGGACAAGAAGGCTTGCCCCATTCTCGCCCGTTTTCGCCATCTTCACGATCACAACACTTGTCCCTATTGCATAAAGATCCTCGGCCTGATTCTTGATCTCCTTCGGTGATTTCTTAGACATGACAAGGCCCACGATGCGGTCTGCAGCCATCGCCTCATCGACGAGCGTCATAGTCTGCTCACCGAAGACCTCCAAAGGAAACACCATATTCGGAAATACGACGACGTTAAATAACGGTATAAGAGGTAAGATGTCAGGTATCTTAAGCACTTTTAATTCGTCAGTTGATTTTTCTTCTGCCATGGGAACCTCCAAAACTGATTTCCTGCTCTACGGCGCAGCCGATTTGTTCTTCGTAGTATTAGTCACTCTGAATGGGTATTTTGCGAACCCTATTCATTGGCAGCTTTTCCATGCGTATTTGAAGAAGCCCGTCCGCATACACTGCTGTAACTGATTCAGTATTAATGGGCAGAGGCAGCGAAAGGTTTCTTTCGAAATATCCGTAAGGAATTTCGGCAAGGCGATACCTTGTATTTCCCGCAGCCGGTTTTTCCCTCTTCCCATAGATTCTCAGCACCCTGCGATGGACCTCCACATACAGATCCTCTGTCTTCACACCCGCTATATCGGTCACGATCATGATCTCATCAGGAGATTCATAAATATCCACCTGGGGCCTCCAGACGTTTTGAAAAACCGTAAAAGTTGAATTGACAAGTGAAAACATCTCATCGATGCTCTTTCTCAATTCCGAATTGATATCTACGATGTCATCCGTAAATCTAACTTTTATGAAACTCATCTTCGTCTCCTTGAAGTCGTGGGCTATCTATTTGTTAAAATTAGCATTGATAAATATAATTTGTAAAGACATTCTGTCTCTCTGAAATTGTTTTTCTTCATTTTTGCCGGGTGTCGTGCTATACAGCCCCGATCCGACAACCGTCTCTTATTTATTAGACCGTTCTTGCAGGTTCCTCATCACCATATGGGGCGGAGGGGAAGGTCCGTCCACGAGATGAAGCGATCTATTATTTAAAACGATGTAACGCATCCAATAATATTCCCCGTGATCAAGAAAAAATCTTCGAGGTCTCCTATGCTTCTCAAACCCTGGACAATTATTTCAAGTCATGTTGACAAATCCTACCGACTTTTCAATCTGCGACGTGATCGCGCGCTTTCTCCGCGGACAGGCGAAACGCATGATTTTTATATTCTGGAGTCGCCGTCATGGGTAAATATCATTCCCCTTACGCCCACAAAGGAGGTTGTGTTAATCCGACAGTACCGCTTCGGCATTCAGGATATGACCCTCGAGATCCCCGGCGGACTGATGGAGCCGGTGGACTCTCCGGAAGAAGCTGCGCGGCGCGAACTACGGGAAGAAACGGGCTACCAGGAAGAAAAGCTGATTCCTCTCGGGACCGTGCATCCGAACCCCGCCATTCAGAACAATCTCTGCTACACTTTTCTCGCAACAGGTGTCTTTCCCGCAGGAGAATTGCTTCAGGATGATCGGGAGGACATCGAAGTGGTCATCCAGCCGCTTTCAGAAATTCCCCATCTAATCCGGGAGGGGACAATTTCTCATGCGCTGGTTATCGCGGCATTTTACCGCTTCTACATGGAGTACAGGCCGGACATGAAATGATAAAGAGGCCGAGCATGAATGATGTGCTGAAAAATCGTATCCGGACGGCACGCGGTGAAATCGCACCTGATCTGATATTGAAAGACGGCAGGGTGATCAACGTATTTATCGAGGCCATCGAAACATATGTGGCCATCTCCGACGGTGTCGTCGTTGAGACCGTTTCATACAAGGGAGAAAAGTGTCTTGATGCAAGGGGACATTACGACTGCCCGGGTTTTATCGATGGTCATTTCCATAGTGGAAGCACCATGCTTACGGCGCCTGAACTTCCCGGCTGGTTTAAATATCTTTGATGTCTTTCGTAAATTTCAATCTTCCATCTTTGATCATGGCTTCCTTGTTTTTCATTATCCACGAAACTGTAACTTCGCTTTTCTTCATCCTGAGGAGCTGAGCCCCTATGGCCGCCTTCTTCGCTTCGAAGTCCTTTTGATCAAGCTTACCTCTTTCCTTGAACTTCACTATCACAATGTTTCCCTTGATGTCATAGACGGTGTCCGGATAAGGGTTCTTTTCAGAAAGCTGAAAGAGAGCGATACTAATGTCCCGGGAGAAGCCGATTTTCGGCATGGCGGAGCTTGGCATAAATAGTCCCGTTTCTTCAACCTTCACGCCCTTTTCCTGGGAGATCTTTGTGAGCGGCTCTCCTTTCTTGAGACGGTCAAGGATATCGAGGGCGTCCTTCTTGCACATACGGGCTGACTCTTCTTCCAGGTATTGCCTCTCGACCTCCTTCTCGATTTCATTAAAAGCCGGAACATGGGCGGGTCTTCTATCGATGAGCTTGAGAACGTAATAAGTCTTATCATCCGAGACCACAGTACTTATCTCATTCTTTTGAAGGCCGAAGGCTACTCTGGCAAAGTCCTGAACCTGCCTGAGTTCCTGGGGAGGGTTTTTCACACTGAAAAAATTTGTGCTGTTGACCTTGAATCCGTTCTTCCCTGCGAATTCGTCGAAGTTTTCTTTCTGGTAAATTTCATCGTGGGCCTTCTTGGCTTCGAGGGACGCCGCGCGCATGCCATGGACTTCTTTCAGCGCGTCAACGATCCTGCCTTTGACTTCTGCAAAAGGAGCGACTGCGCCTCCCTTTTTCATAAACTTATCCTTGTTGCGGTTATAGTAATCGGTCGCTTCCGCATCGGAGACTGTCACAGAGGACGTAAAGTTCCGGCCTGGAAATGAGATGTATTTGATCTCTATCTCATCCGGAACGCTGAATGCATTCTCATGCTCCTTCATGTACGACTCCAGATCTGCTCGGCGGGGACTGATCTTCTGCCTGTAATTCTTAGCTGAAAGACTGAGATACTGTACGTTAATCTTTTCATTCTGCAGCCGGTAAAGATCAAATACCTCTTTGTCTGAAACCTTGACTGCGCTCTGGATGATGTCTTCCAGTTTTACTGTTGTTATCAACATCCTCTGACTGTCTTCAAAATCGGTCGGCGTCATCTTGTTCTGACGCAGGAGCAGATTATAGATCCTTTCGTCAAAAACGCCGTCCCTTTGAAAAGCAGAGGTGGAAAGGATTGATCCCTTAATTTCTTCCTCCGAAACCTCTATGCCTAAGTCCTTAGCTTTTTGCAGGATAATAGCTTGGTTAATGACACTGTCATATGCCTGCTGTTTAAGATTCAGGCCTTTTAAAATATCATCCGTAAGCACCCCTTTGTATTGCTCTCTGTAGGCATCAAGAAGTTTTTGGTAGTTCTTGTGAAATTCTGCGTAAGGAATGACCCTGCCGTCAATAATGGCGATGGCTTCCGCCTTTTCCCTCCAGCGCGTGGAGCCGAAATAAAAGATAAAGACAACAATAACCATTCCCAGTAAAATTTTCACGAGCCAGTTCTTGGCATGTTTCCGCATAAGATCAAGCATGGCGTATTTCCTTATTTGTGATATTAGGCACAAATCTGTATTACAGCCGTTTGCAAAATGCAATACATTTTTAAAAAGTCGTTGATTAGGAAAGCGAAATGCTGTATAAAAAAGTCTTTCGTGAGAGGATTGCAGATATTAACACCGATACGGTAAAGAAGGAGGAAGGGTCTTGCTGTTCGATTATATTTTAGGAAAATTTTCCAATGATCTTGCCATTGACCTCGGGACGGCCAACACACTGGTCTATATGAAGGGCAAAGGAATTGTACTGAATGAACCTTCCGTGGTCGCCGTTTCGAAGGATTCGCGGGGAACGAAGAAGGTCCTTGCCGTCGGCCTGGAAGCAAAAAAAATGTTGGGAAGAACCCCCGGCAATATCGTGGCTATCAGACCCATGAGGGAAGGCGTAATCGCTGATTTTGACATTACGGAAGCCATGTTGAAACATTTCATACATCGTGTTCACAATCGCAGGGCCTTGGTCCGCCCGCGGATTATCGTCTCCATACCGTCCGGCATTACGCAGGTGGAAAGACGCGCCGTCAGAGAAACTGTGGAATCGGCGGGTGCCAGAGAAATGTATTTCATCGAAGAGCCGATGGCAGCAGCCATTGGAGCAGGGTTGCCTATAATGGAGCCGACGAGCTCCATGGTTGTGGATATCGGGGGCGGAACCACCGAGGTTGCCGTTATATCACTGGCGGGAATCGTCTACTCAAAATCTGTCAGGGTCGCCGGCGACAGGATGGACGAAGAAATCGTACAGTATATGAAGCGGAAATTCAACCTCCTCATAGGAGAACGATCGGCGGAGATCATAAAAATGACCATCGGATGTGCTTATCCTGATGGAGAATTGCGAAAGCTTGATGTCAAAGGGAGAAATCTCATATCAGGTATCCCAAAGATAGTTGAGATCAATTCTGAAGAAGTGCGGGAAGCCATTATGGAGCCTGTAAGTATTATCATTGACGCTATCAAGGACGCCCTGGATAACGCCCCCCCGGAATTAGCTGGGGATATTGTTGACCGGGGTATCGTTCTGACCGGCGGTGGAGCCCTTTTGACAAATCTCGACCTTCTCATAAAGGAAGAAACGGGACTGCCCATCACCGTCGCCGATGATGCCCTGACGGTGGTAGCCAGGGGCGCCGGTATGGCCTTGGATCATTTAGATGTCCTAAAAGAGGTTACATTTCAGGTATAGCCACCCCTTTCGGAATATCGTAACTTTCAAATAGGATCAAGGACAGGTTATCATTTTGTGTCCAGAAGATGAAATCTATCACGATTCAAGAAGCATAGGTTGCACCCACTGCGGGGTGGGCGCGGGAGAAAATTTCCCCGTAGTCGCCGCCCGTATTTTTGCTGTAGAAATATGTTGCTTCCCAAGAAACATCAGCCGCTCATAATCGCATGCCTCCTGGTAGTTGTCTCTCTCATCATATTATCTTACAGCGTGAAGAAACCGACGAGCGTCGGCTTCTTCAGGGAACTGATTCTGGAAACAGCGGCTCCCTTAGCCAGTATGATAACTGTATCCGTCAAGGATCTTGCGGGCGTTTGGAAGAGGTATATACTTCTCGTGGGACTGGAAGACGAAAACGGACGCCTGAAAAGGGATAATGCATTATTGATACAGGAAATAAATCGATACCGGGAAGGATACCTCGAGAATATACGCCTGCAGAAACTCCTTTCCCTTAAAGAGCGAACCAATCATCATACCGTAGCTGCGATGGTTATAGGGAGAGACCAGACATCAATGATGAAGGCGATCCTGATTAATAAGGGAACAACGCATGGCCTGAGGCTCGATCTGCCGGTCATAGCTGACCAGGGGGTTGTAGGCAGGATTGTTGAAACGTCCGCCCATGTGTCGAGGGTCCTGCTTCTCATAGATGAGAATAGCAATACCGATGCGCTTGTTCAGGAAAACAGGATACAGGGAATTCTTCAAGGGGCCGCTTCCCTTGGATGTTCTCTGAAATACGTCCCGAAAACGGAAAGTGTAAGCGTCGGAAATATAGTAGTTACTTCCGGTTTGTCCGGTCTCTTTCCCAAGGGCTTGCTCCTCGGCGCGGTGAAAAGCGTGGAGAAGACGGACAGCGGATTATTTCAGCAGATTGATGTCGCTCCCTTCGTTGATTTTTCGCGGCTTGAAGAAGTGATGGTAATTGTGCTGGATAAAAGTGATAATATAGGAAAAACCCGAAAACTGAATTAATAAAGGCGTCGCCGTGCTTGACTTCGTGCGGATGCGCCATAGGAACAAGAAGTGACCTATTATATATCATTGCCCTTTTTTTCCTTGGCGCTCATAGTTTCTCAGATGATGTTTGAGGATATTGTCTTCTCCGGGAAGATCGCCGTGGAACTGTCCCTGATAGTGGTAATATATGCGGGATTCCGATTCGACGTGCTGAGAGGCGGAATCCTCAGCTTTATCCTTGGATTTATACACGACTGCTTAACGTGCCCGCTTTCCGGACTTTATACACTCATATACGTTCTTGTATTTTTGATTTCGAAAGTCGCTTCACTCCGGATATCACCGGGGCAGCCGTTCTTGATCATGAGTCTTACCCTCGTATGTGCGCTTTTTGAAGGCATGACGATCATTTTTTTCCACCCGGTGTTATACGGGGGCGCCATTTCCACCCACGCAATTTTAGCTTATTTACCACAGATAATAATTGTCAGCGTCCTTAGCCCTGTTCTGTTTGGGGCCTTCCATTGGATCGAGGCGGTACTGAATGTCAGAGAATCACAGCCGGTTAAACGGACATGAACCCGGCGATTTCAGAAAAAAATTCAAGATAGCATTTGCTATTGTGTCTATCATGTTAGCTATTCTAATCATGAGGATGTGGCATCTTCAGGTAATCAGGGGAGATGAACTGACACAGAGATCGGAAAACAATAGCGTACGCCTGCGGAAAATCAAGCCCTTGAGGGGCGTGATCCTGGACACCAATGGTCAGGTCCTGGTGGATAATCAGCCATCTTTTGACATCATTTTTGTGCCCAACCGCAACCGGAACATAGATGAGGCCGCATATAGATTGCGGCAATTATTCGCCACAAGATCCCTCACGTTTTCGGCAGACCTGCCTGCTTTGGGCAAGAGAGGCTGGTTTCCGCCTGTCAAACTTGAAAAAAACATCTCTATGGAAAAACTTGCCATCGTGGAAACACACGCCTCTGATTTGCCGGGCATAACCATTGATGTGGTGCCTATCAGACAATATTTAAATGGAGAGATGGTAGCCCATATAATCGGTTATACCGGTGAAGTCAGCCGCGAGGAGCTGAAAAAAGATATGTCCGGTGATTTCAGCGTGGGTGATATCACGGGCAAAGACGGCCTGGAGAAACAGTTAGATCAGTATCTGAAGGGCAAGAGCGGAGCTGAGCAGGTCGAGGTGAATGTATTGGGCAAAGAGGTCAAAGTAATCGGCAAGATTGAACCTGTCTCCGGATATAATGTTGTTCTTACCGTTGATGCCCATCTGCAGAAGGTAGCCTGGGAGGCCCTCCAGGATAGAGCCGGGTCTGTTGTTGTCATTGATCCCCGAGACGGCGCCGTCCTTGCACTTGCAAGCTCGCCGGCTTTTGATCCGAACCTGTTCAACGGAGGAATCTCTGCGGAAGATTGGGATGATCTCTCAAATGATTCATCACACCCCATGGGAAACAGGGCAATTGCCGGTCAATATCCTCCCGGATCCACGTACAAGCTCATTGTGGCGGCCGCGGCCCTGGAAGAGGGATTGATCACGCCGGATACGGCGTTCAACTGCAACGGATCGTTTCAGTTCGGCAACAGGACATTCAAGTGCTGGCAGAAGCACGGACACGGCAGGGTCAATCTGCATCGCGCGATCGTCGAATCCTGCGACGTATATTTCTACAATGTGGGCAAGCTTGTCGGCGTTGACAAACTGGCCGAGTATGCCCGCAGATTCGGTCTGGGCCAGCCAACGGGAATCGATCTTCCCCGGGAAAAGAGCGGCCTCATCCCGACCAGACAGTGGAAACAGCAGAGATTCAAAGAAACATGGCAGTTGGGTGAAACAATATCGCTCTCCATCGGGCAAGGCTTCAATCTTGTAACGCCTATTCAGTTGGTGAACGCCTATGCCTCATTAGCCAACGGAGGAACTATCTACCAGCCCCGACTCGTAAAGCGCATCGAAACTGCCGATGGCCGGGTACTAAAGGCATTTGAACCTCAGCAAAAAGGCAGCATAGGTCTCAGCGAGAAGAACATTGAGATTTTGAAGTACGGTCTATGGGGTGTGGTAAATGAAGGAGGGGGAACGGGTCACGCGCTGAAGAGAAGGGAAGAGGACGTCTCTGGGAAAACAGGCACCGCCCAGGTTGTAAGCCTGCCGGATGAAAAGAGCCGCAGAAGGAAATATATTGCTTCAAAACACGGGGATCACGCCCTTTTTGTGTGCTACGCACCTTATGAGAATCCGGAAATAGCTATCGCCGTTATCATGGAGCATGCCGGCCATGGGGGCTCCGCAGCCGCTCCCATAGCAAGGAAGATAATCGATGCCTACTTTGAGGGTAAGAATTCCGCAAATAAGAAGAGTCAGCCGCCTCTGACCGTCAGCCAGAAATCGCAGGCAGGTAACAACAGATGAAAATCGATCGCCGGCTACTTTTCAATTTTGATTGGACGCTGCTCTTTCTCATACTGGCGATCAGTCTGGTCGGTCTTTTGAATATCTACAGCGCCGGCTACAGCCTGGACAATTTCAGGCAGGAGACCCTTTATCTGAAACAAACGCAATGGATATTCATCGGCCTTGCATTAATGGGGATCATCATATGTTTTGATTACAGATTCATCTGCCGGTTTGCCTACGTAATCTACGCTGCCTCTGTTCTGCTGCTGGTCCTGGTATCGCTGTATGGATATGCCACCCACGGTTCCCAGCGGTGGATCATCTTGGGAGGATTCTTCTTCCAGCCTTCGGAGCTGGTAAAGCTCTCGATTATTATTGCCCTGGCGAAATATTTCGACGACCATATCATAGAAGGACGCTACAAGCTGAGAGAGCTCTATATACCGTTTCTTATCGTGGTGGTCCCTTTTCTTTTTATTTTGAAGCAGCCTGATCTCGGCACCGCTTTGATCCTTATGTTTCTTATACTGTCGATAACTTTTTTCATCGGCATAGAATGGAAATCACTGATCTTGGCCTGCACCGGAGGAATGATACTGATACCTTTGTCGTGGCTGTTCTTGAGGGATTACCAGAAGGAAAGGGTCATGACATTTTTCAATCCGGAAAATGATCCCTTGGGATCGGGTTATCATATCCTTCAATCCATAATTGCCGTCGGTTCAGGAGGCATCTTTGGCAAGGGCTACCTGAAGGGAACCCAGACTCAGTTGAAATTTTTGCCGGTACAGCAGACTGATTTTGTGTTCTCCGTTTTTGCGGAGGAATGGGGCTTTATCGGGGGAGTTGTCCTTGTCGCCATGTTTCTCATACTCATACTGTGGTGCATGAAAATTGCCATGCATTCTCGGGATCTCTTGGGAATGCTCATATCGTTCGGCATAACAATGCTTGTATTCTGGGAGGTGTTCATTAATGTCGGAATGGTGCTGGGCATGCTTCCCGTTGTCGGCATCCCGCTGCCCTTCTTAAGTTATGGCGGCTCGTCAATGGTCGTTCTCATGGCGGCCATGGGCTTGTTGTTAAATGTCAGCATGAGACGGTTTATCCTCTATCCATAATATGTGCGGGAGAGTAAAATTTATTTGTCATTGGTCTTGATATCAACGAAGTCATCAGGACAGGAAAGCGCCAAAGACTGGGGGCAGATCGATGTTCAGCAAGAAGAAGAAAGATGAAGAAATCAAGGCCTTTCTCGGAAAAGGCGCAGAATTTACCGGAAAATTGATATTCAATGGAGCTGTCCGCATAGACGGTGACTTCAACGGTGAGATATTCGGTGAGGGAACCTTGGTCGTGGGTGATGGCGCACACATAGAAGCGGATATAAATGTCGCAACCGTCATAATCAGCGGCGATGTGCACGGACAGATCGAATGCAAGGAAAGGATCGAAATCTATCCACCGGGAAGAGTTCTCGGGAATGTAAAAGCACCGCGATTCATAATAAAGGAAGGCGCCGTTTTCGAAGGAACATCGAGAATGGAGAGCAGCAAGTCGGAAAAATACAAAGTCAACAGCAAATCCAAAGCATTAAATGCGGAAGAGTGACATCCCGGCCGGACAAAACCGCATTCACCCAAAAAGTACTTGACTTTAACCCACGGTTGTGATTAGAAGACCGCGATTTTTACAAGCATCTTTGGGGGTTCTTGAGGTTACTCGTGTACTCAGTTCATATCGCTTTATTTCATGAAACATTTCTCAAGAAAAGAACCGTCATAAGCTATTTGGAATCAAGAAAAGGTTAAACTGAAGAAGACCTCTGGCAGGAGTCTATACCTTTCACGGGTTTTTTTGAACTTCAAAGCAATTTTAGTGTGAGGCAAAATAGTGATTAAAATCGATTATACAATGTTAATCCAGATGGTTAACTTCCTTATCTTGATTGTTATCCTTAACATCCTCCTCTACAAGCCGATCCTGGGCATAATCGACAGAAGAAAGAAACAAGCACAGGACACTGAAGAAGAGATAAAGCGCCTCAATCAATCCGTCGAGGAAAGAATGGCGGCGTATGAGGAGAAGCTTCGTCAGGCAAAGACGGACGCTTTGGAGAAGAAGACCGAGATCATCAAGGAAGGGGCTGACCAGGCAAAGGGCCTCATCGAGGCCGCAAGAAGCGAGATCCCGGGAATGATGGAACAGTTTCACGGTGAGATGAACAAGGAAGTCTCCGAGGCCAGAAGCGTTCTTAGCGGTCAGTCGCAGAAAATATCAGTTGAGATTGCCGAGAAATTGTTGGGAAGGAGTCCCCGATGATGAAAAGGTTTTCGAGGGAGCTATTCAGTCGATCTTATTTACGCTATTTCCTTTTATCAATGCTGACCTTCGTTCTCACCTCTGCCATTGCATATGCCTCGGAAGGCGGAGGTCACGAAGACACTGTGAAGCTCTGGATTGATTTCGCCTGGAGGATATTTGATTTTGTAATTCTGGTCGGGTTCCTTTACTGGGCTGCTGCAAAGAAAATCAAGGAGTTCTTCGTCGACAGGCGCCACAATATCAAGGCCGGCATCGAAGAGAAAATAACTGAAAAGGATGAAACGGAGAAGAAATTCAAGGAATACTCCCTGAGGCTTGATAAGGCCACTGAGGAAATAACGGGCATCTTCGAGATGATAAAGGCCCAGGGATTGACAGAAAAAGAAAAGATAATCGAAGACGCCAAAAAGGCCGCCGCGAAGATGATAGAAGATACACAGGCGAGAATGGAACAGGAACTTAAGGCTGCCAGAAATCAGTTGAGGTCGGAAGCCGCGGAGCTCTCCGTGGCAATGGCAGAAGAGCTTCTGAAGAAGAATATAAACCAGGGGCTTCACGAGAACATGGTGAAAGACTATCTCGATAAGGTGGTGAAAAAAAATTGAGCAGCAGCAATATCGCAAAGCGTTATGCAAAGGCGTTTTTTGACATAGCCAGGGATGACGGGCTTTATGAAAAGTACTACACCGAATTGACGCTCTTTTCTTCCGTTGTCAAAGAGAATAAGGATTTGCGGGAACTATTGTTGAACCCTGTTTTTGACCACGCGGAAAAAAGGGCCGTTGTGGATTCGGTTCTCGCCAAAATCAATATATCCGTCATAACGGCAAATTTTCTGAAACTCCTCGTTGACAAGCGAAGAATAGGTATTCTTCCCGATATAGAAAGCTGTTACCGGAAATTTATGGACGATGCCTTAAAGACAATCAGGGTTGATGTCAAGACCGCCTTCCCTTTATCTACTGAACTTTCCGAAAAGCTTCAGAAGCGCATGGAGGAAATAACGGGCAGAAAAGTGGAGATGGTTGTTTCGGAAGATGCATCATTGTTGGGCGGCATTGTCGTAGGCGTAGGTGATACGATGTATGATGGAAGCATTAAGACTCAACTGCACAATATCAGGAATCTCTTAGGGGAGGAAATATAGAACATGGAGAAAATCAGGGCAGAAGAAATAAGCGACATCATCTCCAAACAGATCAGAGACTATGAGAAGAAACTGGACGTAAGTGAAGTTGGAACTGTCCTGTCTGTGGGAGACGGTATTGCCAGGGTTTACGGTGTGGAAAATGCGATGGCCATGGAATTGCTGGAGTTCCCGGGAGGGATCCTCGGCATGGTTCTCAACCTGGAAACCGACAATGTCGGCGTTGCCGTCCTGGGAGAGGTTACACATATTAAAGAGGGGGATATTGTAAAGAGAACGGGCAGGATCGCCCAGGTTCCCGTGGGAGAGGCTGTGCTCGGCCGGGTAATTGATGGCACCGGCGCACCGATTGACGGCAAGGGTCCCATTGAGTCCACCGAGTTCCGCAGAATAGAGATGATCGCCCCCGGCGTCGTTCAGCGCCAGCCAGTCAACACGCCCATGTATACCGGCATCAAGGCTATCGATGCCATGACGCCCATCGGCAGGGGTCAGAGAGAGCTTATCATCGGCGACAGGCAGATCGGAAAGACCGCGATCTGCGTGGATTCCATCATCAGGCAGAAGGATACCGGCGTTAAGTGCATCTATGTCGCCATCGGCCAGAAAAAGTCAACAGTGGCCCAGGTGGTGGAAAACCTCCGCAAGAACGGCGCCATGTCTTATACCTGTGTCATCGCGGCATGCGCGAGCGATCCGGCGACCCTGCAATACATCGCAGCCTACTCCGGTTGCAGTATCGGCGAATATTTCCGGGACAGGAAACAGGACGCCCTGATCATCTACGACGACCTTTCCAAACAGGCCGTCGCTTACCGCCAGATATCGCTGCTTCTGAGAAGACCCCCCGGACGTGAAGCCTTCCCGGGAGATATTTTCTATAACCATTCCCGATTACTCGAGCGCGCCGCCCGCGTGAGCGAGGACCTCGGCGGCGGCTCCCTTACAGCCCTTCCCATAATTGAGACCCAGGCAGGCGACGTCTCTGCTTACATCCCGACAAACGTTATTTCCATCACGGACGGTCAGGTTTATCTCGAACCGAGTCTGTTCTTCTCCGGTATCAGACCGGCAATTAACGTGGGTCTGTCGGTTTCGCGAGTCGGCGGCGCAGCCCAGGTCAAGGCGATGAAACAGGTGGCGGGGAGGCTGAAACTTGAACTCGCCCAGTATCGTGAACTTGCGGCGTTTGCCCAGTTCGGAAGCGATCTCGATAAGGGAACGCAGGCGCAGTTGGAAAGAGGCGTGCGTCTGGTAGAGATATTGAAGCAGCCCCAGTTCGAACCCAGGACTCTGGCGCAGCAGGTTGCCATCCTCTTTGCAGGCACCAGGGGCTTTCTGGACAAATACCCGGTGGACAAACTGAAGGAATACGAGCCTCAGCTCCTGAGCTTCATTGCCAGTAAATACCCCGAAGTCAACCGGGAGGTTGAGGAGAAAAAGGAGATCAACGCAGACCTCGAGAAAAAGATGAAAGACGTATTGACGGAGTTTGAAACTGTTTTTGTCACGGCGTAAAGAATCGGAAGACATCTTACGAAATAGAGCACGTAAAGAGAAAAGGGAGCGTTAATGGCTTCATTAAAGGATATCAGAAGAAAGATTGTCGCGGTTTCGAAAACGAAGCAGATCACCCGGGCCATGAATATGGTGGCTGCCTCGAAACTCAAAGCTGCCCAGTTGAGGATGGAGAATTTTCGTCCTTATGCACTGAGGTTCATGGATGTGCTTACCAGCCTGGCGCTCCGTGTAGACCCTGAAACCCACCCCCTGCTCGCTGTCAGGGACCCGAAGAGAATAAGGGTTATCATCATGACCTCTGACAGAGGCTTGTGCGGTGGTTTCAATACCAATTTGATTAAGGCCGCGGAGAGATTCGTCCGGGAGAAGATTGCCGAAGGCAAAGAGGTGCAATTGATTGCCGTCGGAAGGAAAGGGAGAGATTATTTCCGAAAAAAAGTGAAGCTCGCTAAAGATTGGTCTGACGTCTTTGGGAAATTCGATATAACCCTCGCCGTAAAAATTTCCGACGAAATCATTCCCCCCTTCATGCAGGCGGAATATGACGAACTGTATGTCATATACAACGAATTCAGGAACATTGCCATACAGAGGCCTGCGGTCGTGAGGCTATTCCCCTTGCCCCCCATCGGAAAGGATGAAGATACAGAACCTACCGCGAGAATCGATTACATCTATGAGCCCTCGGATGAAATCCTGCTGGGGAAGCTTCTTCCCATGTACGTTCATGTTCTGATCTTCCGGGCGCTCCTGGAGACATCCGCCGGTGAGAACGGCGCACGCATGGTCTCCATGGACAACGCGACAAAGAATTGCGAGGAGATGATCCAGAGCCTTACGTTGAGAATGAACAAAGCGAGACAGGCAACCATTACGGCCGAGTTGATGGATATTGTCGGCGGTACGGAAGCCCTGTCGAAGAGCTGATAAATTAGTCATTATAGATTAAGGAGAGAGGTATGAATATTGGAACGATTGTGCAGGTAATAGGACCGGTAGTCGATGTGGCGTTTGATGAAGGAAAGCTTCCGGAGATCTTAAACGCAATCACTATCACCAACCCCACGATTGACGACAAGGAAGACAATCTTGTTATTGAGGTTGCCCAGCATCTGGGTGACAATGTAGTCAGATGCATCGCCATGGACATCACGGACGGTCTTGTCAGGGGTATGCAGGCGAGGGATGTGGGCACACCGATAATGGCCCCCGTTGGTCCCGAATGTCTGGGCAGGATTCTGAACGTTGTCGGTAGGCCCGTCGACGGTCTGGGACCGGTGGTCGCAAAGACTTACTCCCCCATCCACAGGGAAGCCCCGTCATTTATTGAACAGGACACATCGGTCCACGTTCTGGAAACCGGCGTTAAGGTCATCGACCTTCTCGTTCCGTTCCCCCGAGGTGGAAAGATGGGGATGTTCGGCGGCGCAGGAGTCGGCAAGACCGTCGTCATGATGGAGATGATCAACAATATCGCCATGCACCACGGTGGTATCTCCGTATTTGCAGGCGTCGGTGAAAGGACACGTGAAGGCAACGACCTCTACCTCGAAATGAAACAGTCGGGCGTTATCAAGCAGGCCGCCTTGATCTATGGCCAGATGACGGAACCCCCGGGAGCTCGGGCGAGGGTGGCCCTTACCGCTCTCACGGCGGCAGAATATTTCAGAGACATTGAAGGCCAGGACGTGCTTCTTTTCGTCGACAACATATTCCGGTTCACTCAGGCCGGTTCAGAGGTCTCGGCCCTTCTCGGCCGCATGCCTTCAGCGGTCGGTTATCAGCCGACACTTGCTACAGACCTGGGAGCATTGCAGGAGCGCATCACTTCTACCACAAAGGGTTCGATTACAGCCGTCCAATGCGTATACGTGCCCGCGGACGACCTCACAGACCCGGCGCCGGCAACAACCTTTGCGCATCTTGACGGTACGGTCGTTCTGTCGAGGCCGCTTACGGAACTCGGGATTTATCCCGCCGTGGATCCTCTTGATTCATCATCCCGTATTCTGGACCCGAATGTCTTAGGCGTTGAGCACTATCAGGTTGCGCGACAGGTACAGGTGACTTTGCAGAAATATAAGGACCTCCAGGATATCATCGCCATCCTGGGTATGGATGAACTTTCCGAAGAAGACAAAGTGACGGTCAGCAGGGCGAGGAAGATCCAGAGATTCCTGTCCCAGCCCTTCTTCGTAGCCGCCCAATTCACCGGCAGGGAAGGCAAATTCGTCTCCGTGGCCGAAACGGTGAGAGGGTTCAAGGAGATACTGGAAGGGAAACATGACGAACTGCCCGAGCAGGCATTCTACATGGTTGGCGGCATAGACGAGGTTGTTGAAGCAGCAAAGAAGATGGCAGAGTAATGAGGCTGGAGGATTGTACATGGCTGACGAATTGATGTTGGAAATTGTTACCCCCGAAAAAATGGCCTTCAGCGGCAAGATAGAAGAAGTGACTATACCTGGTTCCGAGGGTGAGTTCGGCGTGCTCCGGGGCCATGCAGCGCTTCTGAGTGCGATTGATGTCGGTGAGTTGAATTTTACGAAAGACGGCAAAAAAACATACTACGCCGTGAATACCGGCTATACCGAAGTCACGACAGGCAAAGTTACAATCCTCGTGGAAACTGCGGAAAGGGCTGACGCGATCGACAAAGAACGAGCAAAAAAAGCAAAAGACAATGCCGAAGCAAAGCTGTCCAAGCTGCCCAAGGAAGATGTGGAATACGAACTGATGAGAGCTGCCCTCGCCAGGGCAATTACGAGGATCAGCGTAGCCGATAAGCACGCTTAGAACGCAAGTAGATACAAATGAAGAAAGCCAGGGGTTGACATTTGCACTCCTGGCTTTTCTGTTCTTATAATACCTGCGCTATTATTTTTTCGCGACAACGCAGATATCCGTTATCTCAAATTCGCGTGTGCCGCCAGGCGTCTTAACGCTGACTTCGTCACCCGCAGCCTTCCCGATCAGCGCCTTACCTATAGGTGAGGTCACGGAAATCTTATTCTCTTTGAGATCCGACTCGAAGGGACCTACGAGCTGATAGGTTATGCGGCTCCCCGTATTCGTGTCTTCCAAAGTAACAATCGATCCAAAGACTATCTTGTCCGATGTTAAACCATCGAGGCTCACAACATATGACGTGGCGAGATTATTTTCGAGCTCCGCAATCCTGCCCTGCAAAAAAGACTGCCTTTCCTTGGCCGCGGCAAATTCCGCATTCTCCGTTATGTCTCCGTGCGCCCTCGCTATTTCGATGTCCCGAATATTTTCGGGCAGCGAAACTGTCTTTATATATTCCAGTTCCTTCTTCAGTTTTTCGTATCCGGCTTTCGTAATCGGCATTTTTGCCATATCTTCTCCCTGATCCTGTGCGCGTGTGTAAGCGCCACGATCACAAACGATAGAAACAGAAGTTGACTTCTAATAGAGAAATAGACCGGTGTCAAGGAAGATTTGCCATGCCCGTATGGGGGTTGCGGGTCTTGCTATGTCTCCACAAGTATGCTAAAAGGAAAATTCTTTGAATAGATGCAGAAGTCCACAGGCGAATAACATATCCATGATTGATAGCTACAACAGAGAGATTAATTATCTCAGAGTTTCCATCACCGACAGGTGCAACCTTCGCTGCAGCTATTGCATGCCCAAGGAGGGCGTTTCCCTCATCGGGCATGACGACATCCTGAGATACGAAGAAATACTGCAGATCGTCCGCATAGCAGCAGGCATAGGCATCAGCAAAGTCAGGATAACGGGAGGCGAACCTCTGGTCAGGCGCGGCGCCTGCGATTTTATCGCCGATCTCTCGTCCACGGAAGGTCTCCATGACATAAGCCTCACAACGAACGGCATACTCCTGGCTGCCTTTGCTGCGAAACTTTTTTCCGCAGGCGTAAAAAGAATAAACATCAGTCTTGATTCGCTCAATCCCGAAAAGTACGCCCGGATTACCAGAGGCGGAGACCTTAGCGCCGTCCTCGCAGGTATCAATGAAGTCCACAGGATCGGGTTTTCGCCTATCAAGATTAATATTGTGGCAATGAAGGGATTTAACGAAGACGAGATAATGGATTTCGCCCAGCTCAGCCTTCGCAAGCCTTACCAGGTCAGGTTCATTGAACTCATGGATGTTGGGCGCCCTGCCCTCGATCACAGCAGCCGCTATCTCTCCAACATTGTTATCAGGGAATTAATCAGCAGGCGTTACATTCTCGAACGCGCCAACGGCACAAGAACCAAAATGGACGGCCCCGCAGAGATGTACAGAATCGCAGGAGGCGCCGGAGAAATCGGTTTCATAAGCCCTTTGAGTCAGCAATTTTGTGGTTCATGCAACCGCCTGAGGCTCACCGCGAACGGCCACCTCAGGGTGTGCCTGCTCTCAGACGAAGACGTCGACCTGAGAGGCCCGCTGCGCAAGGGCTGCAGCGATGCGGATCTGTCGGAGCTCATCAAGGGGGCCATTGCAAAAAAACCCATTCAACATGCCCATTCCTGTGATGAAGGCCACCATATAAAGAAGTGCATGAAAGACATGTCTTCCATAGGCGGTTGACATGCTATGCATGCAACGAAAGACACATGCGTGAGAAAATAAAGCCTGCCTCCTGGCCCTATCGCGTTTCCCAGTCAATATCCCCTTCGTCGTAAGTCCGCGCCAGGATTTCCCGGGCCTTCTCCATATCCTTTGCAAGAACCAGGATATCCACTTTACCGAGACCATCGATCGTTATCGCGTAGATCGCTCCGACTGCCTCGTATTTCAATTTTGCGGGTATGCCCTCCGTCGTTAGTCTCCCCAAGACAATATTGGCGTTCGTCATTCCCGAAGCCGTACAGGCCACTTCCCATTTTTCCTCATCCATAGAACCGTCCCTCACTACCCCGCAATGACATCGGACGCATAATTATTGACCCTTATACTGCTAACATATTATTTTTATTATAAAACAATACGACAGGGGCGACTGTTACTCATCTTATACCACATCCCTCCCCTGTAAAAAAGTGTCATTTCGGAATTGACTATAAAAATACTATATATTGTAGGTAAAAAATTTTAGGATACATTTAGTTGTATTTTTTCTTTACAAGGTCTATTTCTTCTGTTAGTATTCGGTAAATCCGATGGGGGATGGCTTGATTGACCCCGGGCGGATGGACGGTTGCAAGAGTTTTCGTTGTAATCTCAACAGGAAAGAAAAAAATGAGGCTTAAGAGACTTGAGATAGCCGGCTTTAAATCCTTCCGGGATAAGGTCGTCCTCGACTTTTCGAAAGGGATCTCCGCAGTCGTCGGTCCCAACGGGTGCGGCAAGAGCAATATCGTCGATGCCATTCGCTGGGCAATGGGCGAACAGCGTATCAAGACCCTGCGCGGGAAAAAGATGGATGACGTCATTTTCCACGGCGCTGAGAACGCGGCCCCCATCGGCATGAGCGAAGTATCGATGATCCTCGACAGCAACGGGCGGCAATTCCCCGGGGAATATGCGGAATGCAGCGAGGTCATGATTTCGCGGCGGCTCTTCCGGGACGGCGAAAGCGAATACACGATCAACAAGGTTCCCTGCCGGCTCATCGATGTCAGGGACTTCCTCATGGGTACGGGGCTTGGCGTCAAAACATATTCCCTCGTTGAGCAGAACAGCGTCGCCAATCTCGTGGAAGCAAAACCCGAAGACAGAAGACAGTTCATCGAAGACGCAGCGGGCATATCGAAATATAAAATCAGGAAAGAATCGGCCATGCGGAAGATGGAGGCGACAAAGCAGAACATCCTCCGCTTGAATGATATTATCAGAGAAGTAAAATCACAGCTCAATGCCGTATCGCGGCAGGCCAAGAGGGCGGAGCAGTACAAGGCTCTGAAGAAGGAAGTGAAAGAGGCGGAACTGGTCCTGGCGCTCCACACATACACGGACCTGTCCGGGCAGAAGGAGACCCTCGGGCAGTCGCGCGGCTCCCTCAGCAAGAGGGATATGGAATTAACGACCAGACTGAAAGAACTCGAAGCCTCGATCGAAGGCTTGAAGGCGGAGGTGCTGGAAAACGAGGCTTCCGTTTCCGAACACCAGGAAAAACTCTATGACATCAGAAACTCGATCAACATAAAAGAACAGGGGATCGAACATCTCAAAGGCAAGATAAAAGACATCGCCTCGCAGAAACAGAAAAACACAGCCGAGTTGGAAATGCTCCGTACAAGGGCGAAGAACCTGGCCGACGAGGTGGAAACCCTCGTCATAATGGCAGACGAATCCGGTGCGGAGATCGAGAAAGTAAGAAACAATGTCCAGGAAAACCAGGCGAGCCTTGAAGAACTCAAGACAGCCGCGAAATCGCTTAACGCGGAACTTGAAGAAAAGAAGATTGAGTTTTTCGAGTTAGCCACGGAAAAGGCGAAAGCGAAAAACACACTTGTCGGCCTCGGGAAGGGCATCGAAGATATCCGGAAGAGAAAAGAGAGGGACGAGAGAGAAGCGGACGAAAACAGGGAGAGGCTTGCGGTGACCCGCCAGAACCTTGATGACCTGATTGCGGCCCTGATTACCGATGGGGGCGCGCTCGAAAATCTCACGGACAGCGCGGGGATGACCTCCGATGAGCTCGAACGCGCGAAGAACGATCTGCAGCTGATCGACGAGCGCATCTCAGAGATGAAGGACGAAGCAGGCATGAAGTCGTCGCGCCTGGCCTCCTTGACAGAGTTGCAGGAAAGCTACGCCTGGTGTTCCGACGGAACGAAATCGATAATGCAGGCGAAGAAGGTGGCGAGCCCAGACATGCTGCCCGGCGAGACCTGCCTCGGGCTCGTTGCGGACCTTCTCGAAGTGCCCCGTGAATATGAAACGGCGGTTGAGTCCGTCCTGGGGGAAAAGCTCCAGTACATGGTCGTCAGAAGCCAGAGAGACGGCATGCTCGCCATCGACTATCTGAAAAGCTCGTCTTCAGGAAGGGGAACCTTCGTCCCCCTCGAAGTGAGACATCATAATTACGGCTCTACTGCGGAGTATCTCAAGGACGCAGTGAGACTGATCGACGTAGTCAATATTCATCAGGGCTTCGAGAAAATAGCCGACTACCTCTTGGGCGATGTCCTCGTGATACCGAACCTCAACAGCGGCGTCTCCCTCTGGGAACGAAACGGTTTCAGGGGCACCTTCGTTACATCGGAAGGCGACGTAATAAACCCGCAGGGAGTGCTGACGGGGGGAAGCAAGACGAACGGCGACAAGAGCCTGCTCAAGACCAAGCGTGAGATCGCCGAACTCGAAGGAGACGTAGACCAGTTAAACATCTCGCTTGCGGAGGACACTGAAAAGAAAAGGGACGCGGCATCCCTCATACTGCAATGGGAAGAAGAGCTCGTCCAGCTGCGCTCGGAAATCCGCGATCTCGAGCTCTTGGTCAACGGCAAGCAGAAAGACGTCGAGAGATTTGAGGCCGACATAAGAGGGATCGAGCAGAGAATAAAAGTCCTCGATTTCAATTGTGAGAATCATCAGGCCGAAGAAGCGGCCGCCATCGAGGAATGCACTGTCATAGAGAAGCGCCTCATTTCCTCCGAGGCCCAGGAAAAAACAATGAACGCCGCCATGTCCGCCCTCCAGGAAAAGCTGGAAGCACTGAAGGCGAAGGCGGAAGAACGGGAAGAACATCTCACGGGTGAAAAAATCCAACTCGCGTCTCTCGAAGAAAAGAGAAACGCCGACCTCAAGACCATCGAGCGGCTGGAGGCCGACCGGGCGGACACCTCCCGTGAAATAGATGTCAGGACCGCGGAGCTTGGGCAGAGCGACCAGGAGATTGAAGATGTGACCGGTCAAATCTCTACCGAACAGGGTCTGCTCGAACGCCTGTACACGGATCATGAGGGCGTCGAAGGCACGCTCACGCAAATGAGGGCCTCACAGCAGGAGCGGGAAGCCCTGTTGAGAAACAGGGAGACGGACCTCAGGGAAGTCAAGAAGACCCACGACCAGGTTGTAAAGGAAACGAATGATCTGGAGATAGCCTACCGCGAGCTGACATTTCAGGCAGACGCCTTGCGTCAGGGCATTCAGGAGAAATACTACGTCGATCTCCAAACTCTCGTCCCCGAATTTCAGCGGCTCGATGAAACGCTTCTCGAGGAGCTGACCGCCAAGCTGAATAAGGACAGGCAGTTTGTGGAAAACTTCGGCGAAGTGAATCTGCTGGCCCTCAGCGAATTTGAAGAGCTGAAAGGGCGCTACGAATTTCTCACGACCCAGGTCGGTGATTTGAATGCCTCGCTCGATTCACTCCAGGCGACCATTACGAAAATAAACGTCGAATCACGAAAGCGTTTCGCAGAGACCTTTGAAGCAGTCAACGGATGTTTCAAGGAAATATTTGCGAGGATATTCCCGGGCGGCAAAGGTGAACTGAAGCTGACGGAAGCCGAAGACATACTGGAAACAGGCGTGGACATCGATATCGTTATTCCCGGAAAACGCGCGCAGAGTGTCAGCCTGCTGTCGGGTGGAGAAAAATCGCTCGCCGCTATAGCTCTGATTTTCGCCATTCTCATGTACCGGCCCGTTCCCTTCCTGGTTCTCGATGAGGTGGACGCTGCGCTCGACGATGCAAATATAAGCCTGTTTAACAACCTCGTTAAAGACATCTCGTCAAACTCCCAGATAATCATGGTCACCCATAACAAGAAGTCCATGGAGGTCGCGGAATATCTGTTCGGCATCACCATGCAGAAGCAGGGCATATCCACCATGGTCTCCGTAGTCCTGAACTAAACCCGGCATTCAGGCATTCCATCCTTTACATCTCCGAATAAAAATTGTTATACATTGACCATGTCCCTGACGTCATTCCGGGGCAGTGGAAATCATTATGTCACACAAGATTTCTCCCTCCGGTCTAAATGACAAGACAACTATGTCATTCCCGCCCCCGACAAGGACATTCGAGGGCAGGCTCCGGCGGGAATCCAGATGCAGTCCCATTGGAAGGGCGCAATAACGAAGGCTGAAAATATTTTTCTTGGTGTGAGAACGGATGGATAAATGACAAGCGATACCGAAAGCAAAGGCTTTTTTGAAAGGCTGAAGGCAGGCCTTGCCCGGACAAGAAACGCCTTCATCAAGAATATCGATGATATCCTCCTCGGAGAAAGGGTCATCAGCCAGAAACTCTTTGACGAACTTGAGGAAACCCTTATCATGGCTGATGTCGGCCCTGTATTTACATACGAACTCATCGAAAAAATGAAAGAGCAGGCCAAGAGAAACGAACTCGGAGACGCGGAGATATTAAGGAAAGTCCTCCGCGATACGATCACCGATACGCTGAAGAAAACTGAGGCGCCTCTTCAAATTCCCAAGAATCAACTTTTTACCATCATGGTCGTGGGAGTCAACGGCACAGGCAAGACCACGACAATCGGAAAGCTCGCAAACGCCTTGAAGAAAGATGGGGCGTCCCTCATACTTGTCGCAGCCGACACCTTCAGGGCTGCTGCAATCGAACAGCTTGAGGTGTGGAGTAAGAGGGTCGATGTGCCGCTCATCAAGCAGAAGCCCGGTGCCGATCCTGCCGCTGTCGTCTTCGATGCCATTGTCGCTGCGAAGGCCCGGAAAACCGATGCCGTTATCATCGACACGGCAGGGAGGCTTCACACGAAGGTCAATCTGATGGAAGAGCTCAAGAAGATGAAGCGCATCATCGAAAGGGAACTGCCGGCTGCCCCGCATGAGATCCTCCTTGTCCTCGACGCCACAACGGGGCAGAATGCAGTTGTCCAGGCAAAGATGTTCAACGATGAAATCGGTGTTACGGGAATTATATTAACCAAGCTCGACGGGACGGCGAAGGGCGGCGTCATCATAGGGATTGCGAGGGAGCTTAACATTCCCATCCGGTATATCGGTATCGGAGAGAGGCTCGACGACCTGAAAATTTTCAATAGCGCAGAATTCGTGGATGCCCTCTTCGAACGGTAGCCCATAGTGCTATTGTCATTCCTAACGAATGTGAGGAATCTTTAAGATTTCTCAGTCGCTACGCTCCTTCGAAATGACAAGAATACTATGTCATTCCCGCACAGGCGGGAATCCAGTTCTCTTGCATTTATTCACCCCCTTCGAAGGAGAGGGCAAGACGAATGTGTAATTTTATTGTGTATGGAAAAAATATTCGCCATAGGAGACATACACGGCTGCATCTCCCCCCTTGACAAGCTGATGGCGCAGCTTGATATCGACGCCTCTCAAGATACGCTTATTTTCGTAGGCGATTACATTGACCGCGGCCCTGACTCAAAAGGGGTAATCGATGCCATCCTTGATATCAGGAAAAACATCGGGGACGTTGTTTGTCTCACGGGCAATCACGAGGATATGTTTCTCAACTACTGCCTTGACCGCAGGAATGAAAACCTCTATATGTCGAACGGGGGCATGCGCACCTTGGCGTCGTATGGCTTTTCCCCGGAAGGTACGGAGGAATTGATCCTTCCCCCAAGCCACAGAGAGTTCTTCACCGGCCTTCGCACATACCATGAAACTGACGATTATATATTCGTCCATGCCGGTCTGAGGCCCGGCATTCCCCTTGATCGGCAGGACCGCGAAGACCTCATGTGGATACGGTTCGAGTTTATCAACTCTCCGTACGATTTCGGCAAGACTGTTGTTTACGGGCATACGCCCGTCTCCCTGAATAAGCCTCTCATCGACAAGAATAAGATATGCATCGATACAGGCGCCGTGTATGGCGGCAAGCTCACCTGCATTGAACTGCCGAAGATGACAATATACCAGGTCTGACTTTCATGAAAATTATCGAATGCGTCCCCAATATCAGTGAAGGCTGCGACAGGAAAAAAATAGACAGCATCGCCGCGGCGCTCTCCACAGTCAAAGGCGTGAGACTCCTTAACGTGTGCGCCGATGCAGATCACAACCGGACGGTTCTGACCTTCATCGGAGAACCGGAAAATGTGCTGAAAGGAGCCACTGCAGCATGCGAGAAGGCCCTCGACCTCATCGACATGCGCAAGCACAAGGGCGTGCACCCGCGGATCGGCGCCGTCGATGTCGTTCCCTTCGTCCCTTTGAAAGGTGCGACGATGAAAGACGCCGTTGATCTCGCGCACAGATTCGGCCGTGCATTGGGAGAGAAGCGCAGGATCCCCGTCTACTTTTACGGTGAGGCCGCACTTGATCCGAAAAGAAGAGAATTAGCAGATTTAAGAAGAGGCGAATACGAGGCTTTGCAAACGCGGTTTGACGACCCTCTGTGGATGCCGGATGCCGGTCCGGCCCGCTTCGATCCGCAGAGCGGCGCAGTCGCCTGCGGGGCGCGGGAGCCGCTCATTGCTTACAACATCAATCTCGCCACGGATAATCTCCAGGTGGCAAAGGATATCGCCTGTTCCATCAGGCAATCAAGCGGGGGACTGCAATATGTGAAGGCCATCGGCGTTCCTCTTGCGAGCAGGAATATCGTTCAGGTATCGATGAACCTCACCAATTATAAGGTGACGCCGCCGCGGAAGGTTTTTGATGCTATAAAAAAGAAGGCCGCAGCATGCGGCGTTTCCATCATCGAGTCGGAGCTGATCGGCCTCATCCCCGAAGAGGCCCTCGAAGGCATCTCCGCCGAATATCTGCAGCTCTCTAATTTCTGCGCCGAATGCATCATTGAAACCCACCTGCGGTAATCGTATTTACTATCTTTCCCGCCCCTCGTTTCTCATCCTGAACGAACGTCATCGCCATCTTCGCAGAACTAAAGTCCGGCACTACATTTATTGTGTTTGCGTAGTGCAGACCTTCAGGTCTGCTCCCAGTAAATCAATCCCGTCCCCGATAAAGAAGTCCGAGGGCAGGCTCCGGCGGGAATCCAGTTCTATTGTCATTTATTCGCTCCCTTTGACAAAGGCGGCAGCGGGGGATTTATTCCACCATGCAAGATTGCCGGTATTCCCCTTTACAATAAGAGGAGATTTGTATAAGGTCACCCACCGCCATCCGCGGCTTCAGAATTTTTCTGATAATGCCGATTATCTCAAATACCTTCGGCATAAAATTAACATGGAGTAGTCTAATATGAAAAAATCTATTGTTACTGTTATTCTCGTGTTCGTATTCTCCGTAGGCAGCGTATCCATGCCATTAACCTATGCCGCTGACCTCACATTAAACAATACCCCGATTAGGGTCTGCTTTAGTCCGCACGGCAGATGTACGGAAGCAATCGTCAGAGAGCTCGACAATGCCAGATCCGAGATCCTCATGGAGGCGTATTCATTCACATCGAAAGATATCGCCGCTGCTATCCTTAATGCGCATAAGCGGGGAGTGCATGTGGAGATCATTTTGGACAAGTCCAACCGGTCAGCCAAATACAGCTCAGGAGATTTCACCTCCCACATGGGAATCACGACGTACATTAATGCAGCATGCGCGATCGCTCACAATAAAATAATGATCATCGACCGGGAGATTGTCATTACCGGGTCATTTAACTTCACCAAAGCGGCGGAGGAGAAGAACGCTGAGAATCTGCTGATTTTGAGGAATAAGGATCTCGCGGGACTTTATCTGGGAAACTGGGATAACCACAGACAGCGCTCAGAGAAAATCCCTGAGTACGAGCATATCAAAAGAGGAAATTATTAAATCCTGCTGTGAGCACCCTTTGACAAATGGGAAATGTGGCGCAGCAATATTCCCGCCCCGCAATACAACGATTGACACTGTTGCCGGAATTATGTTAAAGCCCCTCATCCGAAAGTAAAGCCGTGCCCCCGTAGCTCAGGCGGATAGAGCAACGGATTCCTAATCCGTGTGCCGCGTGTTCGAGTCACGCCGGGGGCACCACTCTCCCCCTTCCCTTCGCGCCCGCTCAATCGCGCCTCTTCTCTCTCCCCTTCAGCATGTACTGGTGGTATTTCGCGAGGTAGCAGGCCGCAAGGGCTGCGTCCTCAGGCGCCTGAAAGACGGGGATTCCCGCCTCCTGCAAAATTCTCTCATCCTCAACCATCTCCTCACGGGACGCCAGGATGCAGACGATAATCGGCTTCGATGTCCGCCGCTTCAGTTCCGCCAGCGCTCTTGCAGAGGTCTCAAAGTTCCGGTGGATGGCGTAAATTGGAATGACCATATCGACGCCGTCATCCTCTAATACCGCCTCCACACACTTTGGATAAACATCAACGAAAGTTCCGGAGCCGGTGAGGTCGATGGGATTCGGGGAGAGAACGATGGGAACATGTTCCCCGATGATCTTCTTTATCCTGCCGAGGGTCTCTTGCGACACCTGCGCCAGGGGACAACCGTTTTCGATCAGTGTATCCAATGCAAGGATACTCGGGCCCGCGGTATGCGTCAAAACGGCCACCCGTCTTCCTGCGGGACGCGGGGCGATGGCCAGAGCCTTGCAGACCGTTGCCAGTTCTTGCGAGTTTCTCACTTCGAGGACCTTATACTGCCGGCAGGCGCCTTTGAATATCCGGTACGTCCCCCCCATTGTGCCCGTGTGGCTTGCCGCGGCGGCGCTTACCGATTCAGACCTCGCGCCCTTGAGGACGACGAGGGGTTTCTTCTGCGACAGGATTCTTGCGGCCTCCATGAACCCGCGGCCGTCTTCTACCCCTTCCACGAACGCCGCCACCACCCGCGTGTCATCGTCATCTGCGAAGTAGTGAAACATGTCGCTGAACTCAAGGTTGGTGCGGTTCCCCAGGCAGACCCATTTGTTCACGCCCACATGCCGGTCGATTAAATCATTGAACATGGTGCACGCCGTGCCGCCGCTCTGGCTTACGATGGATACGGAACCCAGCGGGTTTCCCTTCTTGAAAGACCAGAAGGTCGCGTACAGACGCTGGTTGTTGTTGATTACGCCGAGGATATTCGGCCCGAAGATGATGATCTGGTTTTTGTCTGCCACTTCTTTCAGTTTCTTTTCATATCGCAAACCCTCAGTGCCGACCTCTTTGAAGCCCCCGGCAAAACAGACGATCCCTTTGACGCCTATCCTCGCGCAGCTCTCGATTACGGATTCTGTTGTCAGCTTCGCATTCAAACCGCTGATGACCAGGTCTACGGGACGGCCGATCTCTTCGAGAGTGGAATAAACCTTGAGGCCCAAGAGTGTTTTCAGGCGGGGATGGACAGGGTATATGGGACCGGGAAATCCTTCCAGCATGAGAATATCCACGACCTGCGTGCCGAGATTGTTTGCCGCGTCAGAGACGCCGAGTACGGCGACACTTTTCGGATAAAGAGCTTCCCCGATTCTCTGTAACTTCCAATGTTCCATGATAGTTGTCCTTGGTATGTCTGTTGACTTTCTTCTTGCGTAAAGATTTTTGTCGGATTAATTAAGCAAAGAAATGAAACCAAGTAAACAAATATTTAAGACGAAATGAAGTATAAGCAGGACTAAAGTCCTGCACTACATTTATTGCATTTACGTCGTATTGAGTTTACGTAGTGCAGACCTTCAGGTCTGCTCCCAGTATGTCATTCCCGCCCTCTTTGACAAAGGGGGAAATTCGGGAATCAATTCCAGATGACGAAGAACACAAAAACGTGGTAATAGAAAAAATCAAAGGAGGAAACATCATATGGCTGAAATAATACCGGAGCGATTTGACGATGTAACTGTAACTTGCAAGGCGAACATATACTTCGAAGGCAAGGTGATAAGCCATACCGTTTTGTTTAAAGACGGAAGCAAGAAGACGGTAGGCCTGATTCATCCGGGATCTTTCAAGTTCAATACCGAGGCTCCCGAAAAAATGGAAATTACGGCCGGGAACTGTCTGGTGCGAAGGGCCGGCGAAAAGCAATGGAACAGCTATGCGGCAGGTGAATATTTCCAGGTAGCCGGTGGATCCTGGTTTGAGATAGTCGTGGACGGAGGCATAGTGGAATACATCTGTTCATTCGAATGATGCATAAATAAAAATAAGATTTTTTCTATAAAGGTGTCATATCGACCGAAGGGAGATATCTTTTAGTTTATCCCATATACTAAGATTTCTCGCTGCACTCGAAATGACAATAGCAAAAGGAGGTTTCAAATGTTCACACGTCAAATTCGTCTCGCAGGCATCGTCCTGTTAATTCTTTTCATGGCACAAACTGGGGCGTATTCTGCAGCACCTGATTTTGCCAATGTACAAATCCAGACGGAAAAAGTCGCGGACAACGTTTTCATGCTCGTCGGAGCGGGCGGAAACATCGGGGTTTCGGCCGGCAGGGACTGCGTACTCATGATCGATACCTCATACGCCCCCCTTGCGGACAAGATCAAGGCTGCCATCGCTGCAGTCAGCGGCAAACCCATTCAATACGTCGTGAACACGCACTGGCATCAGGATCACGTGGGCGGCAATGAATATTTCGCCAAGGAAGGCGCAGCCGTGGTGGCTCATGACAATGTCCGTAAAAGGGTGAGCACCGAGCAGGTCGTCAAGATTCTGAATAAGACAGTGCCGCCTTTGCCTGAGTCGGCGCTGCCTGTCATCACCTTCAGCCGGAATGTGACTTTTCATCTGAATGGAAATGAAATATTCATTTTTCACATTGAACGCGCCCATACCGACGGGGACGCCATCGTTCATTTTAAAAAATCCAATGTCATCCACATGGGGGACATTTATTTTAACGGTACGTACCCTTTCATCGATCTCTCTGCGGGCGGTTCGATAAACGGCATGATAGCGGCTGTGAAACGGATACTCCTGCTTTGTGATCAAGATACGAAAGTGATGCCGGGACACGGTCATCTGTCCAACAAGGCTGAATTACAGGAGTACCTCAAGATGCTGGTTGCCGTGAGAGACCGGATCAGCAGTGAGCTTAGAGCCGGACAACCTCTCGCTGCGGTTATTGCCTCGCAGCCGACACGCGATCTTGACCCGGTGTGGGGAAAGGGTTTTATGAAGCCGGAACAGTTTGTGACAATTGTGTATGAGAGCCTGGCAAAAGAGAAATCACGTTGAAGTGCAACGCCCGTTGTCATTTCGAAGACACGCAGTGACTGAGAAATCTTAATTTCCTTCACTCAGTCGGGAAATAGATTTCTCGCTACGCTCGAAATGGGTATAAATATAGGTAAGGTGTTGCTGGGAAGGAGAAATAATTATTGAAAGCTTAATTTATTTAATAGTTTATTGTTGAGGCTAAAGAATAATATTAAAGTGGTTCAATATTATGAAAAAAA
>Ga0182021_10000195_pt1 | contig 59288 bp, 43 predicted proteins | sample 612E3MmetaG_FD_120493 | JGI IMG/M metagenome (GOLD analysis project Ga0182021, IMG submission 120493) | Permafrost microbial communities from Stordalen Mire, Sweden - 612E3M metaG (Illumina Assembly) | ecosystem: Environmental > Terrestrial > Soil > Wetlands > Permafrost | place: Sweden...
ATCGGGACGTCCACCTTGACGTTCTTGCTGATGGCGCCCGGATCGACGTCGATGCGTATCTTCTTCGCCTCGGCCGCGAACTCCTCAACATTGCCGGTCACACGATCGTCGAACCGGGCTCCGACAGCGATGAGGACGTCACAGAAATGGACCGCCATGTTCGAATACCAGGTCCCGTGCATCCCCACCATCCCCATGCCGAGGGGGCCCTTCTCCGGATCCGAGCCCAGGCCGTGGAGGGTCGTCCTCACCGGGCAGCGAAGTTTCCGGGCAAGCGCCGTGAGCTCGGCCGCAGCGTTGGAGAGTATCGTTCCCCCCCCGACGTAGAGGACCGGGCGGCTCGCCGCATTGATCAATTCCGCCGCCTTTCGTATCTGGCGGATATTCCCGTCGAGGATGGGGGCGTAGTTCCTGAGCGTGACGCTCTGCGGGTACGCAAAGTGCGTTTTCTGGGCCATCACGTCCTTCGGGAGATCGACAAGGACCGGGCCGGGGCGTCCGCTCGTGGCGATGTAGAAGGCCTCCTTGATCGTCTGCGCAAGTTCACGGACGTCCCGGACGAGATAGTTGTGTTTGGTGATGGGACGCGTGATACCAACGATGTCCGCTTCCTGGAATGCATCGTTGCCGATGAGCCGGAGGGGGACCTGGCCGGAGAAGACCACGAGCGGGATCGAATCCATCATTGCGTCCGCGATCCCGGTCACGGTGTTCGTCGCCCCTGGGCCGGAGGTGACGAGGACGACGCCGGGTTTCCCGGTGGCCTTGGAATATCCTTCCGCAGCGTGCGTCGCCCCCTGCTCGTGCCGTGTAAGGACGTGGTTGATATCGGAGATGTCGTGGAGCGCGTCGTAGACACCGATTGTCGCTCCCCCGGGGTAGCCGAAGAGGACTTCAACATTTTCGGCGATGAGACTCCGGACGAAAATCTCCGCTCCGGTCATGAGCCGGCCTCCCGCTGTGGCCGGACCCTCTTCCTCGTGCTCCTGTCGTGACATCGTGAACCCTCCGCTCAGTGGTTGTGAATGCATCAATCCGTGACAGCACCGACACTGCTGCTCGACACCTGGCGCGCGTACTTTGCGAGAACGCCCGTCCTGTACCGGGGCCCGGGCTGGACCCAGGCCTCCTTCCTCCGCCCGAGCTCCCCCTCCGCGACGTCAAGATGAAGCAATCGCTTCCGCGCGTCGATGGTGATCATGTCGTTCTCCTCGACAAGCGCAATTGTCCCCCCCACGAACGCCTCGGGCGCCACGTGGCCGACCACCATACCATACGTGCCGCCTGAAAAGCGGCCGTCGGTGATGAGGCCGACCGAATCCCCGAGTCCCGCACCGATGATAGCAGATGTCGGCGCGAGCATCTCCCTCATCCCCGGACCGCCGCGCGGTCCTTCGTAGCGGATGACGATCACATCCCCTTTCCTGATCCTCCCGGCGAGTACCGCTTCCAGGCAGGCTTCTTCGGAATCGAACACCCGCGCCGGACCCGTAATGACAGGCTGTTTGACACCGGTCACTTTGGCGACGGCTCCTTCAACTGCGAGGTTCCCTTTGAGAATCGCAAGATGCCCCTCCCGGTAGAGCGGTTTCTCCCAGGAACGGATCACTTCTTGCTCCGCGGGAGGGACCGCCGGGACACTCTTCAGGAGTTCTTCGACGGTCTCTCCCGTTATCGTCATCGCCTTTCCGTGTAGCACCCCGTGCGCGAGGAGGATCTTCATCACCTGGGGGACGCCTCCGGCCCTGTGAAAGTCCGTGACGACGAACCGGCCCGAAGGCTTCAGGTCGCAGAGAACGGGGACGCGAGCCCGGACAGTTTCAAAATCGTCGATCGAGAGGGGGACGCCCGAGGCGTGTGCGATCGCGAGAAGGTGGAGGACGGCGTTCGTGGAACCGCCGATCGCCATCACGACAGCGATCGCGTTTTCAAACGCCTCACGCGTGAGGAGCCGCTCAGGGAGGATGCGGTGCCTAATTGCTTCGGCAAGGACTTCGGCAGAACGTGCAGAACTGTCGGATTTTTCCGCATCTTCGGCAGCCATCGTGGATGAGTACATGAGGCTGAGCCCCATCGCCTCGATTGCCGAAGACATCGTGTTGGCGGTGAACATCCCTCCGCAAGAGCCGGCGCCCGGACAACAGCTCCGCTCCACATCCTGGAGCTCGCTTTCGGTGATTTTCTTTGCGCTGTATTCCCCCACCGCCTCGAACGCGCTGACCACGGTGAGGTCCTTCCCGTGAAGGTGTCCCGGCTTGGACGTTCCGCCGTAGACGAATATGGCGGGGATGTTCATGCGCGCGATGGCGATCATCGCTCCGGGGATGTTCTTGTCGCAGCCGCCGACAACGAGGACACCGTCCATGCTCTGGGCGTTGCAGGCGGTTTCGATCGAGTCGGCGATCACCTCACGCGAAACGAGCGAGTACTTCATCCCCTCCGTCCCCATCGAGATACCGTCGCTTACGGTGATGGTCCCGAATATCTGGGGCATGGTGCCGGCGGAACGGAGGGCTTTGACCGCACGGTCGGCCAGATCCCGAAGTCCGATGTTGCATGGGGTGATGGTGCTGTAGGCGCTCGCAACGCCCACGATCGGTTTGCTGAAATCACCGTCGCCGAATCCCACGGCACGCAGCATCGCCCTGTTGGGAGTTCGTTGGACCCCCTGGGTTATCGTCCTGCTCCGGAGGTTTTGTGCTTCCTTGTCGGCCATCTCAGTTCCTCTTGATGAACGAGCAAAATGCTGCACTTGTCCGCCGGAGGGGAACCGCGCTTGACCGCTTGGATGTTGCTAGGGGTATGTGCTGGTTGGCCTCCGGCGTTCGGTTAGCTGTTAATCAACAGCCCCAGAACGGTCGGGAGGCTAATAAGCAGCAGAATGTTAATAATGAGGGAAAGAGACGGAACCGGGCTATGGATCCCGGGGAGGGATCCTGAGGTCGCCGCGATATGTGCGTTCGTTCCCATTGTGGAAGTTGTCTCACAACAAAAATACGAATTCTTCCCACTCTGTCAAGTGGAATCTTTGGAAAAAACAAAAAACTCTGAAAACAGTCGGCAATGGGGGTTTCCCCGATCGTCTGCTCACCGCTTATTTCATTATTACCATCTTGCGGGTCTGCGTGAATTGCCCGGCTGTCAGCCGGTAGAGGTAGACTCCGCTGGCGAGATTTGCCCCTTCAAACCGCACCGCGTAGGTGCCTGCATCTTTTCGCTCATCGACGAGCGTCGCCAGTTCTCTCCCCAGCAAATCGAAAACCCTGAGTGTCACCTGGCCGGCCGCCGGCACCTGATACGCGATTGTCGTGGACGGATTGAACGGGTTGGGGAAGTTCTGCCCCAGCCGGAACACCGCCGGTCCGGAACCCGACGACGCGGCCACACCCATGACGGTCATCTGTGACATCGGGCGCCGCCAGACACCGTGCCCGCTTGTCCCGGCAACCACGAATGTGCCGTTGATGGCGAGCGCGAGGACATCCGTGCTCGGGAGTCCCGTCCCCGTCCATGACACCCCGCCGTCGTTCGAGAGCATCACGCCCGCACCGAGCGTCCCGGCAAACACGCTCGTGCCGGATGCGACAAGAGAGGTCACGCATGTGTCCGTGAGACCTGCCACGGACCAGGTCCTGGCGCTGTCGCGGGAGACATACAGGCCGCCGAGTGGCGTCCCGGTGAACAGGGACGTTCCCGATGTCACGATTGCGTTGACATCCGCCCCGTACGGAGGAATGCCCCCCGGTGCCGGGACCCAGTTCACACCCCCGTCGGCGGATCTGCAGATCCCGCCGCCGTACGTCCCCGCGAAGATCGTTCCCGCACCCGAAGCGAGAGCGTTCACAAAGGGGATAGTGAGCCCCGAGCTTGAGGATGACCAGTGGAGCCCGCCGTCCGTCGAACGGAAGATGCCGCCGCTCGTGCCGGCCAGGAGGACACCTCCAACCGTCAGGAGGGCATTGACGTCGTTGTTGGTGATCCCCGCACCCGCGGGGGACCAGGTGGAACCTGTCTTCGGCATCAGGCATAGACCGCCGTGATACGTCCCCGCATAGAGATTTGTCACGTCGGAGGCCAGGGCAAATACATCAGGTGAAGTCAGCCCGCGATTGAGCGGCACCCAGGTCCCCCCGTTGTCCGTCGACGCGGCCACTCCCGAACCGCTGGTCCCGGCATACAGTGTGGACCCGTCGGCGAGCAGCACATTGACAAATGTGTTCGTCAGCCCCCCGTTGAGAGAAGACCAGCTCGCACCGTTGTCCGGAGAGACGAAGACGCCTCCGTATTCCGTCCCCGCGTAGAGTTTTGACCCGTCCTGGGAAAGCGCGACGACCTTCGTGTCCGTGAGACCCGCATTCACGGCTCCCCAGGTCAGGCACCGGTCAGTCGAGACGAACACCCCTGCGCTGTCGTTCCCGGCAAAGAAGTTTGTGCCGCTCTTCAGGAGGACGCCGACGTGCCGAAGGGGGATGCCCGCACCGAGTGCGGTCCAGGCTGCACCGCTGTTGGAAGAGAAGAACAGGCCGCCGCTCTCTGTTGCGACGAGCAAGTTCGTATCGATTGTTGCGAGCGCATTGACGTTCAGGTCCGTCAGACCCGAATTGACGGCCGTCCAGCTCGTACCGCTGTCGGCGGAAATGAACACTCCGCCGGTGCGTGTCCCGGCGAAAAGAGTTGTCCCGCGCGCAAGAAGGGAATACACGTCCATTGATGTCAACGCCGAATCGACCGCTGTCCAGGCGGCGCCGGCATTTGTCGACAGGAACACTCCCCCTCCCACCGTCCCGGCGTAAAGGCGTGTGCCGATGGTTGCATACGCCCTCACCGACTTCGCACCCAGCCCGGAATCAGATTCGGCCCAGTTGAACCCGCCGTCACTGGAGAGATACATTCCCTCATCTGTGCCGGCGAGTATACCCGCGCCGGAACCGTTGAAGACATAGACAACCCTGCCCGGAATTCCGGAATTCACAGGGGTCCAGGATGTCCCACCATTGCTGGAAACATAGGGACCGCCGGATGTTCCGGCGATAAGGCCCGGGCCGGCGGCATAAATTGAATAGACATGCCCTCCGCCCGGGCCGTTTGTCTGAACCCACTGGGCGGAGACAGACGCCGCACTGAGAGTGCCGAGGAACAGTAGCAGGAAAGCGTATGCCGCATAAGCGTGGAGTGGTCGGTTGGAACCTGGTGTGATCAAAGCATGAGTTGTCGCGGGCCGAATCTGCGATTCCATTCAAATCCTTCAATAAGGGGTGCGATACGGGTCGGGTCTTCGGGAGTAGGAGGCCGTTCTCCCGGGAGCGTATCCCGGAGTACTTAATGTACGAAAGTGGAATGCGAGACTCAAATCATCTTTGAACAGCTCCCACTCCAACGGGTTCCCTTCCCCCCGGGAGTGGGCTTCACCTTTCCTCCGGAATACCCCTCCCCGAGGGGAAGGGACCGAAGTGCAGTGAGCAGATCCCGGGGGTTGTCATGATCGTGTAATCACGACCCTCATGCACCGGGGGTTGCGACCGTATGCGTTCCCCCTGATCGGGCAGTGCGGCGGAGCGTGAGGTTGATGAGGCCGATCACGACCCCGGCCCCGATCACTGTCGCGTCGACCGGGCCGCTGAAGTACCGATCCAGACCCAGGACGCCGTCAAGTGAGAGCGTCCCCGGACCACCGAACGTGAGCGCAAGCGCGGCCGCGACATAGAATGCGTGGAGCTCGTATCCGTTCTTGGATGCGAAGAAGCCGTTCTGGACATGGACGGTGCCGGCGGCGACGATCATCACGAGAACAATTAAGGCCGGGCCGATGGGACCGAAGAGTCCGAGTGCCGTCAGTAAGCCCCCTGCCAGTTCACCGAAGGCTGCAAAGCCTGCGAACAGAACGCCGGGCTTGTAACCCAGCGACTCAAAGAAGCCCCCAGTTCCCTTCAAGCCATGACCCCCGAACCAGCCGAATGCCTTCTGCGAGCCGTGTGCCGCCATGGCTATCCCGACGATGAGGCGGGCGATCAACAATCCGATTGCTGCCATTGTTTCTTCCTTTCTGGTTTGTGCCCCTTTATGACGGAGCGGTTGTACATTAAAGAACAGTACAGAAGTGAATTATATATACAAAAAAAACCGACCGCATTTCCAATGGGATTCAAGCTCCACTCAGGATCTCCAGGAAACGTCTCAGGGAGTTCCTCTGTTCCTCGCTCGAACTGGCAAAGAACTCACGAGTTGTCGATTGTAGCGCTTCCAGTCCGTCTTTATGCATATTCCTCCCTGATTCGGTCAGCTCCATGAGTATGCTGCGCCGGTCCTCCTGATCTGAAACTCGCCTGACAGTCCCTTCTGCCTCCAGCCGATCTGTCAACTGTGTGACGTTCGATTTCACGCAATGCAGGTGTTCCGCGAGTTTACCGAGAGAGACAGGCGATTCCGCCTTCACGATAGCATCGAGCATCCGCCACTTGACAAATGTCAAACCTGCAGACCCGAGAGCCTGATCCAATCTGGATTCTGCCAATCGTCCATTCCTGATGAGGAGAGTCAGAAGGCCCAGTGTACCGTCAGTCGGACAAGCTCCATAGTCATTCATACATGAACTGTACACATATAAATTATAAATGTCAAGTAAAATCTGCTTCTATGTCAATTTTCTTTTGCGTGACCTATACACGGTTCGCCATTCGAAATTCTCCATATTGATGCGCCCCCGGGTCAATACGATCCCTTCCTCCCGCAGAAGGCGTGTCTGTTTTTCTCCTCTCTTCCCCGGAAGCGAGATCATCCCCCTGACATTAACGACCCTGTGCCAGGGGACCCCCGTACCAACGGGGAGATTATGAAGAGCATATCCGGCCAGACGCCCCTGGCGGGGGAACCCGCTCAAAGTCGCGATCGTCCCGTATGATGCGACCTTCCCCCTTGGTATGCGGTACACCGTGCGCCAGATACGGAGGTATGCATCCTTTTCCGATTTCCGTTTCACACTGTGCGTCTATCCATCTCAAGGGACCTCGTGAGGCCATCCTGGAAAAACGTCGTCTCGTCCGCCGTGAGGCCGGGGAGCGCTCCTCCCGCTCCAGGGGGACCTCCGCACACGCCGGGATCGTGCACCCCCGGAGCAGGTCCGGCGGAAGTGGACGGCGTGCAGGAGCCGATGCACGCAGCGACGATGACCAGGACCATGTGTTTGACGCGTCACGACCCGGCATCCGTGAAGCGGGCACTCGGGTACCGGGCGACAAAGGGACTATCGATTCGGTCAACGTGCTTCAGCGGGGGACGCCGGAAGAGATCATAGCCCCGCTTATTGGTTTCATCCGGATTACTTCGTCAGGGGCTGTTCCCCGCGCTCACGGTTGTTATGCTTCAGGCGGTAGATATCCTTGCTGGCTTTGTTCTGGTCCCGTCGCAGCTTCGCCCTCTCCGCAGGCGTCACCTTGCCGTCCGCCTTCGCCATCTGTTTTTCGGCCTGAATCGTCCTTTGTTCCTGCCTCAGGTTCCTCGCCTCCCCTTTCGTCAGTTCCCCGCTACGGACCCCCTGCCTTATGCGCGCCCTCTGGTTCATCTGGCGTTGTTTAATCACCGGGGTTTTTGTGCTCCCGGTCTGAGGTGGGTTCGGGTCCTGGGCCAGCGCTGTGGCAGAACACGCCACAAACAGGAGAAAGAACAGTGTCTTCGGAATCATGGGGGACCTCCGTTATGAGTGAGAGAGTGTGAGCGTGACTTCAGGGGAAGCATCGTCCGGGTCCGGACAAAGCCTGCACCCCGAAGCCCGTAGTAGAGAGACTCCGTTTGCAAATCCAGCGGCATCGAATGCGACCGGGGAATTCCCCGCCGGTTTTTCTTCGTTCACAAGCACCGTCAGCGGCCGGCCCGGAACGTCATACGCTGCCCGGGGGGGGAGCCCCTGATTGTGCTCGTCATGACCAGAGTCAGTCCCTACAAGCCCGAAGCTCTTCTCCGTCTGGCCGGAAAAACAGACTTACTACTTGAGGAGGAGCAACCGGCGGGTCCGGACGTTCTCCCCGGCGGTCAGCCTGCAGAAATACACGCCGCTTGACATCCCTTTTCCGTCCAACGTCAATTCGTAGTACCCGGGATCCATCTCTCCGTTCACAAATTCCGCTGCAGGTTGGCCCAGTGTATTGTAGAGAGTGATTTTCACCGCCGAACGGTGGGGAATTCCGTAACGGATTGTCGTCGTCGGGTTGAAGGGATTGGGATAGTTCTGCAGGAGAACGCACTGATCAGGAGTCTGTCCCTGGAGATCCCTTCCGACATTCGTCGCAAGCTGATAGACCCTGACGTAGTCAACGTACACGGTATCCGGGAATGGGGTTGTGGCATCCGGGTTCCCCGGCCAGCTTCCACCTACCGCAAGATTGAGAATTATGAAGAAGGGAGCATGAAACTCATCCGTGCCGTTGATGTTGTTCGCGATACTCCCTTGCCAGTACTGGCTTCCATCGACAAACCATGTTATCGCGCCCGAATTCCATTCTATGGAATAGACGTGGTATTGCGTCACGTCGCATGAAGTGCTTCCCCCGGACGAGACATGACCGTTGTAGTCCCAGTGCATTGTCCCTTGCACAAGGGGAACGGTGTTGATGTGTTCCATGACATCGATCTCTCCGCACTTCGGCCAACCGACCTGATTTATGCTGCTCCCGAGCATCCAGAAGGCCGGCCATAATCCCTGGGCCGCAGGAAGCCTGAGCCGGGCTTCGATCCTTCCATATGTAAAGGACCGAAGATTCTGAGATTTGAGCCGGGCGGATGTGTAGCTGCTTCCACCGTAGGACTCTTTCCTCGCAACAATCAGGAGCGCCCCATTCTGGAGGGACGCGTTCGCCGCTCGATTTGTGTAGTTCTCCAGTTCACCGTTCCCCCATCCACCGCCTCCGGTGTCATAGGTCCAGTTGGACCCGTTGATGCTCGTACTGTCAAATTCGTCCGACCAGACGAGGTTCCACGCCTGCGCAGGGGAGCTGACATTCAGCGATTGCGACGCGGCAGTCGCGACCAGACCAAGGAGTCCGATGAACCCTCCGACGACATTATTCATTCGGTACACCTCTGCTCCCCTTTGCCGGTATAGGTGTCACATTGGGTTCAAATGATTACCCAGATCATCCATACACAAACCGCACGTAAGTAAGATAGATGGCTGCCCTGACAGAATCAAATGCGTCAGCGCCGGGCGCCTGATTGACAAATCGATTCGAGCGGTCGGATGACATTGTCATGTATTATTCCTATCTTTTTTATTTGACATCAGCGTCGTTGCAGCCAAGGACAGAGGAAAAGCAGCCCGCTGCGACGAATCAGAATTCCCAATGACCGGGAACGCACTGTGGCAAAACGGGAAGACAAAAGACCTCTCACAATCCGATGTCCGAATTGCAGGCAGACGCGCGAGCCGGACTTCAACGAGACCACTCGCAGTTATGTATGCCCCATCTGTTCATCGCCCGTCGACGCCCAGGTGTTCATAGAAAAGAAGAAAAGAGGATTGAAGTAACTTCATGAAGAGGGCGGACACCGGGAATGCATGCGGTGTCCTCACTAGAGTTCGGAGGGCGTGTTGCTTCGCGAGCATCATCCGGCGCGACTGGAAGAATGCCCCCGACACGAAGGACGTGGCGCAAAATTGGAACCAGACCAGGGGAAAATAGCTTATACTCTTTACGAAATCTTTCGAACTGTGTCAAGCGGAAGAGCCCCCACATCCCTCTCCACCCTGGTTGCTGGGATTCCTGTTTCTGAGAGCTTCGTCCCTTTTCTGCCTGCAAGGCCAGTGTGGACATGTTCCACCTGACGAAGAAGGATTTCTGCCCGCAGGTGAATAACAACTGCCGGACGCTTCATTGACATTGGCGGGAGTTTCGCCTATTATTGGGCAATCGAAAAATAACAGAGAGGCGACCACATGTCGAAAGCGAAATCGGCAGCATTGCAAAGGGAAATCGGCCGTCTTGCCGCCGGGATACATCAGAAGAGTTCCAAGATGGGCGATGCGGGAAGGAAAGATCTGTCGTTCATCCATAAACATCTGCGGAAAGCGATGAAGGCGATAGAACGGAATGCCGGGAAGGCGAAGCCCCCCCGCAAAGGAGGAAAGAAAGCACCGACGCCACGCTCAAAAAAACCGCGCCGACCCCGCGCCACACAGGAGGTCGCGGCGAAGACACGTCCACAGGTAAAGGCCCAGGGGCCTGCGTAACTACATCCTGAACTCTTCCTTTCGAACGGTAACCCTCTCCAGTCTCTCCATCATCACATCGACGCCGATGCCAGGCTTCGTAGGCACAGCCATCGTTCCGTCCGCGTCCACCTCGAACGCCGGCTCGACAATATCTTCCCTGTAGTACCGCTTTGTCGCTGAAATATCTCCCGGAAGCATGAAGTTGGAAAGGGAGGCGAGCGCCACATTGCCCGCCCGTCCGATCCCCGATTCATCCATCCCCCCGTGCCACACGGGTACGTTCTGCGACGCGCAAAAGTCGTGAATCTTGATCGACTCCGTGTAGCCCCCGACGCGCCCCGGCTTGATATTGATGATGCGGCAACTCCCCAGCGCAAGCGCCGCACGCGTATCGGAGAGATTGTAGATGCTCTCGTCGAGGCAGATCGGCGTCCTCATCTGCCTCTGCAGGAGGGAATGATCGTAGATGTCATCGTAGCCAAGGGGTTGTTCGACGAGCTGGAGGCTGTAATCATCCAGCGAGCGGAGCATATCACTATCGTTCAGCGTGAACGCTGAGTTTGCATCTACCTGGAGTTGGATATCCGGGAATTCTTTCCGGACCGCCTGCACGAGGGCGATATCCCTTCCCGGCGCAATCTTGATCTTGATCCGCTTGTATCCGTCCGCCAGGTAGCCTCCGATCACGCGAAGGAGCTCCGCCGGCGTCGCTTGGAGACCGACACTGACGCCGACGGGTATGCGCACACGCGTCCCGCCGAGGAACGCCGAAAGGGAGACCCCTCGGGCCCTGGCGAAGGCATCCGACAGAGCCGCCTCGAGTCCCGCCCGCGCCATCCGGTGCCCCCTGACCCAGGCGTTCAGCGCAAGCGCGTCCCCCACGCCGGTGATCTCTTTTCCCAGGATTCCCGGGATGAGGAAATCTTTCAATATATGCCAGGCGGTCTGCAGCGTCTCGTAAGAATACGAGGGTGTCGGTTCCACGACGCATTCCCCCCAACCGGTGACGCCGTCCCCGTCCACGCGCACGATGATATGTTCCTCGAAGAGTTCCACACCCAGGGAGGTTTCAAACGGGGACACCAGCTCCATTTTCGTGTGTCGCAATTCAATTCTCTTAATGCGCATCGGATTCTCCTCCTATGCATTGCCGCCTGCTCACGGGATCCTGAGTATCGGATACTCCCTCCCCTGGAGCAGTGAACTGAAGCCGTCGTACTTGACGAGCCCCCACATCGATTCGGGCTCCAGGAGAATCCCCAGGAAGAGCGAACGGGTTTGATCCGTACGCACGACGATATCTCCCGTACGCAGAACCCTTTTGACTTTTTCGGCCCGGAGTGACGGCCTGGGATGCCACTCCCCCTCCAGGGTGTCGGGTTGCACGCTCTCGATTATGTAGGCGACGGCATCCACCCGCCGCGAACCGACAACGATCTCCCGCTGCACGTGGTGGCGGTCGAGAATCTCCCTGATGCCGGTGAGTTCTCCCGGAATGATGTAGCCGGACGGGAGGGAGCGCGTGCAGAGGGGCTTCACCTGGTCGTGAAGCGGATGCACCTGCCAGAGCGTATCCCGTCCCGAGGGTACGCGCCGGACGGGGATGATCATCTTCCTCCCCCCGACGAAATGGTCCATGCAGAGAACGACCGGCAGTCCCCGACCCGCGACCAGCGCCCGGCGTTCACGGGCTACGAGAGTGCGGATCTCCGCGGACCGGCCGGCACAGAAATCCAGCAGCGCCTCGATGGAAGCACACTGTGACCTTGCGCGTCGTTCCAGACCATCCTCAAGCTCCGTGCCGCCGCGTCCTTCCTGAATGAACGAGAGCGTGTTCAGTATCCCGAAACTCTGCCGCCCGTCATTGGGCTCCGTCGTGCTGTAACGGATGAAATCCTCCGGCGAGCCGACAATGTATTCATGGAACGAGTAGCCGCACTTCTGCATCGTCGAATCGACAAAGGGGAAGGCCGAACCCCTCTCATACACGCGGAGCGCCCCGGACGAGTTGAGATTGGTCAGCATGCCAAGCTGGACGTCGACGGACTTCACGAAACCGGAATCGCTCCAGGCCCGGCTGTTCGGCCCGTACTCATGAATGTCCATCGTCACCTCGGGCCACCAGGTGTCAAAGAGATCGTGGAGCCCGCGTGTTTCAGGCGAAGTCAGCAGGAGATGATTGCGGTTGAGGTCGACGTCATCCGCGGTGCGCCGCTGGCGGAGTTCCGAACCGTCGGGGTTCATCTGGGGGACGATGATCAGGTCAATCCGCGAGAGAATCCGGTCCAGGTCGAGCCCGGCAATCCGTGCAAGGAGGAGTGTCAGTGCTTCTTTTCCCGAGGGCTCGTCCCCATGCTGCTGTGCGAAGAGCATCACGCGCAGCTTCAACGTATCCTCGCCGAAACGGGGGGAGGAAGTGACGAGAACTGACGACACACTCCGCCCCTTGTGCGTCTGCGCAATACGCCTGACCGTGCAATGTCCCCTCCCGTCCAGGGTTTCCAGAAACGCCTGCAGCGTGTCGTAGGAGGTCAGCCGTTCGAAACCGGAACGTTCGACGGGGGATTGTAATCGTGGTTGCGGGCGAACTGGAAGCGCGAGAAGCAACAGGAGTGCGCAGAGACCTGTGGATCGGACGACGGACCGTGCGGGAGCTTTCATCGGATCAGGACGAGTTTTCGGGTTTGTGCGAAAGGCGGAGAGAGGAGCCGGCAGAAATACACGCCGCTGGCGAGTCCGCTCCCGTCGAAGGTCACAGTGTACGTCCCGGGATCCACCGGTCCATCCAGGAGCGTCGCGATCTCCTTCCCTGTGAGGTCGTAGACGATCAGGCGAACCGGTTGATGCCGTGCGATGCGGAACTGGAGACGGGTCGCCGGGTTAAAGGGATTCGGATAACTCTGCGAGAGGAAGAAATCCTCCGGAGGGGCCGGCCGGACAGTGCGCACGCCGAGGATTTGGCCGGAGGCGAGATCGAATGTCTGCGCGTCGCGGACGACATGGATCACGGCGCCCACGAGCGCGGCACCCACACGTGGATTGGATCTCACATTGGCGCGGAATGATGGAAAGTCGAGCGAGGTGACCCCGCGGGCGTCGACCACGATTGCCGGGGTCGTCCCGGAGATGCTCAGAAGCCCTGCAGAGCTTACCTGTGCTGAAGTTCCCCCGTCCAGGAGGAGGCCGTACGCCGCTCTCGACCTCCCCATTCCCCAGAAAAGACCGCTGAAGCGATTGTCGATCGAGTCCGCGTCATCATAGAGACGCGGCATGATTTCAATTCCTCGGGCGATGCCGAGCCCCTTCAGGCGTGTCAGTGTGCCGTAGTAGGCGCCATCGGCATCTGCCCCGATACTCCCGACGGCGCTGTCTGCGGCCAGAGCACAGTCGCCGGAGAGCATCAGGGCCGGGGAGTTGTTCTGGAGTTGGGCCGCGAACGAAGCACCCAGAAGCGTCGACGTGAAGAAACCCGCAAGACTCTCCGCACTGTTGCTGACGAAGACGAACCCCCTGCACCCGTGGCACAGCGCGGCCAGGGCAGGGTCGTTCTTCGTCCCGTCGCTGACACCGAGTGCGCGCCAGGCGACCCCCCTCGCATCCAGAAAAGCGCCAACGCTCGCCGAGCCTGATGTGGACCCGGCCCGGGAGATCACCCCGACGGTATCCGCCGGCGATGAGAGCGCCGCTACGAAATGATTCAGACTCCCTGTCGCGCCTGTCCAGAGTGCCGCCGATCCGCTCCCGTCCAGTATAAGTGGCGAGGCAACGCAGTGCACCTCGTTCGGTGAGAATGGAAGCGCACCTGAGGGAGGCCGGATCTCGCCGCTGGAAAGATTGATCTGGTAGCCGGGCGTCAGCATGTCCATCCGAAGATTCGACATGGCCAACGGGTTGCCGGGCGCGATCGAGTAGGTTGTCCCGGCAGTCCCGCGCAAAACTGTCACCGTCCCGGCCCCCATGACCCGGGCATCCCCGCTCATGTCGATCGCAAGCGCTGTGCTGTAATCGACTCCGACACCGGTGATCCACCGGCCGTTGCGCTCCCTGTAGACGGAGAGCATTGCCATCAGCCTGCCCAGGCGCCCGCGCTCAAAGAAATGCGTGTCGCCAAGGACCCCGGGGACAAACCCGAGGAAGTTCTCTGTAAATGTGATCCCCGAGGAAAGAGGATCTCTCAGCGCGTCGCGTGGATCGACGGAGGTGTTGCGCGCGTCAAAAATCACCTGGCTCAGAACGGCCATCCCCGCGCTGGTCCCTCCGATCACACCTCCCCGCTGGAAGACCTGCCGGAGTGCCGTCTCGGCGAGCGTCCCCCTCCAGAGTGAGATATACTGCCACTGGTCCCCTCCGCGCAGGAAGATCCCGTCGCAGGCGAGAATCGCGTTCGCGGTGTTCGTATCATTCGCCGTGGCGGCCGACGGGATGATGAGGTTTGTCGCCGAGGTCGCCCCCAGCCACTGGAAATACGCGGGGAGAAAAGTCGAGGCGGTGGAGTAATGGAGAACGAGGATATGACCGTTAGGCGCGTGCTGCACAAGCCAGCGATACGGGGCATCCGACCAGTCGTTGTAATTCTCGCTTCCGCCGCCGACCAGAAGCACGGATCCCTGGCCAAAGCCCGGGCGCACGAAGAGTGCCAGGGCCGCCGCAACACGTAAGGCGGTGCGCATCAGAACGCCATGCCGACCGAGATCCGGCTGATGTTGGGAAGCAGGTTGTACATCGCATAGGCGTAGTCGACGGTCAGGTTGAGGCCGCCGAGCGGGAGAGCCACGCCGGCACCGAACGTTGCCTTCTCGATGTCGTACCCGAACCGGTACCCCCCGCGGAGGAAGAACTGGCGGAGAATGGTCAACTCCGTCCCGACATTCACCTCCTCCTGGTTGTCGTTCGGGTGCGCAACATCGACCGCAAGCAGCATCGAAAAGTTCTCGCTGGTATACGGAGACATCGAAACCCCGACCTGGAAATGAAGGGGGAGTGGATAGTCATCCGGGGCAAGATTGGCCGGTGCAAGACGCACGCCGGCATTGTTCGGGTCCACGGTGTATTTGACCCCGAGGTCCGGACCGGCGTACGTCATGTTGCCGCCGAAATTCATCATGCTCATGCCGATGGTCAGATCCCGGAACCCGATGCGGTACTGGGTCCCGATATCAAACGCGATGGCGCTCGCCGATTCGTTCCAGATCCGCTGCTGCACGTACTTCGCAGTGATGCCGACGCTGAATTCATTTGTCAGCCTCCGGGCATAGCTGACGCCGATCATCACGTCCTGTGCGTCGAATGACTGGCCGGTCCCCTCAGGTTGATCTTCGGTCGTGACCTCCATTTCGCCCATCGAAAGCACCGTGACGGAGACGCCGAATGAGCCGATGTCCTCGAACGACTCCACAAGCGCGGCGTGGTTCAGCTTGATCGTTTCCCACCAGTCGGTATGCGCGGCAAACAGCGCGCCGGATTTCACGCCGACGATCCCGGCCGGGTTCCAGAAGAGTGAAGACGCGTCATCGGTGTTGGACACGAACGCGCCGGCCATGGCCGCCGCCCGGGGACCGACCGGGATTTTCAGGAACTGTGCTCCTGCTGTCCCGATATTCGGATTCTGCGCTCTCGTTTGAACCTGGCAGAGTGCGATCGCGAGGGCAAGAAGAATCACTCTCTTCATGGCCATCCTCCTATTTGATCACCGCAAAGCGGCCGGTCTTCTCGGCTGTATCCGTCTTCACGAGGTAGATGTACACCCCGGGGGCGATCTCACGGTTCCCCGCCGTGCGCATGTCCCATGTTTCCGTGCCATTGTCACTGTAGTGCTCAATGGTCTGGACCTTGTCGCCTGCCAGGGAGAAGATATAGATCGTGCATTTCGCCGGCAGGTTGTTGAACTTGAGTTGCCGGAGCGGCTCTTTGCGAAGAATCCCAAATTCCTGCTCGTACCGGGAAGACACGATGTACGGGTTCGGCACCACCTTGATTTTCCCCAGGTCGTCAGTGGTCGCGGCGGGACTCAGCGCGGCTGCGGTTGTCGTGAAGCTGTAACGGTCCCGGTACGTGATCCGGCTTTGCGCGAACGTGTCGGCCGGCGTGATCGAGAACACCACGCCGTTGGACGTGGCATAGGCGGTCCCGTACTCAAACGGCTGCAGCGGCAGGACATTCTGCTGCCCCGTGACGTCGACCTTCACGCCGGGGCACACCACGAGCGAATCCCCCTGTTTGGGAAGATCCGCCGGGGACGCGGAGGCCACCGTCACGGTCAGACGGATCCCTTCAAAGAGGATTGGCGCACCCGATGTCAATGTGCCGGACGCGATGAGGACCGTCTTCTCGGTCAGATTTCGCAGCACGAACTGCGTCGGCGAGGCAAACGCGAGGCTGTATGTCTCCGAGGTCCGCAACCCGACGGAATCGATGCCGACCTGCACCGTCATCCGCGGGTTGCCTTGCTCCAGGGTTGCAGCGGGCGCGAAGCTTACGTCGTACGTGAGTCCGCCTGCCGGAGGGATATCAAGCGCAGTGACGCGGAAGAGGACGTTTGCCGTTCCGGTCCCGGTCTTCTGCACCGGGGTCGTCCCGACAGGTGTTCGGGCTGTTGCCGTGGATCGGGGGACCGCGACTCCCACATTGTTATCCCCCGCGCGTCCAAGGGGAGTTTCCAGGACAGCATTGTCTGCATCCGGCACCGTGTATCCCGTTACCGAATACCAGTATTCAAATCCGTTCGTCACATTCGAATCGATGAAGCTGTACTGGAGGCCGGTCTCCTTTCCCATGCCGTCGATTTTGTCAAAGGATGCAAGCGGAACAGGGTCCGGACCGATTGCCACGGAGTTCCGATCGATCTGATCCCAGTGCTGCCCCTTGTCGACGCTCTTGTACAGGTGGTACCCTTCGAAGTTGACCGCGTTCGTGAAAATGTCACGCGAGCTCTCCGCCGTGTTGTCCCACGTCAGGAGGACCTTCCTGTCCCCGGGAACAGCCGTCACCTTCGGAGCCCCGGGGGGTTTCGAAGTGACGAACTCCTGCGCCAGCAGTTTGTACGCATTGGAGGTAATCTGGTCCATATCGGACGCCGTTCCCGCCGCCACCCACGCAGTGATGAACCTGAGCGTATCACCGGGTGCAAGCCTGTACGGACCCGATCCCATCGTGGAAACGATATCATCGCCGTCCGCCGGGATCGTCGCCGGGTCGTCATAGTGAAGATCGGGGGCGTTCGCCCCGGGGTGGAAGAACTTCGGGCCGAGTATGTCTGTAAAAAGGGCCGGCGAACTGGAGAGTGTACCGTACTGCACCCAGTCCTGGTCCTGATCATCCGCATAGTGATTATAATGCCAGTCGGTGATACCGAGTTGTGTGCCGTTGACCTTTGGCGTTTGCATCAGAATCACTCCGAAGTAGCCGCTCGGCGCGCCATTCCACTGAAACGAGACACCGCTGGGCTTGTACAGGTAGAGCCGGTTCAGCGACTTATCGAACACCATCCGGCGGTGCCCGTAATCCTGCACCTTGTCGGATCCACCGCAGGAGATATCGGCATAGACGCCGAAGTAGACACTGTCGTAGGTCCGGGTCGACCGGTTCGTGACATCGAAAATGTAGATGACCATGTCACGAACGTTCTTCTGGCTGAAGGCATAGCCGGTCTGGTTTATCTGAAGGTTGAGTATCCCCACGGTGTTCAGCGAATCGTTGTACACGCAGTAGCTGTCCTGGTTCGAGACAAAAACAGGCTTCCCGGACGCGTCCTTCACCGGCCATCCGCCTGCCGGCCACGTGTAGGGCCTGTCGCTGAATGCCGGTTGTGCGCTATCGCGGTTGTTGTATCCGGCCGCCGCCTCCCATTCCGAGTGGCTGTAGAACCTACCCTGGACCACGTTGCCCGGAATGCCGACGTAGGGGTTCGCCCGGTAGACGAACTCATGCGTGGATCCGATCGGCCACTCGAACGTCGGACCCTGCGAGTAGTCCGATGCGTAGAGTTTTCCCCTGTTCACGAAATAGGAGCCGATGTTGCTCTTCGTATGCGCCCCGCCTGCGCGGTCGAGTATGTCGGAGGACTTCTGCACCGTCAGGGGCCTCTCGTCCTCCTTCCTGTTTTTCTTCTCCTGTGCGTCTGCGCGCCCCGGAGTGAAGGCCAGGCACCACACGAGACACAGGGCGCAGCGTGCGATCGCGGCACTGGATCTTCCGTGAGAGCTCATTGTCATGATTGATTGTCCTTTCGCGCCTGGGGATGAAGCCGCTGACGGTCGAACACCGCGTGCGTGGCTCACAGCGTCAGCCGTGCGCCGATCCGGATTCGCCGCGGGGGCCCGTAGTTACTCGGGTCCTGGAGGTATTCTGTCGAGTGGGCGGTATCAAATGTGACGTCGGGTTCGCCGGTGTCCGGCCAGACATACAGGACATTTTTGTGGTCCGTAAGGTTGAGAATTTCCACGAACGGTTCGAACCCAAACTGGCCGAACTTCCACGATTTTCCGAATTCGAGATCGATGGAGTACGTCGTCGGCATGCGGGCGGAATTGATCGGGATGAAGCTGCTGCGTCTGCTCGATGGCGTGTACGGCGCCCCGCTGTTGACGCGGATGATCACGTTCCAGTACGTGTTTTCCAGAGGATACGATCCGAACATGGAAGGGCCGTCGTCGGCGGGGAACATCACGCTGACGTTGGCGTTCAGGAGATGCGTCCTGTCCTGATTCAGCGGGTACAGAAGCGTGGATTGCGTCGTACTGGGATAGTTCTCCAGCTCGGACGATGCGCTCCCTTTCGCCACCGAGTAGGTATACGTGAGCGATCCCGCCAGATACTTCGACCTTCGCATGGTCAGGCGGGTCTCAAAACCCTTGTCGTTGGCATATGCCTCATTGACGTACAGGTAGTAGCCGACATATCTCCCATCCTGGAACGGCGGGTAATACATCGTTCCTATGAGGCCGGTAATATCCTTGTAATAGGCGGTAAAAGAGGCGGTAAATGTCGGGCTGAACTGATGCGTGATGCCCACCTCGTATTCCGTCGTCCTCTCGGCATTGAGATCCGGCTGGCCGAAGATCGGCTGGTTGACGTGGACGTCATACTGCGAATTTTCATACAGGCGCTCGTAGTCGGGATTCTGAAAGAAATGTCCGTACGAGAAGTGGAGTGCCGTCCGGTCGCTTATCGGGTGGGCGACGCCGAGACGCGGACTCCACTGTGTCTTCGCCTTCGAGGGGACGATCGATGCGGGGTCGAGAGGGTTGCTCCGGAAGGGCGCCCTTTGATCGGCATAATCGAACCGGAGCCCGAGGCTGACGACGAGCGAGCTCATTTCGATCTTGTCCTGGATGTAGGCCGCCCCCTCGACCGGGTGTTTGTCGAAATCCGTGACATACGGAGCGACCCGCTTGGGATCGTAGACGTCGAAATAGGAAAGGTTGTGTTTCTTGAAGTCGAAACCCGTGCGTACCTCGTTATTGCGCCCGATCTGCCAGGTGAGGTCTCCCCGGACGTTGAACGTCTCCGTCCGGTTATCGGTGACTTCAACCGGATCCGCCAGGGAATAGAACTCGGTCCCCAGCCCGGCGTTCCGGAAGTACTGCCGGCTCCCCGTGGAGAGATACTGCGAGGTATCCTTGTCGATCCCCGAATAGTACGACTGGTTAAAATACGACAACCGCACGTCGTAGAAAAGATTCGGAAGAACCGTGTGTGTGACAGTGAGGAGAGTCTGCCTGCTCTTTTCCCGGACCTTCAGGTATTGATTGCCGATGTATTTCCAGCTCTGATCGTACGGCCGGTTGTCGTTCGCGCTGTACCTCCCCGTCAGGGTTGTCTTAAACCCGGGAATGAGTGTTCCGCTGACTTTCCCGATGAAGGAGAGTGTCCGGTCGTAGCCGAAGGGGAGCCAGCTTCCCCGGGCGTCCCGTTCGCCGCTTGCAAAGAAGTTCAGGTTATCACCCGCAATCGGGCCGCTGATCAATGCCGCGACCCGGTCCTCCCGGTATTGATTGTAAGGACTGATGCCGAATTCACTCGTGCGGCCTTCGAGCAACCCTGTAAAGTCCTTCCCCCCCTCCTTCGTCACGATGTTGACAACTCCGCTGAGCGCATTCCCGTACTCGGCATTGAACGACCCGTCGAGAAACACCAGCTCCGAAATGGCTTCGTTGTGGATCCTCGTCCCCGAAGTCCCCAGGACCGGGTCCTTGACGTACATGCCGTCGATGAGATAGGCAACTTCGTTCGAGCGGCCCCCCCGCACATAGAGGTTCCTGCCGTCAGCCACCACACCCGACTGCATCTGGAGCACCTCCACGAAGTCCTTCACCGGCATCATCTTGATCTGTTCGCTGTTGATGACGGCGATTGTGGCCGTCGCGTCCTTCTGTACCATCGGCCGCTCGGCCTGGATCACCACCTCCGCCAGTCCCACCGCTGCAACCTCGAGCTTCGCGTCAAGTGTCGTCGTCTGGTCGGCCACGATCCGCACACCCTTGATCAGCGTGGGGCCGTAGCCCACGAGCGTCACCCGCAGATCGTACGTTCCCGGCGGGATGTTCAGTATGACATAGGTCCCGTCGGTGCCCGTCGACGCCCCGAGCGGCGCGCCGACGAGGGCCATGTTTGCACCGACAAGTGATTCACCGCTTCCTGCGTCCGTGATGTGACCGCTGATCTTCCCTGTTGTTCCCGCAATCAGCGTGCCGGCCCCCGCGAGGAGGACCAGGAAAAGGCAAAGGGTTGGTTTCATGGCGATTCCTCTACCCTGCGTAGTAGTGTCCCGTTCGTTCGAGCAGTCTCTCGCACTCCCTCAGGTTCTTCAATGCTTTCGCCTTGTTCAGGAGAGCGACCTCCGTGGTGAGGGCATTAATTATAACGGAAATGGCGGAGAAAGAATTTGTGAACAGCATGTTCTGGCTGACGACAGGGAGCACGCGTGCGGCGTACACGCTCACAGGGGATGTCACCCTGTCGGTTACCGCGACGATCGTTGTTTTCCTCTTTGCGGCCGCCCTGGCAACCTCGATCGTCTCCTTCGAATACGGAGGGAACGAGAACGCGATGATCAGATCCGAGCGGTCGAACTGGTGGATCTGTTCGATGAAGGTCTCATAGTCATGCACGAGCGACGTCGACCGGATCGCCACCTGGCTGAGCGAGTACGCGAGGATCCTGGCCATGAGCGAGGAGATTCCCAGGCCGAGCGTATACACGCGCGCGGCACTGAGAATCATCCGTGCAACGTCCGCGAAGACCTTCCGGTCCAGCTGGTTGATCGTCTCGTTGATGTTCCTGACATCCTGGTCGGCGACCGCCGTGAGCGTTTCCTCTCGGCTCGTCCGCGGGAGCAGGGGAAACATCTCCGTAATCCGCATCTGGGACTGAACGCGTTTTATAAGCTTCCCGCGCATTTCGAGGAAGCCCGAGAACCCGAGGCTCTGGGCCAGCCTGACGACAGTCGCCTTGCTGGCCCCGCTTCGGTCTTCGATCTCCATGACGGAGAGAAACGGCGCCTCGCGGATATGCTGGACGAGAAAATCAGCCACTTTGCGCTGGTTCTCCGGAAGCTCGGGGTACTTCCGCTGGATGAGTGCTTCCAGGTCCGGCGATCCGCGCCGCTCCTCTGCCCCGTTCCCGCCTGCCCGTTTCATCGGTTATTTCACGAGCAACATGCGCTTCGAGTCGGTGAATGAACCTGCGACGAGCCTGTAGTAGTAGATGCCGCTTGCAAGCTGGCGCCCGTCGAAGGGGACGCGGTACGTCCCTGCATTCAGCGTGCCGTTCGCAAGCACGGCGACTTCCCGCCCGAGGACGTCATAGACTCTCAACGACACTTCCCCTGCGTGATGGAGCTGGAACTCAATCAGGGTCGCCGGGTTGAAGGGATTCGGGTAGTTCTGAAGGAGCGATGTCCTCTGAGGAACGGCCTGAGATGTCTGCAGGATCGATGTGAACACCTTCTTGTAGCGCGCATCGGCCGAATCAGCCGCGGCCTGCATGGCGCTCAACGTGGTCCCCCAGACGTAGGCGACGCTGAACGTCGAGGAGTCACCGTGGGCGATCGTCACCGCGCCGACGTTCAGATTGTAGATCGATCCGTTCGCGCCGACCGTGAGCGAATTATCGAATCCGGGAAGCGCTGTCATATTGTATCGTGTCGAATCGTCGGCGGCGTCGGAACTTGGATCTGACGGCGAATACACGCCATAGTCAAGCACGTGGAAAGAATAGGGTGAACCGCTCACCAGCTTGACCCCCATGTACATCGCGGTCCCCGACACGAAGAAGTAAGCGACTTTTTTTGTGGCGTCATAAGTCACGGTCTCGCCGCCGTATGTCCCGCCGGGCTCGGGCGACACCGCAAGCCCCAGGTAGAGGGGATAGCTGATTGTCGTATCATTGATAACGGTGTAGCGGGCGATCAGAAACGCATCGTTCGGCCATGTGTAGGTCGACAGGCGGACCTTGGCCTTTGGCTGCTGGAGATTGTACGAATTGTCGAACAGGACCGTCGCAGTCCGGGGGCTGGGACCGTCGGCTGTGATTGCCGGTCCGGACACGGCGTTGGCATCTTCCGTATAATCGCCCACGTTCGTCTTGCTGAGCGCCAGAAGAATGGACGCCCGGTTCAATTGGGTGGTCCCGTTCGTGTCTGGCGTATAGATGCGGACACGTCCGTATTTGTTCAGGCTGTAGCCGAACCCGTTTCCCTGGCCGTACACCTGCGCATGCGCGTAGTCGCATGAGAGCAGCGCCAGGACAACCGCCGCGGTAGCAATGAATCGTTTCATAACACCTCCTTGCGGGAGTGATTGGAGAAATGGTGAGCTAGTGGTAATGAAACAGAAAGGGTGGTATCAACAACACAAGCGCGAGAACGAAAAAATACACCTGCACCGGGAGCATCCATCTGAACCAGCGGTCCCAGGAGATCCCCGCAAGCCCGAGCACGCCCATCGTGACGCCGGAGGTGGGGAGAATGGGATTGATCCATCCCTCCCCGAACTGAAATGCCAGGACCGCCGTCTGCCGGGAGATCCCCACGACGTCCGCCAGCGGAGCCATCACAGGCATCGTCAGGGCCGCCTGGCCCGACCCGGAATGGACGAAAAAGTTGATAACCCCCTGCGCGACGAACATGGCCTGCGACGCGAGGATGGGGTGAAGGCCGGCGATGGTGCTCGCAACCGAGTAGAGGAGCACATCAATGATCCTGCCGTCGCCGGCAACGACGAGAATTGCGCGCGCGCACCCGATAATAAGAGCGACCCCCGTCATGTCGCGGGCACCCTCCTTGAAAGCATCCGCCGATTTTGCCAGAGACAGGCCGCCGAGCGGACCGGCGAAAAGCCCGAGCCCGAGGAACAGTGCACCAATCTCCGTGATGTACCAGCCGTGGCGGAGGACGCCGTAAACGAGGAGGACGAGCGTCAGCATGAACGCTCCCAGGACAAGCTTGTGCCCCGGTGTCATCTGCTGGTCATCCCGGGCTTCAAGCTCGAGCGTCCGCCTCCGTTCCTGATCCAGATCAAAAACCGGGCTCCGCTCCGGCTGCTTCCTGACCCTGGCTGCATGCAGCATCACGAATGTGACCATGGAGACCGTACTGATCACCCAGATGACGATCCGGTATTCGTACCCCGAATAGAGGGGGAGCTCGGCGATGTGCTGGGCGATGCCGACGGTGAAGGGATTGAAGACTGACCCGGCAAACCCTGCGGCGGCCCCCAGAAACGGAATCGCCGTGCCGACAAGTGAATCGTAACCGAGGGAGAGAGAAAGCGGTATGAATATCAGCACGAACGGCATGGTCTCCTCGCACATGCCGAAAAGTCCCCCTGCCAGCGCAAATATCACCATGGTCACGGGGATGAAGTATTTCTGAAGGTGCGGCTTCCGGGCGAACACAAGGGCCATGCGATGAAGCGACACCGTGATCGCCCCGGTCCTCTGGATCACCATGAAAGATCCGCCAATGACGAACAGAAATGCGATAATGTTTGCGGCCTCGACGAATCCCCTGAGCGGCGCCGCAAGCACCGCGCCAGGCCCCTGGGGCCGGCTCTCGCCGTAGACAAATGATCCGGGCACGACAAGAGTCTTCCCGTCTTTGACTTCCCGACGGTATTCACCCCCGGGCACGATCCATGTCGCCAGCGCGACGAGCAGGACGACACCATAGACGATCAGGAGCGTGTTGAATGAAAGCCGCGCCTTCATCGGGCATCCTCCGCAGGGCGAACGGTGTGCGAATTCATCTCATACGAATCCCCCGCGGTAAGTATATGCATCGAGAGGCCCTCCGCCGACAGATTTCCCCGGCTGTCGGTCCTGATCCCCGTTGCACGGGTCGCGTCGTACACCACAACGCTTCCGCGGCCGATCACGTCAAAGAGTTCGCCTTCACGAACGACGATCGCTGTGGCTTCGTCGATTCCGACGCCGATGAGGTCCGGGTGCTCCAGGACCACGCTGATCAGCCGGTTGTGCCGTTTCCGCCTGACAAAATGCTGATCGATGATCGCGTTCGTCAGGAAACCCATCCCCTCGACCGTAACAACGTTGTCCTTCTTTATAAAGACGAATGCATTGACCGTATCCTTGTTGAGTTTCTCATCCCCCGTTATCATCACCTTGCTCATCAGGGCGGCGCCGGCACTCGTTCCCCCCATCACTGCTCCCGCCCGATACAACTCCAGCAGCTTCCTGTGCACCGGTGTTCCGACCAGTGCCCTGGTCACGAGCACCTGGTCCCCGCCGGTAAAGTAGACCCCGGTCGCCCCGTCAAGCTGCCCGGCAGAGCGGGGATCCGACGCTTGTTCGTGCGTCAGCAGACAACAGTCCACGGTCCTGACGCCGAGCGCACGGAACTCTTCTGCCATGTCCCGGCAGGATGTGTCACCGTCAGCCGAGGCGTTCGGAATCACGACCAGTCTCGCCTTCCCGGGTCCACCTGCCAGGTCCACAAACTGGCGCATCATCTCGGTGGTGCGGTGTCCGCCGCCGATGATAAAGAGTGTACCCCGGGGCGTCTGTGCGGCAGCGGTGCACGCTGTCACAGCAACAGCCATCACGGCGAAGCAGAGCCGGTGCGAAGCGCAGGGGGCGTTCATCCGATGCTCCGTGCGATCAATGCTTCCGCAATCTCCACGGTCTTGGCCAGGTCTTCCAGAAGGATGAACTCATCGTTGCCGTGCGGGTTCTGCGCGCCGATGCCTATGTTGATCGCTGGAATCCCTTTGGCATTAAGCATATTCGCATCGCTCCCCCCGAGGTACTGAATCGGGTTCGGACTAAGGCCAACGGACGCCAGCGTCTCCGTCATTGTGCGGAAGGCCTCACTGTCGGGGTCCAGGACGAACGGCGGAAAATCAATCTGCGATTCAAATGTGAGAGACCCGCCGTTGTCAGTCGCGACGCGGGAGAATTTCTCCTCCACCTCCGCGAGATACTCATCGATCGAGCGCTGGTTGAACTCCCGGACTTCCCCATCCACCCTGCACCGGTCAGGGACGACGTTCGTCGCCTCGCCGCCGGCGATCATCCCGATATTTGCGGTCATCGTCGGACTCAGCCGTCCCACCGCAAGCGCACCCAGCGCCCGAGCAGCGATCTGTATTGCGTTCACTCCCTTTTCAGGAGCCACGCCTGCATGCGACGATTTGCCGTGGAATACCGCCGTATAGAGTGAACTGCCGACCGCGGACTGAATGAACGTCCCGGGCCGTTTCGAACAGTCAAACACAAAACACATTTTGACGTTGTACGGCTGCAGGTCCACGTGTTTCGAGCCGTACATGCCGATCTCCTCGCCGAACGTGAAGACGACGATAAAATTCCCGCTCAGCCCTTTGCGGACATGTTCGGAGAGGACATGGAGAAGAACCGAGACGCCGGCACGGTTATCGACACCCAGAGTCGTGGTGCCGTCGCTCGAGATCCGGGACTCGCTCAGGACCGGACGGACATTCGCCGTCGATCGCGGCGTGTCCATGTGCGCCAGAAGCGCGACCGCCGGCCGTGCGGGATCAAACGTTGGAGGGATGCAGAAGATGTTCCCGGTCTCCCCGCCGGCAACCGGACCTGTTCCGTCCTGCACGATCCGGACGGGAAGGCCGGACAATTTCTCGCGGATGAACCGGACGACGGGCGCTTCGTGCAACGAGACCGCGTCGATGGCGACCGCTTCAAGGAAGAGATCGACGAGTGGAGTTGTCATCGATGAAAAAAGGTTCCCATGGCGTGGGGGGGATGAGAAAACCTTCTCGCGGCTAGTATACCTTGCGTCAATGTGAATGTCAAGAGGTGACCGGGTATCGGGCGGATAATTATTCGATGCCTTCCGACCGCCGGGGGGTGGCACAAAAATCTGTTAGTTGGGCCAATTTAACCGGCCTCCTTGATTACCGGCCTTCCCTCCAGTAGATTGCGCAGTCGTTGTCCCTTCATACCATCAGGCGGGTGTCCCTCCATGAGAAGCATGTCCGTTGCGATCCTGGCCGGTTCGATATTGTTCTGGGCGGCCTGCGGCCGGGAGAGGCCCAGGCAGGAGGAACGTCCTCCCTCCGCCGCCATCGGCGCTCGTCCCCTTTCCGCGGATCAATCCTCCTGGCTTTCCCATGCGCTCCGGCACGCAAAGGAGGGGTGGGTCTACCTCCACTGCGAGGGGACGCCACGGGCGAGAGGATTCCAGCACGGCTACCTCATGGCACCCGAGATCAGGGAATCCCTCCGGATCACCCGGGGGGTGTGGGAGTACCAGAGCGGCATGGAATGGTCCTGGCTCATTGCAAAGGCCGTGCCGATGTTACTCCCCGGTATCGATGGAGAACTTCTCGAAGAGATTCGCGGAATCGCCGAGGGACTTGATGCGGCGGGCGTGACGACATCACCCGAAGAGATGATCACCTACAACGCCTATATTGAGCTCTCGGGATACTGGTGGCCGGAGCAGAAGAAGAAACTCGACCTCCACTCCCCCGACACCAAAAAACAGTCGTGCAGCAGCTTCATCGCCACAGGGCACATGACCGCGGACAGCGGGATCGTGCTCGGCCACAACACCATGTGCTCGTACGTGGTGGCGGACCCGTATGTCATACTTGACATCGTCCCCGAGAAGGGATACCGGATACTGATGCAAACGAGCCCCGGCTGGATCCACAGCGGCACTGACTTCTTCATCACCGCCGGAGGGATCGTCGGCGCCGAGACGACGATCGGGGACTTCAGCGGATTCGACGAGGGGGGAATTCCGGAATTCGTCAGGATGCGGCGGGCCGCGCAGGACGCGTCGACGATCGAAGCGTGGTGCGAGATCATGCGGAGCGGGAACAACGGGGGGTACGCCAACGCATGGCTCGTCGGGGATGTAAAGACGAACGAAATTGCGCGGCTGGAGCTCGGATTGAAGCACGTCGGTCTTGAAAGGACGCACGACGGGTACTACAGCGGATCCAACGTAGCGGAGAACACGAAGATCCTGCGCCTGGAGACCGAGCAGCACGAGACCGACATCCGGGTATCGGGAGTTTCACGCCGCGTGCGTTGGAAGCAACTGATGAGGGAGTATGCGGGGAAGATCACGATCGGATTGGCAAAAGAGTTCGAGGCCGACCACTACGACTGCTATCTCCGGAGAAACAGCCTCGGCTGGCGCGGGCTCTGCGCACACGGCGACTTTGACTCGCTGGACACGGGCCTCCCCTTTGACCCGGGGGGAACGGTGGACGCAAAAGTCGTCGACGCAACGATGGCGAAGAACATGTCCTTTGCCGCCCGCTGGGGATCAGCGTGCGGGAGGCCGTTCAACGCCGGGACATTTCTTGCAGAGCACCCTCAGTTCGATTGGATGAACGGGCTCCTGAAGGATAGAGGATCCTACAAGTGGGCTGATTTTGCCGCCGGGGAACATTGACGCTCTCCTGCCCCCCTCATTCTGGAGTCAGATATCCCCGACGCTGGCGACGAGACGGGCCCACAGATCGTCTCCCCTGATGCCATTGGTCATAATAACGATGCCGCTTCCCCGGCTGGGAGAAAACTGGGAGAAGCACCGGAACCCGGACCTGTTGGCACCGCTGTGGTGAACAATGTCCCCCCTCCCCGTCGTAGTAATCGACCAACCGAGACCCCAGTACACGCCGAGGCCTTTTGCCTCTCCGGGCCGTCCGACAGGCGCTCGAGCATCGACGGCGACCTGGTGCTTGAGCATCACCCCGAGCGATTCATGGGAGAGCGAATGCGGCGCGGATCTGTCCCTTTTTAGGATTTCGACGATGAACGCCGCATACTCCCTGGCGGTCGTGTAGAGCGTGTACGCGGCGTTTGCGTGCGTGTACTTTGTCTTTTTCAGGTATGTCCCGTCCGCCTCGTGGCCCGAGGCGAGGAGGCTGTCCAGAGGGGCTGTCCAGACGTAACTTGTGTGCGTCAGACCTATGGGATCGAAAAGCGTCCTTTTCGCGAGCTGGGCGATGGGCTCGCCCGTGATCTTCTCGACAGCCCGCTGCAGAAAGAATATCCCCTCCCCCGAGTAACTGAACCGCGAGCCCGGTCGGTAGAGGACCGGCAGCGGGCCATCCCTTTCCTCCTCCCCTTTCCGCCAGTTCGGGAACCCCGCCGTGTGCGACAGGACCATGCGCGCCGTAATCAGGGATCGCGACGGCTGATCGGGAAGAACGCGCTCCTTCAGATACCCCGTCAAGGGGCGATCAAGTTCGAGCTTTCCCTGTTCGACGAGTTTCATGACGATATAGGCAAACACCGGCTTGGACATCGACGCAGCTTCGAAGAGCGTCTCACGTGTTACAGGTGCGTGCCGGCTGACATCGGCGATCCCGTATTCCCCCGACCAGACGATGCCCCGGCGATGAATCACCGCAATGGAAACCCCGGGGACATGGAGCTCACCCATCAGAGCAGGAGTCAGGCTGTCGACCGCTGCAACTACCACCCGCCAATCCGGCGTTCGTGACCGCCGCCCGGGATCGATTGCATCGAGAGACATGTCCGCACCCCGGCGGACATCCTCGTCCCTGTCATGGAGGCACCGGATGAGCGCCGGAATCGCATCGCGGGCGCGTGTCCGCATCCCGCCGAGCGCAACGACGGCAGACCAGCGCACGTTGTCGTCCGTGTCGCAAAGTGCTCTGGCAAGCATTGGTACCGCTTCCCGGGCATCGCCCCCGATTTTCCCCAGGGCAATCGCGGCGCACCAGCGGACGTTGGTCTCCCCGTCCCTCAAAGCGCTGATGAGGTGCGGGACGCTTCCTTTTCCAATCCTGCTCAGCGCATCGGCCGCCTTTCCGCACACAAACGGGTCCTTATCCGAAAGGAGCATAATCAAATCAGGAATTGCCGGTTCCGCCGCCGGGCCCCATCTCCCGAGGGCCTCTGCGGCATTTTCCCGGACCACCTCATCGCTGTCCGCAAGTGCCCTGATGAGTAACGGGATATCCCCCCTCTCTCCTCCCCCGGACTGCGCCGGGACTTCGGGAACAAGCGACAAGAGAGCGAACAATAATGTCACGACAGCGCGGGGGCCGGAGAGTCTCATTCGGATTCCCTCCGCGTCGTGGACGAAATTGTCGTCAAACGGGCGAGATCCCGAAGGCTCCGCTCGAATGCAAAAAGGATCGGCAACCCTCCCGTGTGTACGAACACTGTCGGGAGAGCCGGATTGAGAATTCGGCGGCGCGCGAGGTCCAGCAATCCTGCCATTGATTTTCCCGTGTAGACCGGGTCGAGCAGTATCCCTTCCAGACGCGCACAGGAGAGGATCGCCTCCCTGCCGGAATCTGTCGGCACGCCGTATTCCTGATGGTAACAGTCATACGATTCTATTTCCGCAGCTGTCAGTGTGAAGTCGCATTGGAGGATTCCCGCACTTTCTGTAACGATCTCCAGGGTCCGGCGTGCGATCTCGGTTGAGGAGCGGGAGACACTTATCCCAATGACGCGGGCCTCAGGCATGTAGAGCCGCGCGCCGAGGATGGCACCGGCGAATGTTCCACAAGAGCCGACGGCAAGAACGATTTGCGATGGCCCGGGACGGATCTGGGCTGCGAGCTCGCGCATCGCGCGAACATACCCGAGAGCGCCTATCCCTGTCGACCCTCCCACCGGCAGCGTATAGGGACGTCGACCTTCACGCCGCAATTCCTCCGCCCACTCCTCCATTGCGGAGGCAAGGTCTTCATTCCGGTCGTTGTTCTTCAGATACCGGATCTCGGCCCCCAGAAGCAGATCAAGAAGGAGGTTCCCCTGATATTCGGTGAAGCCCGGGCCCCCCAGCACAATCTTGACATCCAGACCCTTCCTTCGCGCCGCGGCCGCAGTCATAACCGCATGGTTGGACTGTGTGCCGCCGACCGTGAGGACGACGTCGGATCCCTGCTTCAGTATCTCTGCAAAGTCATACTCGAGCTTCCTCGCCTTGTTCCCTCCCATGGCGAGACCGGTCTGATCATCCCGTTTGATGAAGAGGCTGGTGAGTCCGACCGTTCGGGCAAGCCGCGGGACTTCCTGTACCGGCGTTGGAATATCCGCCAGCAGGACGCGGGGGATCCGGTCGAGAGGTTCGTGCGGGGAGGAAACGGAATCCACGTGGCTGTTCATGCAGGGTTTAGGATAAGACTCCTTTCCTGTGGAAGGTAGAGCCTTGTGCCACAACAGTCAAGGGTTGAATCCTCGCGTCATTCTTCCTATATTGGTGGGTGATTACCGACCCTCCATATTTCTCTGCGTTTAAGAGACTGGACTTTGCAAAGGACCACCTCAGTCTCGGTGAAAAATACAGCATCCTCGAATCTCTTTACGACGAAGCCCGCATGCTCGGGGGTTTCCGGCATAATGACATTCTCCTTGGTCTTGAAGATGACATTCGACTCGCCGCTGCTTTGAATTCGCATGTTTCAAGAACTCCTCGCTAGGGTCGTCCGCGCGATCTCGATGATATCCGCGGAGTCCTTGCCCGACACCCCTCTCTTGATGAAACGTATCTCATTACGTGGGTGTTTACCTTCGATAATGTCGTGAACAGGGATTTAGGAGCTGAATAACGCGACCTGAAGCTCGCCCGGGATTCTGACAAGGGCTGGAAACAGTAGCTCAGGAACGACCCCGCGCCGGTTCCCCATCTCGATCTCTCACTCTTCCGTGAAATGCAGAGAGAACGACTTCAATCAGAAATGCCATTCCAATCAACTACTTTGCCAACAATCCGCCGAGGTCGGAATGCCTGAAGAGATGGAAGTCCCAACCGAGCACCTGCATGAGGATATCGAACACGCGGCTCATCATAGCGGCGAGACCTGGATACTGTTTGTCGCCCTGAGTTCGGCTCTGCTTGCGGTTCTCGCTGCCGCCTGCTCGCTCCTTGCCGGGCATCGTGCAAACGAAGCAATGATCGAACAAATACAAGCATCAGACCAGTGGGCATATTACCAGGCGAAAGGCGTCAAGTCGGCCGTTCTCGAAAGCAAAATGGAGTTGCTGCGTGCTCTCGGAAAGGAACCGGAGGCAAAAGACGAAGAGAAGGCTACTGAATACAAGAATCAGCAAAAAGAGATCGAGGAAAAAGCCCGCGAAAAAGAGCACTCCTCGGAACAGAACCTTGCGTCGCACCAGATCCTCGCCAAAGGCGTCACGGTATTCCAGATTGCCATTGCGCTTGGCGCGATCTCTGCGCTCACGAGGAAGAAATGGCTCTGGTTCGTCAGCCTAGCGCTGGGGGCACTAGGGATGGTCTTCTTTCTACAGGGCATACTCTAGTCATTCACTCGGAGGCGGGAGGGGGGGGAGACGTTCTCACCCCCCTTCCGGCACTTGAGATTTAGAGGAGTAATCCGTATATAGAGATGAGTTAAACTCAAAGCATCGACCCCACTCTCTCAGAGGAATCCGCCCCGCCCGTACTTCTACAAAATTCGCATTACGCTGTACCACGTGATCATTCCTTGCTTGAAGAAGAAATCGTTGCACTCCCGGTTTGCAGGCGCACTGGTTGCCTCATTCTGCCTCGTTGCGGTTCTCCCGTGGCTCATGGGGAGTGACTTCTCTACGCGCAGGTTTGCGCAGAGACCATTCGACCCTCCCTTTCACCTCCTGAAACCTTCCGGAAGCATCCGACATCTCTATCGCATTGCGGCCAGCGTGATGATTCCGGCGGGGGTCATCATCTCCCGATTATGCTCACCCTGTTTGTCGTTTTCCCTGTCCACGTTGCAACCGCTTATCTGTTTGGCCAAATGTGGGGCGGCGGGATGATTGCACGCAGCGTAGCGCTGATACTTGCTGCTCTCGTTCCTCTTCGTGCAGAGGCCCAAATCTCCCCCGGCAAACTCGCCCGCGCGCATCACGACCTTGAAGGAATCGGCAAATGCACCTCATGCCATCCGTACGGGAAAACTCTCTCGAACGACAAGTGTCTCGATTGCCACAAGGAGATCAAAGCAGCCTTGGACTCCACGCGGGGATTCCACGCACATATCGCAGGCAAACGGTGCGCCGAGTGTCATAGCGATCACAACGGCGAAGAATTTCAAATCGTGCGACTCGATACAACAAAGTTTGATCATCGCACGACGGCCGGTTTCCCGCTGAATGGCAAGCATGCCGACATCGTTTGCGATTCCTGCCATTCGTGGAGCCGCGTGGCAGCACCCGATGTGAGGATGCTTCAGGGGAAGCGCAGTCAGACTCTTCTCGGTCTGTCTCCCTCCTGTGTGTCTTGTCACCCGGACATCCACCGCAATCAGTTCTCCATTCCATGTTCCTCGTGCCACGACACGAAAGGATGGAAGCCGGTGCGCCTCTTTTCGCATGATCATACCCGCTACCCTTTGACCGGAAAGCACAGGCAGGTCGAGTGTGCTGGGTGCCACCATGCCACCGTGGACCATTCCAAAGCCGTTCTCTATCGAGGCATGGAGTTTTCGACCTGCGCATCGTGCCACCCTGATCCTCACATGAAAAAGTTCACCCGCCGTTGCGACGAGTGCCATTCCACCGGGGACTGGAAGACGTCGAAGGGGGGCGCGTTCGACCACCAGCGGACGGATTTTCCGCTCAATGGAAAGCACGCGAACGTCACATGCCTGGCATGCCACGCCCCTGCTCCCCGCGCGGTGAATGCCAGCGGTGAAAAAGGGTTTCACATTTCACGGTTTCACCTCTGTGCAGAATGCCACGAGGATGCCCATGGCGGACAGTTTGCCGCGCGTTCGGACGGAGGGAAATGCGAGGCGTGCCATACGGACAAGGACTTTACGCTCATTTTCTACACGGTCGAAAGCCATCTGCAGAGCAGGTATCCCCTGACAGGTGCACACATTGCGACAAATTGCATCGCCTGTCACAAGCCCGACATCATCAAGGCGAAAAGCACGAGACAATTTCGTTGGGAAAAGAACCTCACATGCAGCACGTGTCACCCGGACCCGCACAAGGATCAATTCACAAGAGAGAACAAGAATTGCGAGTCATGCCATCTCACCGAATCATGGTCTTCACTTCTCTTTGATCACAGCAAATCCGCATTCCCGCTTGAAGGAAGGCACTCCACCGTGCAATGCGTGAAATGTCACGGAAAGGGCGATCCCGTGCAGTATGCAGGCCTTACGACCGTGTGCGCACCCTGCCACAAGGATCCGCACTTCGGCCAATTCGTCAAAGGGGGAGCAACACGGTGTGAACCTTGCCATAACGCACAATCCTGGAAGCGCATTACTTTCGATCACAGCACCGGCTCGAGATTTGCTCTGAGAGGGGCCCATGCTGACGTCAAGTGCGCGAAATGTCACCCGACAGAATCACGGGATGCCAGACAAGTGGTCCGTTACAAGCCCCTGAGAGTCGCCTGCGAAGACTGTCACAAACCCAATCTCCATGAAACGACACACTGACCAGCTTCAAAGAGCGCTGCTCCTGTCACGGAGAACAATCCAGCTCATTGTGATTCTCGCCGGTATTGCCGCGGCGCAGGATTCACCGCACGGCCCCCTCCTCTTGCGATGCACCGATTGCCATGGAAGCGAATCCTGGACGACTCTGAATCCCGTCCTCCAGTTCGATCATGACACGACGACGTTCCCGCTTCGCGGACAACACCGTGAGGCTTCATGCCGGCTCTGTCATACGACACTCCGCTTCGCAGGGACCACCTCAGACTGCTTCGGGTGCCACCGGCGAGATTTCGAATCCGCCATTGCGGTCAACCATACCGTGGCGGGCTTTTCAACCCGGTGCACGGAGTGCCACGATGAATCGGCATCCTCATGGCTTTCGTCGTTCGATCACGACAACACCAATTTCCCGACCCGGGGAATCCATGCGTCGCTCCCCTGCACGACGTGTCACACCCGGAATCGATTCCGTGGGACGAGCGTCGAATGCGTGTCGTGCCATCTTCGCGAATACACCAGAACCACCAATCCCAATCATGTGGCGGCGAAATTTAACACCGATTGCGCGACATGTCATCGGGCTCTCACCTGGCAACCCGCATCATTGTTTCCCCATGACCAATGGTTCCCCATCGGTGCGGGAAGTCATCACAGTCCCGGCCGGTGGAATTCCTGTTCCGACTGCCACGGGAACCAGGCCAACTACGGCGCGTTTGAATGCATCAACTGCCATGAACACAACAAGGCGAGCACCGACAACACTCATTCGGGGCGGAGTGGATACCAGTACATCAGCTCGGCGTGCTACCGATGCCATCCGCAGGGATAAACGCCGGGACTATGGCATGATCAGGTCTTCTCTATTGGCGGGAATGATGTTTTTCGTTGCAATCTCTGCCAGCGACGGCGGACAGATGCACCCCATTCGCTGCCGTGTCACCTATTGTACATCTGCGCAAGTATATTTCGATGGAGGGAGGGAAGAAGGACTGTCCATCGGCGACACCATGGTGATCGCCAGGGGTGATTCAATTGTGGGGTCGGCCGTAATCACCGCGATCTCATCGCATTCCTCCGTGAGTCGCCCCTTTCTCTCCCTGCTTCCACCGCGCGTCGGGGATACCGGAACCCTTATGAAAGAAGGAAATTTGCCTCCGCTTCCGCCGGCAGCCGGTGATTCGGCAACGGTGGCTTCCCCCCTTCCTGCTCAGGTACCGCCTGACGTCGAAAGGAAGCCCGGAGAAAACGTGCTTGCCGGAAGGGTGGCATTCCAGTACAACGGTCAATCTGCCGAGGACTCCCGGCTCAACATCAGCCAACCGTCACTCTACGCGCACATGAGGCTGGAGAATCTGGGGGGAACGGGAATGACGCTCTCCCTCTACGGCCGGGAGTACTATGACGCAGGTGGTCCGTATCTCCGCTACGGCGATTCGACGCATTCCCGATTCGATCTCTCGGAGTTGTCACTCGGTCTCGACCGCCAGATGTCGGCATTCGGATTCAGTGCCGGTCGATTCATCTCCCGATATGTCACCGGCGTGGGCGCGCTTGATGGCGGTGAATTGTTCCTGCGACAGGGTCAATTTACCGCAGGGGCCCTTGCCGGCACAGGGGTCCAGTCACGCGTAATGGGAATTGGCGGAAACCAGAGAAGTGTGGGAGGGTTTCTGGCGTATCATCAAGGCGAGTCCTTTTTCGACTCGTATGATGCAAGCGCTGCCTATGTTCGCCAGACCGTTGATGGAAACCTCGACAGGGAATTCCTCTCGGTCCAGAATATCCTCGCGATCGGGACGAATTTCAGCGCCTACGGAAGTGCCGACGTGGAACTGAAGAGGATGACCCACGGCGTCATCTCCGCGCACCCTTTCGTATCGAGTACCCTGGTATTCGTCAACTACCTACCTACGCCCTGGCTGTCGACGAATTTCGGCTATGATGGTACGCGGAGCGTGTATCTCTTTGAATCCATGAAGAGCGTTTCCGACTCTCTTTTTCACGAGGCGCTGAGCCACGGATTTCGTCTCAACGGGACCGTTCGCCTGGGGACCAGGTACACGCTGACCACTGAAGCGAGTGTCAGATCCAATGCAGTCGACGGCGGATCATCACACACGCTTGGGGGGGGAATCCGTATTACGGACATCCTTTCTTCGCGTGTGTTCGGAAGTTTCCGGTATCGCACTGTGGGAGGGTCGTTTCTCAGCGGATCCCAATCGACAATCGAATTGGGGAGGAGTTTTTCCCAGCGTGTGGATATCCTGCTCCACTACGACTCTCGTTCGTACACCGTCGACCGGCTGAAGCAGACATATACGACACAGACGTTCAGCGGCAATGCCGATCTCTGGATATCGCGCCATCTGTACGGGGCGCTCGGTGCCGACTACGTGCTCGATAACACCATGAACGGATTCCACTATTTTCTGGAATGCGGATTCCGTTTCTAACAATAGAGTTCCATCGGTCTTCGAGCCAGGCCCAACGCAGTTCAGGCGCGAAAGAGCCCCTGCCGGTTTGAGTGCTTCAGGCTCAGGGAATGGAGTAATCGGGTGCGACGAACAGGCAACGAAACTGTCGAGAATTCGTTATTTCACCTGCCTCGCGGGGCCAGGGGATACCGATGATGGAGAAGACCATCCGCGCAACTACTTCGCGGAATGAAGCCGAGCCTCAAGGAGTTCCAGGTAACGGTGTACAAGCGCTGGCCCCCCCCCTGTACTGAACGCCCCGCTCAAAATCCGGTCGTGGAGGAGCATCGCAAGGGGTCCGTTGTGGGGATCGGGGATGTCCGTGATTTTCCCTTCCCGCATCTCCTGCAACCTGCCCACGGCTTCCATGTAGGACTCGGCCACGCCGCGGGCCCGGGAAGGCGACTCGAGATCAATGATGAAGAGCGTGCACCCACCTTCATATCGCGCGGTGAATGCCGAATGAAGAATCCTGTAACCGAGGAAATTCTCCGCGATGTAGCCTTCCGTGTTGGGGAGCCTCTGCTCCGCGGGAAGAAGCGCCAGCGCGGCGGGCCATCCGGGTTCCTGCCCCAGATGTTCGGCGACCCGGCGTCCGATCAACTGCATCGCGTTGATTCCTTCACTTCCCTCCCGGTGACTCGAGATTTTCACGTAAAAGACGCCGCAGAGGAAATTCAACACCTTATCCTCGACATAGCCCTGTGTGCCGATATCAATGAAGTGAGCGCCGGGGTTTCTTTCCTGGCTGTAGATGCCGAACGCGTTCGTCCTTGAATCATGACGGTAGAGTTCCACACGGACATCCGTCCCGGCCGTATCGGTGTACTCCATGATGCGCAGATCCACAAGCCCGTAACTGAGGAAGAGCTCCGCCGCTCCGTCGATGATGTCCCAGAGATTATCGGGCCTATAGACGCTGTCTCCCGGGGGGGGCGCGATTCTCCATCCGGCGACCGTCGGGAAGACCGACCCTTCACCCCTTTGTGCGAAGGAGGCTCCCCCACCCGAGATGAGGAAAAAAAGAACCGGAGCGAGGATGAGTCTCACAGGCACTCAGAGGAGAAACTCTGCCGGGACGGACGTCAGCCTGGTAATGTCCCGTACCCGCCGGGGAACATCAAATCCCCTTGGACACCCGACGGTGCATTCCTCACACTCACCGCATGGATCACCTGCGATCCGAAGACCCGCGAGGAGGTCCTGCGCCATTCGTGCATCCCGGTACCCGTACGTGTACATGTACGCCCTCATGATGTCGGGAACCGGGAGTCCTTTCGTGCACCGCTCCGTGCAGCCGGAACATCCCGGGCAGTAGAACCCTCCCTCCGACTTTCCGGGAACCAGCGACGATTTCTCCTCCTCCGTCATCGCGAGATCATGGTTGACGCCGGCATTTTCCGTGAGCTGATCAAATGCCGTGATTCCCGGAATCGCCGTCGTGACGTTCGGATCCTGAAGGACCCACTTCAGTGCGGCCTTGCAGTTGATGGGTTTCGTTCTCTCTTTGTCGTGGAACGCCCCGGCCATCGTCTTCATTGCCACGATGCCGACCCCGGCAGCAGCAGCCTCCGCGATTGCCTTTTTCACATCGGGATAGTGGTCCTGCTTGAAATTGACCGATGTAAGGACGACCTCGTACACGCCGCTCCGGATCGCAGCGCGGATCACCTCCGGCTCATTCCTGTGCGTGGAAACGCCGATGTGACGCGCCTTCCCGCTCTCGCGTGCCACTCTGAGTGCATCGAGGGTCGATGGGGACAGAACATCATCACCCGCTGTGAGCCCGTGGACATAGAGTATATCAACATATTCCATACGCAGGCGCTCGAGGCTCAGATCAAGGTTCGCGAGGAAAGCGTCCTTCGCATCGGGAGGGACTTTGGTCGATATCACGAATGAATCCCGGGGATAATCCTTCAGCAGCTCACCGAGCATCGTCTCGTTGTTCCCCTTCTGGTAGCCGTGTGCTGTGTCCAGGTGTTTCATTCCCGATTCGAGCGCAGCGCGCACGAGTGCGGGGTTGTCCGCCCTCATGACTCCCATGCTGACCACCGGGAGTTCGATGCCTGTCCTTCCGAGTGGGCGCGTGATGACCTTCCCCTGCGCTCCCGGAGAAGGGCCGGCCTGGCGAGTGATTGCCGTCAGCGGCGATGAGGAGAGGAGGGAGAGGGATGCACTCATCACGGAGCTTTTCATGAAATGCCTGCGGTCCATCGTGTCCATGCGTTATCCTCCAATAAAAAAAACCTCTTACGCCGCTCCGTGAAGGTGCGGGACAAAAGAGGTGGTTCCGAAAGAACTTGGTGACGACAATGTACAGGAGCCCGGCCGGAAAATCAAGGGAAGAATGCCGGGAAATCAGTTCGAACGGCGTGTTGCCGCCTCGGCGGCTCCCGGGTGGCCGTCATCATTGCAGCGCTGTCTGTGAGCGCGATGACGAAGGACGGGGGGGGAGAGATCAAAATCTATGATTGACTGGCTGCGCGGCCTTTCGCCGATTGATCCTGGAGGAGAAAATGAACGGGTCTCTTCCGGATTATTTCAGATGCCGATCCATCCATTGTAGCGTTTTCTCCCACATCTCCGGGAGGTAGATGTGTCCGATGCCCGGGTAGATCACGCTGATCAGGTCAGTCTCTTTTCCGTACAGGCCATACACCGGCCGGACACTGGCTTCGATGCTCCGGATTCCGTCCACAGGCGAACCACCGTCCTGGTCGCCGGTCATGAAGAGGAGCGGGCGGGGCGCGGCAAGTGCAATCACGGCCTCGGTGTCAAAATGGTTCAAAAAGCCGGGCACATAGTAGTATATGCCGTGGTATTTGAGGCCGCCATGCTCTATCAGATTGCGGTAACGAGTGAGGCAGGCAACAGCGACGCCGGTGCTGGGCCGGTCGTCCAGAGCCATAATCCACCAGGTGCGCGTCGCGCCCATGCTGATACCCGTTACGCCTATCCGTTGCGGATCCACTTCGGGCCTGGAGACGAGATAGTCCAGAGCCATCAGGTCGTCACGGACGATCATTCCCCAGAGTGTGCGCCCGAGCCAGAGGTTGAACTTGCTTGCCGTTAGCTCGCCCGCCTGACCCGTCTCGTCCGGGCCACCCGGCCCTTTACCATTTCGCTCTCCAAAGCAATAGCTATCGATGGCCAGGACCACGTACCCGCGTCTGGCGAGCGTCGGCCCGGGGGGCGCGGGTACCGCGTTGGTGCCGAATAGCTCCTCTTTCCCGACATCGTACTGGCCGCCATGCCAGTGGCAGTAAAGGATGCCCGGAAGCTTTTCACGTCGGATCAACGGAACCAGGAGATAGCCCGGCACAGTTGCGCCAGCCCCGTTGTCAAACTCGAATTTCTCCAGCGTGTAACCGTCGCGCTCCTCATGGGAGAGCGTCCGGACGATGGGCTTTTTTGGCCGGGGGGGCATCGAGCCCAGAAGCTGCCATAGCTCCCGGCGCATGCCGGCACGGCGCTGTTCCCAGATTTCGCGCTTCACCGGGGCGGCGAATTCCGGGATCGCCGGGGCCATTGACAGCCAGGATTCGGCCTGGACCCGGACGGAGTCGGCCGCAGTGAGCTTTGCGGCGCTATCCCCGATGGCTGACGGCTGATTCGGCACTGTTTGCATTGGGTTGGCTGATGTCGGTTGGGCAAAAGTCAATTGCAAAGCCGCAAACGAAGCGGCTACGAGGATTTCAGATTTGTGTTTCATTCGACGAGAAGCCTTCCTGGTTAGCAACCGCTGGTCATGTGGTCATCGGGAAGCGTGAAGTTGCCGCATGAAGCTTCACTCCGATCAACCGGCAGAAAAATACCGCAGAGGAAGTTGATAGTCAAACTGAGGGTCTGACGTCCGGAGCGGTCTGGTACAGTCGAAAGAGCCCGACAAGTCGGGCTCTTTCGTAACCACATGTTCCCTGCTCAATGAGTTAGCGGGGCGGACGGCGCAACACACCGGTGCTGTCACCCCCTGCAAAGAGATATGTCCCTTTTACGGCAAGCGCCCGGATTTTCGTGCGCGTCAACCCCGCGTTGACTGCAGTCCAGCTTGTCACTTTGTTGGCGGAGATGTAGATACCGCCGCCATATGTTCCCGCAAAGAGATTTGTGCCGCTTGCGGCAAGCGCAAGGATTTGGTAGTAGACTACCCCGTTCTTGGATAGTCCATTGCTGGCGGCTGTCCGGTTTGCTCTGTTGTTCGTGGAGAGAAACACGCCGGTTTCATACGAGCCGCAACTCGTCAATGGGTCTTCCGCATCCCGCCGCGGAGATTTCATGAATCGTCATTTCTTGAAGGATCTGATTTGCCCTCCATAGTTTATGCGCAGAAGTGGCGCAACACCCGCAGCGCACGACCGCTCCGACGGTCGTTCTTTGATTATCTGCCCATTTTTTGTTAGAATAGAGTATATTCAGCCTCTTCCTTGAGGGCTCTACGCCCGGTGAAGTAACACAATTGCTCCTCACTGTTCGGGCAGGTGACCAGTCCGCCCTGAACAAGCTCCTTCCTCTCGTGTACGACGAGCTCAGGAAGATCGCCTCGTCGTATCTCTCCCAGGAACGCTCGGGACACACCATTCAGACCTCGGATCTCGTCCACGAGGCCTACCTCAGGCTTGCTGACGCGGACATCTCCTGGCAGAATCGAGCCCACTTCTTCGGGATCGCAGCCCGATCCATGCGTCAGATTCTGGTGGATTACGCCCGGAGGCGGAATGCGGGAAAACGCGGGGGAGGCATGACCCGGGTATCGTTGAGCGAGAGCGTTCTCGTGCTGGACGAGGACTTCAGCCGGCTGCTGATGCTCGACGACGCCCTCCGGCGGCTCGAGCAGGTCGATGCACGGCTCTGCAAGGTCGTCGAACTGCGTTACTTCAGCGGTCTCACGGTCGGGGAGACGGCGGAGGTTCTCTCCGTGTCGACACGCACCGTGGAGAATGATTGGAACCTCGCGAAGGCGTGGCTGTTCCGAACCATGAGCAGTTAACCCTCCCGGCCAACTCCCTTCATCCATCCGTCCGGCCAATGAACCAGGAATTGTGGCGCAGAGTGCGTGACGTGTTCGGGGAAGCACACCGGCTTCCCGCCATCGATCGCACGGCCTATCTGGAGAAGGCGTGCGGCAGCGACGGCGAACTCCGCAGTGAGGTCGCATCGCTTCTTGCCGCATTCGAAAAAGCCGACGGCCTTTTTCAGCCCCTCCCTCAAGGACTCATTTCAACCGCGACGCACGCCGTGTCGCCGGACAGGCGGATAGGGGCACCGCTCGGGAGCTATCGCATCGTCCGACAGATCGATTCCGGGGGAATGGGGGAAGTGTACGAGGCGGTGCGCGATGACGGGAAGTTCCAACGGCGGGTTGCGGTAAAATTTGTCCGTTCCACCCTCTCGCAGGCGGAAATGAACCGGCGGTTCGAGGCAGAGCGATCGGTCCAGGCATCGCTGCAGCACCCCAACATCGCGCAGCTTATCGACGCGGGCACCACCGACGACGCCATTCCCTACCTCATCATGGAATTCGTCGACGGGAAGCGCATCGATGAATACTGCGACGAGCATCAACTCTCCATAGCCGAACGGCTCCGTCTTTTTCAGGTCGTCTGCGCCGCGGTCCGGTTTGCCCACCAGCACCTTGTGGTCCACCGCGACATCAAGCCTGGGAATATCCTCGTCGGCGCCGGCGGAACGCCGAAACTCCTTGACTTCGGGATCGCGAAGCTCCTCAGCGAGGAGGGAACACCCGACGAGCGCACGCGCACAGGGCTCGGATTCATGACCCCCGACTATGCCAGTCCTGAACAGCTGCGCGGGGAAAAGGCGACGACGGTGAGCGATGTCTACGCACTGGGGATGCTCCTCTACAAATTGCTGACCGGACAGAAGCCGTACGAATTCCGGAGTCCGCTTCCGTTCGACGTGTCCCAGACGATCCTGAACACGGAACCGACCAAGCCGAGCGGGAAGGCCGTCGCCATCACTGTCGCGGGGACATCGGCCGTCAAGATCCGAAGGACACTGAACGGCGACATCGACGCGATCGTCCTCATGGCACTGCGGAAAGAGCCGGAGCGCCGGTACCAGTCCGTACAGGACCTCTCCGACGATATCGGACGGTATCTGGCACACCGCCCCGTGGCGGCACGCAGGGGCGAGGTGCGCTACCGGGCAGGCAAATTCATCCGCCGCAATCGCACCGCGAGCATCGCGTTTGTCATTGTGACCCTGGCACTGATCGGGGGAATCGGAGGAGTCGTCTGGCAGGCGAAGCGGGCCCAGGACGAGCGGGACTTCGCGCGCCTCGAGGAGAAGAAAGCGAAGCGCATCAATGAGTTCCTCCAGCAGATGATCGCAGAAAGCGACGTCAACTGGTACAACCATGGCACGGGACCGGAAGCTACCGCCGTCGGCATCCTCAACGCCGCGTCAGACCGGCTCGAGAGCGACCTGCAGGAGGAGCCCGCGGTGAAAGCCGAGCTTCACCGCACCATCGGGAACACCTACCTCGCCCTTGGACGGGCGGACAAGGCGGTACATCATTTTATTGCCTCGCTGCAGCTGAGGCGGCAGTCATTTGCGGCCGACAACCACGCCCTGATGGAAAGCGAGTACTATCTCGCCGGCGCATACTCGCATCTCGCTTCCTCTGACACGTCTGCCGCGGACAGCGCTGAGACCTACTACAAGAGGGTGATCGCCAACCTCAGCAGGCCGACAGAGCGCTGCGACATTTACCTGCCGTATGCGTATCAGGACTACGCGGGAGTGCTGGTTCGGGAGGGGAGACTGGCCGAGGCGGAGAGCTCCATCGTGCACGCGCTCCCTTTGTTTCTCGAGAGGTACGGGGAGGCTCATACTGCGACCGCTTCCTGTTACGCTATCCTCGGTCATATCGCGGAACAGTCCGACGACTCCGTCCGCGCCGAGCAGCAATACCGCCGGGCTTTCAACGATATAATGACGTTTGCTGACAGGTCGGAGTCAAATGTGCTCGAATCTCTGGAACCGCTGGAACGATCCCTCATCAATCGCGGAAGACTTGACGAAGCAGAGGCGCTGATCAACGACTGCGTTGCTCCCGGTGGTAACCTTGCGCCGTATGATCGAATCCTCCTCGGCCGACTCCTCTGCTGCAAGGCACGGATCCAGACGCTTCGTGGAGATTTGAGAGGGGCAGATCAGACCCTGGCCTCTGCACAGGCGGAGCTCGAGGGAGGTCCCGAGAAAGAGATCGAGAGACTCAACGCCCGCGAACTCATCGCAGTAGAAGAGGGGAGAGTGCTGATTGGTCGCAAAGCCTACTCCGAAGCGAGGAAAGTACTGCTCAAAGTGCGATCTAAAGTGAATGGAAACCGGGACACGTACGATCGTGTTTCCGCGTCATGTGAGATTCTCCTCGCAGCCATTCCGCGTGTTGCGCAGAGAACGACGCGCGTCTCGACAAACCGATAAGGGGACCTTTCGATTTCAAAGGTTCCGACTACACCTTGTTTCCGGCATTAGCATCTTTGCATACGAGGTGGTCATGCCCGTCACCTCAGCGCAATAGAGTTTTCAGTGGGCCAGGCCAGGTCTAGTCGAAAATCGTGGCACCATCATAACTGCGAAGGTTGTTTGCTCGCCGGCAATCTACAAAGATGATGAACTACAGGCAATCTGGAAAAACGTCGACGGCCACTGGGTAGACGCGCTCAAATTCATCTTTCTTACCGGCCTGCGGAAGGCAGAATTGCCGTTTGCGTCGTAGCTGTATATGTTAGCAGCGCCGTGAGAACTGTACCATTCGATGCTCTGCGGACTTGTGGCTCCCAAGGCCCCAACACTTATACAGGAGCTGTCTGCCGGGTGACCATCGGGCGTCCCCAACGACCGGGGGCGTGCCGTCGGTCAACCGTACCGCCGGCATCTATTTCAACGTGAGTTTGATTATCAAATCCGGTTCGGATTGCCTGTCGGCGATATTCACCAACGAAATTCCTGCATCTGACTGCACAAAAGTAGCTTTGCTATTGTCCCGCAAGTACCTCGCAGAAGTGACTTGTTGAGAGATTGGCGGCAAGCTCACCGCCTTCTCCGGGGGAACATTCACGATGTGCACGTATACTGCCCGCTCAGTGATCGTCGATCCGCCCCACCGGGCATCATAAATCCCGCCGCGGGTATTGTATATGCTCTCCCCGTACTTCAGGAGAAAATCGCCGATTTCCTTCAGCCGGTGCACCTGTGCCGGCTCTATGGAACCGTCAGGTCGCGGGCCGACATTCAAAAGCAGATTGCCATCCTGGCTGACGACCCGCACAAGCAATGCAATACAGCTATCCAGACTCATTGCCTGCGCAGCCGCGGACGGCGTCCAGCCCCAGGCCGTGCCGCCGAGATTGGTGCAGAGTTCCCACGGCCTGTTTTCTGTAGGTTCCCTGAGCCGCACTTCCTGAGTTTCAAAATCCCCCATCCATCCGCTGCGCTGGCTAATAACGATCGCCGGCTGAAGTTCGCGCACCATTGTGTTCAACTTGATCGGCCCCCAGCTGAACTTGCCGGTGTATGGCTTCTCGAACCCGCGCGTGTGCCAGCCGCTCACACCATCCCACTTCAGGCCTCCGAATCCAAGCCAATTGTCCTCGCCTCCGTCATACCACAGGATGTCGATCTTCCCATACTGTGTCAGCAATTCGCGAACCTGGGCGTAGGTTTGCTTCTTCATCTCTTCTGCGTTCGTGCGATAGAGCTCGGGAAAGAAGAATCCAGGGTATCGCCAATCAAGAGGTGAATAATAGATGCCAGTCCTCATCCCGGCTTTGTGCGCCGCGTCCACATACTCACCGATCAGGTCTCTTTTCGCCGCACTGTGCCTGGCATCATAGTCGCCAAAATGTGTATCGAACAGGCAGAAACCGTCGTGATGCCGTGCTGTAACAACCATGTACTTGCAGCCGGCATGCTTGGCGATATCCACCCACTGGGCGGCGTCGAATTTCTCGCACGTGAACTTGTCTCGCAACTTTGAGTACTCGGCCGTATCGATCTGTTCCTCCCACATCACCCACTCTCCCCTGCCGGGAATCGCATATAGCCCAAAGTGTATGAACAGCCCGAATTTCGCATCGCGCCACCACTGCATATCATTCTTCGACAAGGACAACGTCGTATCAACAACAGACTGGCTATGCGAAGTATTGGCCAGTGCAGACAGCAAAACTACTGCGATGAACAGTCTCCTCATAGCGATTTCCCTTCCATAATGCTTGCACTGTTTCTTCCCGGCAAAAGGGTTACCAGGTTTCGCTACTACCGTTTCTCTTGAATCGCCCAATTTGATTCCTTCCATCCCAACTCCAGGAACAATAACTCATGGTCCTCCTCCCTCCCGTTGGACCGGTTGGGTTGAATGTTCGCAAGTTGAGAGCAAGAAGCTGGCCGCAACAACCAATGCAGCTGGAACCGCTCGCATGATTCTTTTCATCAAATCCTCCCACGGTTCCGATTTGTCATAAAGAGGCGTGCATCTCATTTTCAGACACGGAGACATGCGGGGTGTAGTGTCTTCATTTCACCACCGTCATCCTTTTCACTTCCGTGAAGTTGCCGCTTGTCAATCTGTACGCATAGACTCCCGAAGCAAGATTCGTTGCATTGAACCGGACTTCATGCAAGCCCATTGTTGTATAGCCATTCACGAGAGTCGCTACTTCGCGCCCCAGCAGGTCAAACACCATCAAGCTGGCACTCCCCGAACGGTGCAAAGAGAAACGAATTGTCGTGCTCGGATTAAAAGGATTCGGATAGTTTTGAGTGAGAGTGAATCCTGTGGGAATGGCATTACCGTTGCTAACACCTGTTGTATGTCCTGATTGCAATGCGGCTTCAAGTGCAGTGTATTCTGCATCTCTTTGAGCAAGCCATGCACCCTTCCGGGACGGGAACCAGTTTACGTCACCAACGGGGAACCCACCCGAAGCGCCTGTCATTAATGCTGCATTGGTGTAAGAAAGGTCAACCGGGATTGGCCAGTCGGGATTGATATACTTGCTTGATCCAGTATTGACCGAACGCCAGTCGGGTAACATATCCGGGCTGTTCGTATCAACGATAGCGACAGCGAGTTTCTTCACAATGCCAAGCTGTGCTCCCATCAGGTCTTTGGGATCAGTGAAACTGGGCCTTTCCGTATAGGTCTTACCTTCGGTCAGGTAGGGGTATTTCGCATCGTCGTCAAACATAGCCTTCGTTCGCGCATTCATAAGAATCATCTGTGACTGCCAGGCGGATATTCCATCTACTTTCAACTGATTGACTGTGTCAACAACGTTGCTCAGGGAGGGGTCCCAGTAGAGAAGATTATTGTCCACCAGAAATCTCCGAGGTGCGTTGTTTGCCACATCCGCGCTATCAGGATACACATTCACAAGTCCCATGGGCAGCCAATCCGGATCCTGTTCACCCTGATCGATGGAATGAATAGCCGGGTACGGCTGGACATTGCAATTGACAAAGAGATTATTCGTCAGACTGACATTGCTTTGATATCCATTATTCATGAACACCGAACCCGCACAGTCAATGAACGTGTTATGATTGAAAACAATCCGTTTGAATTGCCAGCCAAACCTGAACCTATACATGGTGCCCTGAGCATTAATGTGGGTACAGTTCTCGACAAGCAGTGTGTCCAGATTTGCGAAACAATCGAAGAGACCTCCATTACGCCTGCATGGCTGACCGTTCATATTCACAAAGTAACAGTTTCGCAAGGTCACATTGCAGTTTTCATGATAGACGTCCACAAATACCCATCGTACATGTTCAAATATGCAGTTGTCATACACCAAGTGGAGGTCAGGAGCAGCTGGACCCGTAAAAGCCCAGCCCAAAGAGAGGTCGGTTGCACCGGGGGTAAGAGAACAATTTTTGATTGTCAAATCACCATTCGCAGAGATATACCCAGTGTTTACAAGCATCCCTGCATAACCCGAAATCAACGGGGGAGCCGATGATGTATTCTTATTGTTCACCACCATTGCAGGATCAGATCCTACAATCACCGTGGAGTGTTTTGCAGACGTTGAAGGGTTATTCTGGAGAGGGTACCATCCGCCTGCCCGCAACTCATAGACGCGTCCAGGAGGAACATTGCTCGTATCCAGAATCAGAGCTTCATACAAAGAGTTTGGTTTGTCCCCCATGTCTGCGTAATCTTTGATCCCCAGTGTATCTCCGCGCTGCCAAAGAAGATAATCCACCAACGTCTGGGGATACATTGTCGATTTCGAGATAAGGAGCACCAAAACAAGAAGCACGGGTATCTTTTTCATCGTGAGCCTCTTGAAGTTGTTCCACAACAAGAACGCGCCCATCTCCGTAACGAGATCCATCGACCGGTATCAATTCGAGGATTGACTGATCCATACGGTGCGGCTCAGGTACAAAATCGACCAGTTCGAGGTTTCCTTCGCAAAGGTGTGTCGGCCCGGCCCGGTGGAACGCGAGATGCCGCCTCCTGGGGTGCTGGCGAAGAGTGCCGCGTCAGCTTTCAGTAGTGATCTCACGGAGCCTGACGCCCCCGAGGGGCCGAGTTGGACCCACTGCGCTTGTGTGGTAACCGCAAGCAGCGAAATGAAGCCCAAGAAGGCGATGAGGCGAATGTGAGTACACACGGAATGAGCCTGATGAGGATGTGCCGAGAACAGGCTACTGAAACCGTTATGAATTATTCGGAAATTCTGATAAACAATCAAGCATAACAGACCCCCGGGGTATCTACTAGACAGAAAAACGTGAACCAGGGATGTCCGGTTGAACTCCCCGAGGACACGGTCTCTCCCCTGTGCGTCATTCATCCGGGCCAGAACCTCCTCATCCATTACCTCCCTCTTCCGACGGCCTCTGTGGCGTGTTCAACACCGCGGAATCCCAGTCCGGCGGACCAGAGCAGGCTTCCAGTGCAACCCGGTTGGTATTCTCTGTGTTTTCTCAGTCATCCTGGTTCCTCTTTTCATGCGGTAAAGGTGGGGCTTTGGGGCCTTTCGAAATCAAACTGAGACATGGGGACGATCCACTATCGATAAGTTCACACCAATTGCTGAGTACCCCAAGACGATTCTCTCTTAACAGGAACATTTCCATAAGAAAGTGACGCCCGGATTTACCGTAGCGTCGCTGCCAGGGCTTTGAGCAGCTTCTCCGCTGTGTACGGCTTCGTCAAGAATGCCTGCACGTTGGAATCTAACGGAGGCGTAATTTGGCCCTTAGAAGTCATTCCGCTGGTTGCTATGATCTTCACATCTGGATTTATCTTTCGCAGCGCGAGAATTGCGGCCGTGCCATCCATTACAGGCATCATGATGTCAGTGATCACAGCCTTGATTTTCTTCTTGTTTTCAGCAAAGGCCGCAACCCCTTCCGCGCCGTCACTTGCTGATAGGACCTTGTAGCCATACGATTCAAGCGTTTCCCTAGTAATCTCACGGATCGCCGATTCATCATCGATAACCAGAATCAGCTCACCATTTCCCATTGGGAGATCAGTTTCTTCAATTGCTGCTGCCACGCTTGAAGCCGTTCCTGTTGCGGGGATATATACACTGAACGTCGTCCCATGCCCCAGTTCACTCTCCAGGTTGATAAACCCTGCATGGCTTTTTACAATAGCAAGCGTGGTTGAAAGGCCAAGCCCCGTTCCCATGCCGATTTCCTTTGTCGTGAAAAATGGCTCAAAAATCTTCTCCCGGATATCTGTGGGAATTCCCGTTCCCGTATCAGTGATCACTATGGACACATGCGCCCCTGGTTTCGCTTCCGGATGCATGGGCGAGTAACTTTCATCTAGTTTGATATTCTCTGCCGATATTGTAAGAGTGCCTCCTTTGGGCATGGCATCACGTGCATTTACAAGCAAATTCAGGAGTACCTGATGCATCTGTGTCGGGTCGGCCGAGACTGTCCATAGATCCCGCGGAATATCTGTCTTGATCTCGATCGATTTTGGGAATGTCTCGCCGGCGATTTTGACAACTTCGTTGATCACGTGTTTGAGTTGCACGAGAATGCGGTCACCTTTGACTCCTCGTCCGAATGCCAGCACTTGCCTGACAATGTCTGCGCCGCGCTTTGCCGATGTCTCAATCGTCGTGAGGATTCTCTGCCCGCCCGGATCGGATATTTTGCTCCGCAGGACCTCGATCGCCATCATGATCGGTGCAAGGACGTTATTGAGATCATGGGCAATGCCCCCGGCGAGTGTGCCGATGCTTTCCATGCGCTGTGCCCGCAGAAACTGTGCCGCAAGCCTCTTCTCCTCGGTCACATCCCTGGAGACAATGATGACGCGGGAAATCCTGCCCTCACTGTCTCTGATCACGCTTCCCTTCGAGTCAATGCTGCGAACGGATCCATTGTTGAGCAGGAACCGGTATTCAATCCGTTGTCCGATGCCTGTTCTGACGGTTTCTTGAAACACCTGCTTTACCCTCTCCCTGTCCTGCGGATGGATCTCCTGAAATCCATCTGTCGCCTTCAATGACTCCGGGTCCCCCAGTATGCTCTCGTACGAAGGGCTGTTATAGATCCTTCTGCCGTCCAGGTCCACCACCGCAATCATGTCCGCGACATTCTCCGCGATCAAACGAAATTGTTCTTCACTGTCCCTGAGGTGCTCTTCCACCTCCTTGCGATCACTAATATTCCGTGCCACTCCTACCAGCGCCACGGGGACTCCCGCCTCATCTTTTACAACTGAGGTCCAGAGCTCTACAGGAAAATCACTCCCGTCCTTTCGTCGATTCATGAGCTCGCCGTGCCAGCCCCCGCCCAGAGTGTCGAGGAAGATTCGATCGATAATCGCCGCCGGCGTGTGCGATGGTCTCAAAATAGAAACATCTTTTCCCAACAACTCCTCTGAAGTGTATCCATAGGTATTTCGAAATGCGTCATTGACAAAGAGGAGTCTGTTCCCAAGATCCGTTACAGAGATACAGTCTTGTGCTGAGGCGACCGTTTGCGCCATGAGTCGGAGCTCCTGCTCCGCGTTCTTGCGTTCCGTTATGTCCTGCACTGCGGAACGAATACCAACGATTTCCCCCGCCTCATTCCGGAGTGCCCGGTCCTTGATGAGTACGTTGACCGTTGTCGCGTCTCTCCTCCGAAACGTGCGTTCATATGCGTGATCTGATGGCATGGACCCTGCGAGCTTGGCTGCAATCGCTTCCCGGGAGATTTCACTTTCGACGATGAACTCCCATGCGGCGTGGCGCAGCATCTCTTCTGCCTTGTAGCCCAGCATCTCCAGCTCCGTGCGGTTTATCTCAACAATGCGACCCTGAATGTCAAGCTCGTGAAAACCAACCGGGGCCTCATCAAACAACTGGTGAAATCTCCGCTCACTCTCAGACAACGCCTCCTGCACCCGCTTGCGTTCGGCCTCATGTTGATTGGATTCCATCGCAAACGAAATGTCCATCGCTAGCTCATTGAGCAACCTGATTTCGTCTTCATCAAAGAAACCGACCTCAGCGGCATACAAACTAAACGTGCCGCGAGTTTCTCCAAACACTTTCAATGGAAAAGAGGCCGACGATCGAAAACCGAGTCTCAAAGCATTTTCCCGCCAAGGAAGCATGCTTGCATCTTGCTCGATGTCATTTGAGATAGCATGGATTCCCGTCAAGATTGCTTTTCCTGTCGGTCCGCTGTTTCGCTGATCATCGTTGAGCTCGAGTGCAGTCTTGTCCAGAGAGTCATCTGTTGCTCCATGCAAAGCGACCACCTCGACTTTCCGGGCTCCCGGATTGACCATCCCAATCCACGCAAGCTTGAATTGTCCGTCGTCGACTGCAATCCGGCATGCATCTTCTAACAACCTTTGAGGGTCGTCGATCCGTACGATAGCCTGATTGATATTACTCAGGACAGCATACACGCGATTGAGCCTTTTAACTTGCTCCTCCGCACGCTTTCGTTCGGTGATGTTGTCAAAAACTGCAGCGAAGTATCCTTGATGCATAGTGTAAACAGAGATAGAAAACCATGTCTCCAAGGGATTAACATACACATCGAATCGTTCTGGCAGGCCTGTTTTTGCCACCCTGCCATAAATCTTAAACAGCTCCGGATTTGACTCCTTTATGCCAGGGATAGCCTCTGTGACCCTTTTCCCGACAACATCCTTCAACCCAGTTATCTTCTCAAAGGCATTGTTGACCTCGAGATACTCGAAATCTGCCGGTTTGTCATCCTCAAACAGCATCCGGCAATATGCAAATCCCTCAAGCATGTTTTCAAACAACGAGAGGTGACGTATTTCGCTTTCCTGTATAACTTTGCCTGCCTCCTCTGGTTCGGTGATGTCTTGTACAATCACCAAGTAGGCTTTGCGTCCGTGGTACGTTAGTGGGTGCGAAGTGCTCTCTACGTCAATGATGCGACCGTTTCTCACGATATGGCGCCGCCGCCCGGAATGTTGCAATGCCAATTGCCGCTCCGCCACATCATCGAGCAAGTGTGTTCGATCTTCGGAAGGACGAATATCCTTTAGCGTCATTCTGAGGAATTCCTCCCGCGCGTAACTGTATTTCTTGACAGCCGCGTGGTTCACCTCGAGAAAGGCGAGTGTCTCGAGATCGTACACCCACATGGGGAGGGGGTGATCGCGGAAAAGGAGGTGAAAGATTTCCTCGCTCGCCTCGAATTGCGGTTCCGATTTTCGAAAAGCTTTCCGTGGTTTCATGGCTGTTTCCTGAGATCTTCGATTAAAGGTCAAATTCGCTAAGCGTTGAAAGCGGTAGGCCGGAGCTCCGACAAGCAGCGCCATAGAGTGTTTTTTGGTCCTTTGTTTTGCCCCTGGAAATCGTTCATGGTCAAACAGCTTTTGTATTGCGTCGATTCATGGAGACAGCTTTCTCCTTTTATATATATCCATGTCGGATTCAAAACGGAAATTGCAGGCTGAGCATGAAATCAGAAAACGGCACGGTCGGAGGGAATTTGGGGCAGAGGTTGATTTGCGTTGCGAGATTTTTCTGATGTCGGTGGCGCGCTGCCCATCTGGGTGTGCTACGCCTGAATAAGAGGCCGTTCGGTCATCTGGGGATGAGATTCACGGATTCTTGAACCATAGTGGATATTGATGTATCATAGATAACTTGACGAGGGAACATCAGAACCGTGCTTCTAAAGCCCGACCCAGATTACCTGCTTTTACAAACAGACCCGAAAGGCTTGGTCCTGGCGTATCAGGGCATGGTTGAAACAATCGTCCGAAAGTATGTTCGGAGCGGCATGTTCTCAAATGAATCCCGTTCTGACGTTGTCCAAACGGTCAACGCTGAGCTCCTAGAGCGGATCCATAGAGTTCAAGTGAATTACAACGGGTCAACGCTCCTTAGAACGTACATGTCGGCCGTAATCCGTAACATCTGCTTGAAACTGCATAAGCAGGGAATGTACGGGAATCCGGTTGATCCGCCTGTTACAGAGAAGCTTCTTGTCCCCGTTGATATGGTTGACAGGTATTCTATCGGGCAGGCGAAAAGAGCCTACTGGGCCATTATGCAGGAATACTTCCGGGACCTTCCCAAATTGACAATCTGCCTTAAACTTCGATATCACATAAAAATTGAACGCAAGGACATCCTTCGTTGGTATCCAGAGTGCAGGCCCGTCATCGTAGCTCAACTCATTGCTCATTTTGGGCCTCACCCTGTCCACCTGACCGAAAAAGACACGTTCGCATTCGTTACACCGATCTTCAATGCGGCCGAAAACAAGAACAATTCCCCCGATACATTAAGGAAATGGACAGCATCCAAAATCTTGGAAATTCTGAACCTCTTGAATAGCAGCATCCCCCACGCGGCCTTTGACGAGGAGTCGTTCAGGATCCTCGTCGAGGATTACTTTTCTCCATTCCTTCTTAAGGATTGATATATACATGTTGAGAGACCACTCATAGGAAGGACCAAGATTATGGAGTTGATGAAGAGATTTTTCGGCGAAGGAGGACACCTGAACGACGATGGAGTTGCGCTCTATGTTGACGCGCTAAAGCTCAACACCCTCGAGCAGCTGCCCCCAGCAGTCAGAGATCATGTAGCCGACTGTCACGAGTGCAAAAAGAATGTTACCGAGCTTTTCGCCTTGCTCGACGACGTGGACTACAGCGATGTGCGATCTCACCCTTTGTTTAGGCTTACTCGTAGAAGCGTTTGGCGTGTACCTCTTCTGATGAAGATAGCGGCAGTTGTTGCGGGTGTGGCCAGCCTCGCCACGCTCACGTATTATATAGGTCCATTCAGACAAGTTCAGACATCGAAACTTGCGTCGCAAGGGGAGCTGGGCCGGAGGGTGGACTCGGTTCAGAAGGGTCAAGACACAGGTTCAATATTTCAGATGGCGACGAAAGAGGAGTTCGCAGCCAACTTCAAGGTGGATCCTGAGCTTGAAAATCTGGTGAACCGCCAACCCCGATCAGAGGCGTTGAGCGTGATGTCGCCCACGAATGGATCAGTGCTGGGTCCCGGCGCGGTATTCAGCTGGAAGGGGGAGGGGAGGAGACCACTAGCGCTGAGCCTTATGAATAACAACGGGGACACCGTTCTTACCGAGAATTGCCCACACTCTCAATTTGTCCTCAAGCGAAGACTGAGTGCCGGGCTTTACTACTGGAGGATCGAAAGCGAATCTGAGTTGTTGTACGTGGGAAAGTTCTTTGTGAAATAAGGGAGCAACGACAAACTGCAGACTCCTTACTGCCGAGGAGGTTGCCAATAGGCGACGCCGGCCGCTTCACTCACCAATGAGCTCGAACCCCGCCCACTTGAACGGATGGGCGGTTGCCTCATTCTTGATCATCTCAAGCTTTGCCTCCCTCAGTGCAGATGAGAACCCTCTTCCCTCGAGCACATGCCGATAGAATCTACGCATGAGCTGGTCGGCCTGATTGTCATATACCTTCCAAAGCGAGCAAACCACATTTCTCGCACCTGCATAGAAAAAACCTCTCGTCATCGCCATCAATCCTTCTCCCCGCACAAACTTACCCACACCACTTTCGCAGCTGCTTAAAGTCACAAGGTCCGCATTTAGTCGAAGGTTGTATATCTCCCCCGAATAGAGGAGTGCGTCCTCGCCTGTCGTGGAATCAGAGCTCGGAGCGAAGAGGAGAGCGGATAAACCCGGATGGTCTTCGTCAATAATACCATGGGTCGCAATGTGAATGATGGAATGACCAGGAGCGTGAGCCTTGAATTCTCCTTTGGTTGCCCTAGAGCCAACAGCGTATGTCCCAATTCTCCCAGACGCGTTGAAGGCTGTGGCGACGCTCCTCACCTCATCCTCCGAATACGGAAGCGCGCTACATCGGGATCCGGAGAAGGAAATTGATTTGAGTTCGCCATGGCCCACCTTGCCGAAATGAATTTTCTCCGCGACAGAAACGTTTTCATACACTGCTCGTGAGACTGGTGCGAACCCAGCAAATGACATCGATCCACTATGATTGATTTCCATGTTCGATTGTGCTTCGCAAAAGAGCGTTCCCGAAAGAGCATAGCAGATCTCGAATCTATTCAGAAGATAGGGCAAATGTCGGAAATCAATCCTGCCATGATCCTTGGAGGCGCGGTGAATATCGGTGGAAAGGAGCACCTCGAACGGCAGGTAGTACAAGTCACCATCGGGAATGATCACCAAGCGTCTTGCACCCGACAGGTATTTCTCAATGGGTTGGATCAGGTCGGAATAGAGTTCTCTGGCAGCGGAGAGATAACTCGGGTCGTTCATCGTTCTTAAAGCGTGCCGCAGGCTCTTGGCGAGAGAGTCCAGATTTCTTGGTCTGTCCAATTTCACGAGATCAAAGGAATGTTTGCGAACTACTAACGAATAAAGTGACGTACGACCGATGCTGTACTCAACAAGACAGGTACCGGAGTCCAATACACTTTGTACTTCTGAAGACGACGTCAGGCGACTTCGATAGGACAGGTTATAGAACTGCGGATTGAAATTAGCCAAGGAATCCTCAAGCTGGTCGATCTTCCAATTCTTGTCTAGAATCGCCCTTCGTAATGCAGAGGATGAAGCACTGTCTGCACGTCGCTGAATCCATTCAGACTTGTTGAGTAAACTTGTAAGATCCTTCTGAAGACGCTTTTCATCGTCCAGGAGTCGATCGGGAATTCCGGCAAAGTGTCTTACTCTGGCATTTTCCAGTGCCTCATGTAGGATCAATGCTTTGCCGCGTTCGGAGAATGAAAACGCGCTTTCCTTTGCACTGGGTTCACCTGCTCTCTGTGCAATAAGGAAAGCAACGGACATGCCGGCGCTATAAATTGACGATCCTTCCTCTTGTAGAATCAACTTCGAGCCTTCTGATCGGTATGAGTTCAGCAACCGTTTGAGAGCATCAGAGGCCAGAGCATAGGCTCTGAGGGCAGCCTTCAGGTTCAATAGTGTGGGATTGGCTCTCCCCTTCCGATCCAGCAAGGCAGTGGCCTTCCCAGCCAAAAGTCTGACATAGTCCCTGCAGCAAATGGTATTTGGGACTTCCGGGTTCATGAGGATAGATGTGTCACTGAATTCGGGACAGAGCGCGATCAATGCTTGTTGGTACCACCGAACGGATCTAAGAAAATCCCCTCTCCTTTTGCAGACTTCAGCGAGTGACTCGTATGTTGAGCTCCTCAACGCTGGATTGCTCAAAGAAGCGGAATCCTGCTGGGAAAGAGATAGCCGGAGGAGTGTTTCTGCACTATCAATTTCTCCAATTGAGATATATGCCCGCCCCTCGTCATGCAGAAGCCCTGCGATGTCCAACCGGGCCTCTGAACTGTGAACCTCCCTTCGTAGCTTCAAGGCAATAGAATAGAACTTGAAGGCCTTTTTCAAATCACCCTTCTTCCGATAGATTTCTGCGATTTCGTGGTAAAGGTATCCCAACTCCGGGTTTTCGGAACCAAAATCGCGTGCGTGGTGAGAAGCCACTCGTAGATCGATCTTCAACGCATTCTCAAAATCATTCCGAGTCGCATAGAGGCCAGCAATCTTCCTATTGACCTCATCCATGCTTGAGTGGTTCGGGCCGAGCAGGCCAGAAACGATCGAGCGTGATTCCTGGTAACACTTGAGGGCCCTATCAAAATCTCCGGTCAAGACCAAGTGATCACCTAGTTGGGCCAAACTCGCGGCCGTAGCTAGATGGTTTTCGCCATAGACTGTCCGATAGATTTCCAGCGCCTGCTTTTCGTAGTCTACCGATTTCGACAATTGGCCCAGGCTCTTGAAGCAGACTGCAAGAAAGTGATAGCAAATAGCGGCGGCCGGAGATGCGCCGAGGTTTGACTTGGAAAGCAGTGCAGAGGCATTCGAATATGCTTCTATTGCCTTCGAAGGCTCACTATTCATATCGAACACATGACCAATAGCCACGAGTGTGTTAGCCAGGTCGACTTGTGCTGTATCGGGTCTCAACTGCTGAATCGCTTGAGCTTTTGACAGATCCCGAAGAGCCAAAGGGAATTCACCATTCCTCATGGAAACCAACCCCAGACCGTAATAGAGTGCGGCGACATGGAGATCGTCTGACGCATAGATTCTCTCACGGATTTCGAGTGCACGGTTGTAGTAGTTCTTGGCCTCGGTGAATCGATCCTGATATGTCCTGAGATAACCGAGAAGGCTGTATATCTCGGCTGTTACCCTGTGGCTTTCTCCAAGCTCTCGCCTGGCGTCATTTTCTGCAAGGCGTAGGAGACTATCCGCGGGTGCAAACTGTGTCTTGCGGAGTAAATCGTCTGCGATCCCAGAGATACATTGGTAGTAGAGCTCGCGCTGAGTCGAGGCCCTAAGAAGAGCCCGGCCCGCTTCAAAGTGTGCGATCGAACTATCTAACTGGCCCTCGGCCCTAAATTCCTTACCCCTCCGAATCTCCGTTTCTTCCATGGTTTCTTGTGCGAATCCGACGGCGACAATGGCTATCGTCAACAGCACGTGAAAGCTAAGCCGTCTCAGCTTTCTCTTTGGTGTTACCTCATCCATTCGAGTTCTTCCCATTTCTAGTGCCGAATCATTCACCAGGAGCCAGCAATTCTTTTCGCTGATCTTCTCCACTTGGATGCCCACGGAGATACATATGATCAGTCTCCCTGCATGGGAGAAGAATCAACCACAAATCTAATGAGGTGATCCTATGAAACACGTGACGATTCCTTGCCTCTCCGTCCTGCTGGCTATTATCGTATTGACGGGGCTCGATTGGACTTCCGTCGAAACGCAATCCATCGATCTGTGGAGTGTTCCTGCGACAAGGGAGATCTTTTCTGGCGATCCCATAATGCCGTTCCCGCCTCCACCTCCGGGCATTTCTAGTTCAATCTCCCAAAAGGCCTGAACCTGTCTATAAGTCAAGCCTATGATGAAATGTAGAAGAAATAGGCAAGAATCCCAAAAAAACGGAGGGGATGGCACCGACGATGCCCGCCCCTCCTTCATTCTCCAAAAGAGGGGAGCGGCAGATATGTAGCAAATAGTGGGAAGCATTCTGTTCAATTGCAATTGTGAATACCAGAGCAACCAGGCAAAGACGTAAAAGAAGGCGGCGTCGCCGCGTATGCTGACTGATATTTGCACCGCCCGTCGGATTCTTTTAGCATTTCATGACTGCGTCGATTGTGCGAAAGGTCTCCCGGGCCATGCACTCATGATGAGCAAGAATGCCTGTTTCATCATCCGACTCTCTGCGAAAGCGTTGTGCGGGTGGGAATTAATGTGCTAGACTGGCGTTGCGACGGGATACTTGATGAGAATTGTCCAAGTTGGACGCGCAAAAGTGGAAGCAAGCACAGCGGATTGGTTTTGGAGAAGTCAAGGGAAAAACTGCCCCCAGCAAGATTTCTGCCGATTCACGCAGATTCTGCACATGCCAACAGCGCATCGAGAGACGTTTCTGATCTCTACATGCGCTTCCTTTCAATACAATCAGGGTTCGAGACTCTCAGCCCATTCCGAGGTCTTGTATCCTCGCGTTGGACCAAGCTCCATACCGATTGGATAGGTCCTCGTCTTGAGGCAATGGGTATTGTCCTAAATTGAGAGGGTTTGTCCTAATTTGAGAGAAGAAGCGCCTACGAGGAAATAGATATTGGCAGGTGGGTTACTGCCACCCCTGACCTATATGTCAAGGAACCTACTTGCCGCCGGATCGATACCGGGCTGTGAGCCGCTCGATCGAACGAAGGGCAGCCTCCATTCTGAGCCGGGCGGCCGGATTTGCAGTGTGGATTTGAATCACAGGCGGCACCCAGGCTCGTGTGGCGACCTGCCTTTCAATCCAGACCAGCACCTCATATCCGTCACCTGCATCCTCGGGGCCAAGATCATGGTCAAGGGAAATCTCTTCCACCTCTGCGCTCTCAAGGCACCGGATCATCTCCGCCGCTGTTTTGACTCCCGTCCAGCCCGGAGGGGTCTCGCGTACATCATCAAGAGAGAGCTTCGTTGTTTTTTGCCGGACTATCAAGCGCAGCCGGTACCGCCGGCCGTGTCGTTCCACGCTACCGGACCACTTTTTCACCCGGGGCTGGAGCTCGCTCCTTGAAAAGCGCGTCAGCCCTGCAAGGTATCATCCCTCAGAAGTTGTCGGGTCTATAATCGTCTTCACGACGCTCACGAGGCTTGCTGGAAACCCGCCGATGCGAGCATGTTCTCGCACCATCTCCTCGTTCGGAGCAACATAAA
>Ga0182021_10000196_pt1 | contig 59203 bp, 49 predicted proteins | sample 612E3MmetaG_FD_120493 | JGI IMG/M metagenome (GOLD analysis project Ga0182021, IMG submission 120493) | Permafrost microbial communities from Stordalen Mire, Sweden - 612E3M metaG (Illumina Assembly) | ecosystem: Environmental > Terrestrial > Soil > Wetlands > Permafrost | place: Sweden...
GATGTCATAATGTACGTTATCGGCTCAGGTTGAGGAAGACCGCAGAGGAGTTCGAACCCACCGTTTCACCGGAAACGGTGGGTTCGAGGGATCACTCGCGGAACGCGGCTAGATCGCCGACCAGCCTCCGTCGGACGGCAGGACGACGCCGGTGATGTTGGGCGAGTCGTCGGACAGGAGGAAGGTGATGGCGGCCGCCAGTTCGGCTGCCTCGGCGGCCGGCGGCAGGACGACCTGCATCAACGGACCGAGCCGTTCAGCACCCATCTGTGAGGAGAAGTTGGCGACGATGTTCGTCTTGGTGCCACCGGGAGCCACGGCGTTGACCCGGATCCCCAACGGCGCGTACATCACCGATGAACTCAGCGTCATACCTACGACGGCATGCTTTGAGGCCGTGTAGGCGGTGCCGGCAGCCGAACCGCGGATGCCGGCCTCGGAAGCGACGTTCACCACCGTGCCCTTTCCGGCCGCCACCATGAGTCCGATCACTGCCCGCGACATTCTCATCATGCCGGTGACGTTGACGGCGAAGACCTTCTCCCAGATGGCGTCGGTGACCTCATGGATCGGCTGGAACTCGTCCATGATCCCGGCGACGTTGGCCAGGCAGTCGACCACGAGGCCGGCTGCCACGACGATCCGGGTCACGTCGGCTTCCTGTGATATGTCGCCGTTGACGGTGACGAATGCGAGGTCGGGATGCTCAGACTTCAGCTCCTCCAGCCGGTCCGCCGACCAGTCGGCGGCGACGACTCGGCCTCCTTCTCGTGCGATGCGGATCGCAACGGCCTTGCCGATGCCCGATCCGGCACCTGTGACGATTGCTGTCTTCCCCTCGAACCGTCCGGGAACGATCTTCTCCACGAACTCGGGGCCCTGCGGTGCAGTCGCTATGTCTGACATGGGTCTCCCTATTCCAATGGCACCATTGCCACGCTCACTGTATGACCGGGAGAGGCGCTTCGCTGCTCGTTCAGATACACCGCCGACGGCATGGGCCGAATCGGCGAACCCGCGTGCCGACCATGGATCCAGGGGCGCTGGCGACAAGGATCGTGGTCCTGCGAGGATGGCATATATCGGCACCCCCGCTTGAATCTCGCGTGGGGACTGGACGGGGCCCTAAAGTCGCCAACTACCGGCATGCGGTAGCATGCCTGCCATGAAACTCCCCCACCCCGCGACGTCGCTTACAACGTTTCAAACCTGGCCACACCGGAAGACGTTCCTGCCGGATCTTTGTGAAGGGCTGGTCGCCTCTTTGATGAAAGATCGCTATCCAGAATCGCCCGTAATCTGGTCAGGCGGGCATAGAGCAAAAGTCGACGTTACGTGTGGATCGTTTGCTATCGATGTAAAGCGCGCTGTGCTCGAGCCTCGAAAGCTGGACGGTCAAGACCATAAGTGCATCGAGTTCATGGGATCTGATCGTACCCCGCAGGCCAGGGATGGCGTAACCCACTATGCGCTCGTCGTCACCGAGGGCGACGTGGACGTGGATTTCGGAACAGACTTCACGTTCCGCGTCACCGCCGATCGATTGAGGTTTCGTGTCTATCTTATCCCTGCCGAGGTAATCAACGATCGCGAAGTGTTTCGCAAGACGATCGCCACGCGAGGAAAGAACAAGGGGAATCTCAGTACCCGACTCTCTGAAACTGCAAAGACGACAGATCTTGAGCGCTGGATAATCGCGGACACATTGACCCAATAGTTCCTAACCGAGTGCATGAGGTTAGCGCCAGTTCTTCTCAGGCGGGCGGCCCGCTGACGAGTGCGACCCTCGCGGTGTGGGCGGTGCCGGAGGCGTTGACCCAACCGATCGTGACCGTGTCACCTGGGTGATAGCCGATCATGAGCTGCCCCAGAGTCGTCGCCGAGTCGACCGTCCTGCCGCCTATCGACGTGATGGTGTCGCCTGCGACGATGCCCGCTGTGGCTGCGGGGTCCCCCGGCACGACGCCACCGACCAGCGCACCGCTGGTCGCCGACGAGCGCCTGACCCGTCCATTGCTGGACGACCCCATGAGAATCCCGAGGAAGGCCGACTCCCCCACGTGCGTGGTCGCTGAGCTCTGCCCGGCCTCGACGGCCGTGACGATCGCCATGGCGTCGGCGATCGGGATGGCATAGCCACGACCCGTGGCCGACGACAGCGAGTAGTTGCTCGAGCCCGCGGTGTTGATGCCGAGGACGCTGCCGCTGGAATCGACCAACGCTCCGCCCGAGTCGCCGGCCTGGATGGCAGCGTTCACCTGGATGAGGTCGCTGAGCTGCTCACTCGTACCGGTCAGATCGTTGCTCGCCGTGATCGACTGGCTCACTGCGGTCACCGACCCGGCCGCTGCCGTCGGCGTACCGCCCGTACCGCCCGCGTTACCAGCCGCGACGACAGCTTCGCCCACCGTGGCCGCTGCCGTGCTGATGGAAGCCGTCTGCAGACCGGACGCGCCTTGGAGCTGCAGCACCGCGACGTCATGAGCGGCGTCGTACCCGACGACGGAGGCTGCGTACGTCTGGCCGTTGCCCACGTCGATCACACTGATCGACGTCGCGCCGGAAATGACGTGGTTGTTCGTGAGGATCTCGCCGGTGGCCGTGAGGACGATCCCGGTGCCCGCACCCTCGGCGCCCTGGTACGAGAACGTGCTGACGATGTCGACGAGGGCAGGGTCGATGATCGCCGCAACCGCTGAGGGATCGGTCGTTGACGAAGAGCCGGCTGAACTCGAGCCGTCACTGGGCGTCGTGCTGGGTGCGCCAGAGGGGTTGGTCGTCGAGCCCGCCGTCGGCGCTGCCGTTCCCGAGACCGTGGGCACTGCGGCGGACGACACCTCGTACCGGCCGATCTCGGCGCCCGCGACGCCGATGGCCAAGGCCGCGAACACGCCGAGCGCGACGAACAGCCCCGAGTGGCGGCGTCGCCGAGGTGGTGGCGGTGGCACAGGCTGAGTGAAGGCGTACGGGTTGCCGTACGGGCTCCCCGCTCCCCCGGCCCATCCCGACGGAGGCGTCGGGGCCCCTTCTCCCCCGGCCCACGCTCCGCCGGCCCAGGCCTGAGGTGGTGTGGGCATCCCGGCTCCGGCCCATGTCTGTGGAGGCGTCAGGCTTCCCGCGCCGTCGGCCCATCCCTGTGGAGGCATCGGGCTTCCCGCGCCGTCGGCCCATCCCTGCGGCGGCGTCGGCGGTGGCCATGCGTCGCTCGGGGGCTGGAACGAGGGCCCCGGCCCACTGAAGCTGTCGTCTGGGTGTTCGCTCATCTCACTGACCTTTCGTCCTCATCCGGTATAGGTCAGAGTTGCTGGGAATCCCCTGTGAGCGCCCCATGGACTTCATGAGAACGATCAGGGCACGCAGGCGGAGATTCTTCCAGCGGCCCTTTCCTAGAGCCACATGGCGACCTAACGTGAGATGCGGACGATCCGGCCTCAGCGCTGTGGAAGGAGGAGCCATGCAGGGCGCACCGACTCTGATCGCTTCCGTCCAGCGAGCCCTCCGCCTGCTGGACGTCGTGGGATCGAGCGCGCGCCCTCAGACGGCGAAGGCGTTGGCGCGGGCGACCGGCGAGAAGCTCCCGACCACGTACCACCTGCTGGCCACTCTGGTCCACGAGGGCTACCTGGTCCGGTTGGACGGTGTCTACGTGCTGGGCGACCACGTGACAGCGTTGTCGGGCCGTCTCGAGCCTGAACGGCTTCGTGAACGGGTACGGCCGATCCTGTCCGGGCTCCACGACACACTTCGCGCGGCTGCGTACCTGGTCCTCTACCGCGACGGTGAGCTTGAACTCGTCGACATCGTCGACTCCCCGAGCAGGCCGCGTGTCGACCTCTGGGTCAACCTGGCTTCGTCGGGCCATGCCACCGCGCTGGGCAAGGCGGTTCTCAGCGCCCTCGACGAGGAAGGACGCCGCGACTACCTGTCGCGGCACACGCTCGCGGACCTCACTCCGTACACCCTCACTGACCGTCGTTCACTGCTTCGTGGTCTGTCTCGCGGAGATACCGAGACCCCGGGCGGCAGAGTCGTCGTCGATGTCCAGGAGTACAGCTTGGGGATAGCGTGCCTCGCGACCCCGGTGCAGCTGGTGGACCCGCGTGGCGGCGTCTCGGTCGGAGCGCTCGCAGTGTCTGTCGCCGCGCCGGCGTTGGAGAGCACCCGCCGTCGATCCGCGATTCTGACAAGAGCCGCCGAGCACCTCGCAGTTGATCTGGCTGTGTGAGGCCGCGCACAGCAGGCCTTATCAGCATCTGAAAAGTTCCCTGGTGACGACCTGTACGGGCCCGGGCAGGATCGGACGTAGCGGGTTCGATGTCGAACCCGTACATCGAGTGTGTCCCGTGAGGAGTACGAGATGACCCTGACATCTACGAGCCCGGCCACCACCAGAGGGCAAGGGCTGACCGACGCGAAACGTCTTGCCATGTACCGCCAGATGGTGCTGATCAGAACCTTCGAGGAAGCCATCTTGCGCGACTACCACGCCGACAAGTCACCCGTGTGGGACATCGGCGCCGGACTGATCCCCGGCGAGATGCACCTTGCGGCTGGGCAGGAGCCGGTGGCCGTCGGCATCTGCGACCATCTCAGCGCCGACGACGCTGTCACCGCGACGCACCGCCCGCACCATCTCGCGATCGCGCACGGGATGAACCTCCGCAAGTTGGCCGCTGAGATCTTCGGACGCGAGACGGGCCTCGGCAAGGGGCGCGGGGGCCACATGCACCTGTTCGATCCGGACACGCACTTCAGCTGCTCCGGGATCATCGCTGAGGGCTACCCGCCGGCACTGGGCCAGGCCTTCGCGTTCTCGAGGCGGGGTACGGACCGGATCGCCGTTGCTGTGACCGGCGAAGGCGCGGCCAACCAGGGCGCCTTCCACGAGTCGTTGAACCTGGCCGCGGTGTGGAAGCTACCTGTCGTCTTCGTGGTCGAGGACAACGACTGGGGCATCTCCGTGCCCCGCAGCGCCTCCACATCCGTTCCGTCGAACGCTGACCGGGCCGCTGCGTACGGGATCCCCGGCGAGCGCATCGAGGACAACGCTGTAGAAGCCGTGTGGGAGGCGGCCGGCCGTGCAATCCAGCGCGCACGTGACGGCGGTGGCCCAAGCTTGATCGAGGTCCACACGCTGAGGCTGTGGGGCCACTTCGAAGGGGATGCCCAGGGCTATCGGACAGACCTCCAGGGCGTGCCCGATCGCGACCCGATTCCGACGTACGAGTCCACTCTCCGCGCTGCCGGGATCCTCGACGACGCTGCGGTCGCCCAAGCAAAGACAGACGCGTTGAGAGCCGTCGACGACGCCATCGCCTTCGCCAAGAGCTCGCCGATCCCCGATCCGACGCAGGCCACCGCATTCGTGTTCGCAGATTCCACCACCGCCGAGGAGGCGCGGTCATGACCGCTACCGAGACCAGCAGCGCGCCGGCAGCAACCACTCGCCGGCTGACAACCGCCAAGGCGATGTCCGAGGGCATCGCCACCGAGATGGCAGCGAATCCCGAGGTCTTCTACCTGGGTGAGGACGTGGGCGCGTACGGAGGGATCTTCGGATCCACCGGCGGCCTGCTGGAGCAGTTCGGCCCTCAGCGCATCATCGACACACCCATTTCGGAGACCGCGTTCATCGGACTCGCGATCGGGGCCGCGACCGAGGGCATGCGGCCCATCGCCGAACTCATGTTCGCGGACTTCATGGGCGTCTGCTTCGACCAGATCTACAACCACATGGCGAAGATCCACTTTGAGTCGGGCGGTACCGTGAAGGTACCCATGGTGCTCACCACCGCTGTCGGCGGGGGCTACTCCGACGCCGCACAGCACAGCCAGTGCCTATGGGGGTTGTTCGCCCACGTACCTGGCCTGAAGGTCGTCGTGCCGAGCACCCCGTACGACGCCAAGGGCCTGATGATCAGTGCCATCCGCGACGACAGCCCTGTGGTGTACATGTTCCACAAGGGAGTGATGGGTCTCCCGTGGATGGCGAAGAACGCACGCGCCACGGACGTCGTACCGGAAGGTGCGTACGAGGTGCCCATCGGCAAGGCACGCATTGCCCGGCCGGGAACCGACTGCACCGTCGTCACGATCTCGCTGTCCGTGCATCACGCCCTGGATGTCGCGGACCAGCTCGCGGCGGCCGGTGTCGCCGACGCCGAGGTGATCGACCTGCGCAGCCTCGTACCGCTCGACCGTGACGCGATCTGGGAGTCCGTGTCGCGCACGGGACGGCTGGTCGTCGTGGACGAGGACTACCTGTCGTTCGGCATGTCCGGCGAGGTCGTCGCGACGATCACCGACCGGGACCCGAGCGTCCTGCGTGCTCCTGTCCAGAGGGTGGCCGTCCCCGACGTGCCGATTCCGTACGCTCATGGTCTCGAACACGCCGTTCTGCCCAATGCCAGCCGGATCGAGGCTGCGATCCGGGCGGTCATGGGGGCATGACGTGGACGTCGTGTTCCCGACGATGTCGCAGGAGAAGCCCCTCGCCGAAGGGGTCGTAGCGACCTGGTTCGTCCGTGACGGGGAGCAGGTCGCTGCCGGGCAGCTGCTCGCCGAGGTGCAGGTGGACAAGGTCTCGAAGGAGATCCCTGCTCCTGTCGCGGGAACCGTCCATCTCCACGCGCTCGAGGAGGCCGTGGTCGTGCAGGGTACGGTGATCGCCTCGGTCGACTGAGGACCACGCGTGGCCCGCTGACGCAGCACTCCAGGTCAGCGGGCCACGTACTCCGCGAGATGCTGGCCGGTGAGCGTGGACCCGTCGGCGATGAGTTCGGCCGGTGTTCCCTCGAACACGATCCGACCGCCGTCATGACCGGCGCCAGGACCGAGGTCGATGATCCAGTCGGCGTGCGCCATGACGGCTTGATGGTGCTCGATGACGATCACAGACCTGCCGGAGTCGACCAGGCGGTCCAGCAGCCCGAGCAGCTGGGCCACGTCAGCGAGATGCAGCCCCGCCGTGGGCTCGTCCAGCACGTACACGGTCGCCTTGTCCGCCATCTGGGCGGCCAGCTTCAGACGCTGCATCTCGCCGCCGGACAACGTCGTCAACGGCTGACCGAGGCTGAGATAGCCCAGCCCGACATCGGCGAGCCGCTCGAGAACCTTGTGCGCCGCGGGCGTACGGGCCTCGCCCTCGCCGAAGAACGTCAGCGCTTCCTCGACCGGTAGGTCCAGCACATCGGCGATGTTGAGGCCGCCGAACCTGTACTCGAGCACCGCTGACTGGAACCGTCGCCCCTCGCACTCCTCGCACGTGGTCGCGACGGTCGCCATGACGCCCAGGTCCGTGTATACGACACCGGCGCCGTTGCATGCAGGGCACGCACCTTCGGAGTTCGCGCTGAACAGCGACGCCTTCACGCCGTTGGCCTTGGCGAACGCCGTACGGATCGGGTCCAGAAGTCCTGTGTACGTCGCGGGGTTGCTCCTTCTGGACCCGCGGATCGGCGTCTGGTCGATCGCCACCACGCCCTCATGGCCCGCCACGGATCCCTGGATCAGCGAGCTCTTGCCCGAGCCCGCCACGCCGGTCACGACTACCAGCACGCTCGTCGGGATGTCGACGTCGACGTTCTTGAGGTTGTGCGCGCTGGCGCCGCGGATCGCCAGGGCCCCGGCCCCCGTCCGTACGGTCTCCTTCACCCGGGCGCGGTCATCGAGGTGGCGGCCGGTCACGGTTCCGGACGCCCGCAGCCCCTCGACGGTGCCCTGGAAGACCAGCTCTCCCCCGGCGCTGCCGGCACCGGGACCGAGGTCGATCACGTGGTCGGCGATCCCGATGACCTCGGGCTTGTGCTCGACGACGAGCACGGTGTTCCCCTTGTCGCGCAGCCGCAGCAGCAGGTCGTTCATCCGCCGGATGTCGTGCGGGTGGAGGCCGATGGTGGGCTCGTCGAACACGTACGTGACGTCGGTCAACGCCGATCCCAGGTGGCGGATCATCTTCGTCCGCTGTGCCTCGCCGCCGGACAGGGTGCCCGATGGCCGGTCCAGGCTGAGGTAGCCCAGCCCTATCTCGACGAACGAGTCGAGCGTCTCACCTAGTGTTTGCAGCAATGGCGCCACCGATGGCAGGTCGAGGCCATGCACCCACGCCGCCAGGTCGCTGATCTGCATGGCGCAGGCCTCGGCGATGTTGATGCCGGAGATCTTCGACGACCTCGCCTCCGCGCTGAGCCGGGTGCCGTCGCACTCGGGACACGTACCGAACGTGATCGCCCGCTCGACGAACGCTCGGATGTGCGGCTGCATCGACTCGGGATCCTTGGCGAGCATGGACTTCTGGATCTTCGGGATGAGGCCCTCGTACGTGAGGTTGATGCCCTCCACCTTGATCTTGGTCGGCTCCCGGTAGAGCAGGTCGTGGAGCTCCTTCTTGCTGTAGTCCCCGATCGGCTTGTCCATGGGCAGCCCGGACCCGGCGAAGATCCGCCCGTACCAGCCGTCCATGCTGTAGCCGGGGACCTTCAACGCTCCCCCACGAAGCGACAGGTCAGCGTCGTACAGAGCGGTCAGGTCGAAGTCCGTCACCTGTCCTCGGCCCTCGCACCGGATGCACATCCCGCCCAGCCGTGAGAACGACGCCTTCTGCGCCTTGGTCGCCGCGCCGCGCTCGACGGTGATGGCACCACTCGCGCGCACCGTGGCCATGTTGAACGAGAACGCGGTCGGCGGCCCGATGTGGGGCTCCCCCACGTGAGAGAACAGGATGCGGAGCAGGGCGTTCGCATCCGTCGCCGTCCCGACCGTGGACCGAGGATCACCGAACATGCGCTGCTGGTCGACGAGGATGGCCGTCGTCAGGCCGTCCAGGAGGTCGACATCGGGCCTTGCCAGGTTGGGCATGAAGCCCTGTACGAACGAGCTGTACGTCTCGTTGATGAGGCGCTGCGACTCCGCGGCGATCGTGTCGAAGACCAGCGAGCTCTTGCCCGAGCCGGAGACGCCTGTGAACACGGTCAGGCGTCGCTTCGGGATGTCGACCGTCACACCTTTGAGGTTGTTCTCGCGGGCGCCCACCACGCGGATCACGTCATGGGTGTCAGCCGGTTCAGGCGTAGGCATGGCGGCTCCACTCATCACTCACGGGCGTACGACGGTTGCGCCATGCTGCCACGTCCGGATCGCATTTCCCAGCCCTGTCGCGACGTCTCGCCGAGATCAGTCGGCGCCGAGGTACGCCTTCCGGACGCGGTCGTCGCCGAGCAGCGCCTTACCGGAGTCCGAGAACATGATCTGCCCGACCTCGAGAACGTACCCGCGATCAGCGAGCGACAGCGCGGCCGAGGCGTTCTGCTCGACGAGCAGGATCGTCACGCCTTCCGACTGCAGCTTGACGATCGTGTTCATGATCGTCTTGGTCATGATGGGGCTCAGGCCCATCGACGGCTCGTCGAGCATGAGCAGCTTGGGCCGGCTCATCATGGCCCGTCCGATGGCCAGCATCTGCTGCTCACCACCCGAGAACAGTCCTGCCGCCTCGTGGCGCCTCTCCCCCAGTACGGGGAACAGTTCGTAGATGTCCGCCAGGTCCTTCTTCACACCCGCTGCGTCCTTGCGGGAGAAGGCGCCGAGCTGGAGGTTGTCCTCCACGCTCATCCGGCGGAACAGCCGACGCCCTTCCGGCGACTGGGCGATGCCACGCTCGACGACCTTGTGAGCGGGGATGCCGTCGAGCTTCTCACCTTCGAACGTGATCGACCCGGAGACCAGCTTGAGCAGTCCGGAGATCGCACGCAGCGTCGTCGACTTGCCGGCACCGTTCGTGCCGAGGAGCGTGACGATCTGCCCCTTCTCGACGGTGAACGAGATTCCCTTGACGGCATTCACGCGGCCATACGCGACGACCATGTCCTTGACCTCAAGCATCGTTTCCGTCCTCCTCGACCACGGTCGGAGCGCCGATGTATGCCTCGATCACACGGGGGTCGTTCTGCACGATGTCACCCGCCCCCTCGACGAGCACCTCGCCACGTACGAGGCAGTACACGCGATCGCACAGGCTGAAGATGAACCGCATGTCGTGCTCGATCACGAGCACCGCGAGGCCCAGGTCGCGGATGCGGAAGATCAGGTCCTCCGCCTCGCGCGTCTCCTGCGGGTTCATGCCGGCGGTCGGCTCGTCGAGCAGCAGCAGCTTCGGGTCCGTGGCGAGAGCACGCGCGATCTCCAGACGACGCTGATCGCCGTACGGGAGGTTTCGCGACAAGGTGTCCGCCTTGTTCTCCAACCCGACGAACGCGAGCAGCTCCCTGCTGCGTTCAGTCGCCTCTCTTTCCTCCCGGCGGTGCCGGGGAAGGCGGAAGACCGCATCGAACGCGTTCGACTTGGTGCGGCAGTAGCGCCCCACCATGACGTTCTCGAGCGCTGTCATGTTGTGGAAGAGCCGGATGTTCTGGAAGGTGCGCGCCATCCCGGCGTACACGACCTTGCGGGGCCTGGGCGGAAGAGGCTGGCCGGCGAAGGTGACAGAGCCGGCCGTCGGCTTGTACAGCCCTGTCAGACAGTTGAAGAACGTGGTCTTCCCGGCACCGTTCGGGCCGATGAGGCCGACGATCTCGCCGGCGTGGACCTGCATGCTGACGTCCCCGACGGCACGCAGTCCTCCGAACTGCATCGTCACGTTCCTGGCGTCGAGCAGGACGCCGTCCTCGGTGACCGGTGCGTCTGTCGCAGGGGCAGGTGCGGCGGTCATCGCAGGTCCTCCGTCGTCACGGCGTCAGGGTTGAAGTGATCGTGGTAGGCGATCAGCTCCTCCTGGACATCCTCGGCCAGTTCTTCATCCTCGGCGTGGAACTCGAGCTGCCTGCGCTCGTCGGCGATGATGCCTTCAGGACGGAACCGCATCATGAACACCAGCAGCAGGCCGAACAGCATGAGGCGGTAGTCGGAGAAGAAGCGCAGCTTCTCAGGCAACAGCTTGAGGATCGTCGCGCCGATCAGGACGCCCATGACGGTACCCATACCGCCGAGGACGACCGCGGCGAGCAGGAACGCCGACTCGAGAAACACGTACTGGTCAGGCGTCACAGACACGTCGTAATGGGCCTTCACCGCGCCGGCAAGCCCCGCGAGGAACGCGCCGCCCGCGAAGGCGAGGATCTTCAGGCCGAACGTGTTCACACCCATCGCCTCTGCAGCGAGCTCGTCCTCACGGATCGCCACCCAGCCCCGGCCGATGCGCGAACGGTTCAGGTTGACGAAGACGACCATGATCACGGCGAGCACGAGCAGCATCAGCCAGAAGTAGTTCGCGAAGCGTCCAACCTGGATGCCGAAGATCTGGTGGGCGTCACCGAAGTTGAAGCCCAAGAAGCTCAGCTCCGGCACGTTGTTGATCCCGTTGGACCCGTTCGTGATGTTCGGACCGTCCGAGCCGTCGAGGTTGTTCATCGTGATCCGGAAGATCTCTCCGAAGGCCAGCGTCACGATGGCGAGGTAGTCGCCCGAGACGCGCAGGGTCGGCGTACCGATGATGAGGCCGAGGAAGGACGAGACGCAGCCGCTGATGAGGACCGTGACGATGAACGGCGGGTGCCAGTGGATGTGCGAGTACAACGAACCCGACAAGACCGCCGAGGTGAAGGCGCCGGCGCCGAGGAACGCGATGTAGCCGAGGTCGAGCAGACCGACGAGTCCGACGACGATGTTCAGGCCGAGAGCGGTGGCACTGAAGATGAGCACCTGCGTCGCGATCGACATGTTCGCGTCCGAACCGTTCTGGGTGAACGGGAACACGAAAGCCACGAAGAACGCCGCGAGCACGAGGATCTTCTTGTTGTCCGCGGCGCACTTGGCGAACCAGCCGAACACGCCGGTACGGACGAGGGTCAGGGCCAGGAATGCGGCGAACGTGAGGTAGAAGAGGAAGGCGCCCGCACCGCTCAGGCCGAGCGCGAACGCTGCGGCGAAGAGCACCGCTGCGAGACCACCCGCGATGGCGATGATCTGCACGATCGTGTTGGTCTTGATCCGGCCCATGGACGGCTCGGGCGAGCGGAACAGGACGAGCCCGGACACGGCACCGACGACGCCGGCGACCAGTGCGAGCCAGCCACCCGGGTCCACGTTGATCAGGCCTCCGGACTCGATGCCGATGGCCGCGACGCCGACGAAGCCAGTGGCCAGTAGGCCGTACCCGGCGAACCGGGCTCCGGTGTTCCAGGCCACCCAGTCGCGGGCCTTGCCCGGCTTGCGGAGCACCAGCGGAGCGGCGAACAGCACCACGGCGATCACTGCGAGACCGATGTAGTTGTACTGCAGAGGGCTGGGCGCTGCAGAGTACGTGACGTCGTCGAGCGCTTCGTGCGCGTACGACCACGGCAGGAGCACCGAGACGATACCGAGCGCAGCCGCGACGATGCCGCCGATGTGTGCTGCGGTCTGGAACTTCTCGAGCTTCTCAGCCGGGATGGTGAGTGCGGACGTGAAGCGGCTCATGCCCGGTCCACCACCTTCGCGCCCAGGAGACCTTGCGGCCGGAAGACCAGCACGAGGATGAGGAGCACGAAGGCCCACACGTCCTTCCAGGCGGGACTTCCGAACTGACCGGGGATGAACGTGGTGGCCATGGACTCGACGACGCCGAGCACCAGGCCACCGACGACGGCGCCGTTGATGTTGCCGATGCCACCCAGGACGGCGGCCGTGAACGCCTTCAGACCTGCGAGGAATCCCATGCGGAAGTCGATGTTGCCGACACGCATGCCTTGCGCGACTCCGGCGATGGCGGCGAGAGCGGCGCCCACGGCGAAGGCCGCCATGATGACCCGGTCCACGTTGATGCCCATCAGTCGGGCCGTGTCGGGATCCTGGCTGGTGGCGACCATCGCACGGCCGGTCTTCGTACGGTTGACGTAGAACCAGAGGAAGGCCGTGCAGACCACGAGTGCACCGAGTGTGAAGAGCGCCGAGATCTGTACGTTGACGTTTCCGAACGACACGGACCTGCCGGAGATGCCCTCGATGTTCGGGAACGGGATGGCCCGCTTCGAGTCGGGCATGCCGGGGATGTCGCCGAAGAACAGGCGCACGAACTCTTGGAGGAAGACCGAGATGCCGATCGCCGAGATCAGCGGTGCGAGCCTCGGCGCGTCTCTCAGGGGTCTGTACGCGAGGCGTTCCATGAGCAGCGCCATCGTGACGGACACGATGATGCCGCCGAGAATCATCACCGGCAGCATCCCGAACACCGCGACCTGCCAGCTCATGGAGGAGGGCGACCCCATGACGACCCATGTCGCGAACGCGCCGAACGCGCCGGTCATGAAGATCTCGCCGTGCGCGAAGTTGATGAGCTGCACGATGCCGTACACCACCGTGTACCCGACTGCGATGAGTGCGTACAACGCCCCCAACGACAGTCCGTTGATCAGTTGCTGCCAGAACAGATCCACGTCGCCCTCTCTTAAGTCCGACACCCTACAGAGCAGCGCGGTTGGCACCGGATAACGGCGCCAACCGCGCTTCTGAGCTACCTCAGCTGAGGGTCTTCTCGGTGGCCCACTTGCCTGCGGTCACCTTGTAGACGGTGATGACCTTGGTGACGGTGTCACCGTACTTGTCGAACGCGATCTTGCCGGTCGCGCCGTCGAAGCTCACCGACGACATGGCGGTCACCGTGTCGGCGCGAGCGGACTTGGCGTCGGTGGCCTTGGCCAGGGACGTCTTGAGGGCGTTGATGATGGCATTCGCCGCGTCGTACGACTGCGCGCCGTAAGCACCCATCGGGTCCTTGTAGCCGGCTGCGGTGTAGGCAGAAACGAACGCCTTGGCCGAAGCCAGGGTGTCGACCGGAGCGCCGACGGAGGTCGCGAGATCACCGTTGGAGGCAGAACCAGCCAGGTCGATGTACGACGGGTCGAAGATTCCGTCGCCACCCATCAGCGGGACGTTGAGGCCGGCGGCCTTCATCTGCTTGGACAGCGGCCCCGCCTGCGGGTACTCGCCGCCGTAGTAGACAGCAGCAGGGTTGGCAGCCTTGACGTTCGTCACGACCGCGCTGAAGTCCTTGTCATCGGGGTTGATCGTCTGGGCGATCGCGATCTTGCCGCCACCGGCGACGAAGGCCTTGGTGAACGCCTCGACGAGGCCCTGACCGTACGACTTCTTGTCGTGGATCGTGGCGACGTTCTTGATGCCGATGCTCAGCAGGTAAGCCGCTGCTGTCGGGCCCTGGACCGCATCCGTCGTGCAGGTGCGGAAGTAGTTGTCATACGGACGGGCCGGGTTGGCGGCGTCCTGGCCCTGGGTCAGCGTCGGGTTCGTGTTGGCCGGCGAGATCTGGACGATGTGCACGGGCTGGAGAACCGGCGTGACGCTCTGAGCCACGGATGAGTTCAGGGTGCCGACGACGCCGACCACCTGATCGTCCGAGGACAGGCTCGTGGCCGCGTTCTTGCCGACGTCAGGCGTGGCCTGGTCGTCCATGGCGGAGATCTCGAGCTTCCAGCCCGGGATCGCGTTGGAGTCGTTGGCCTGCTTGATCGCCAGGTCCACTGAGTTCTTGATGCCGAGACCGAGTGCCGACAGGTCACCGGAGAGCGGTGCGATGACACCGATCTTGGCGATCTTCGTGGCCCCCGACGAGCTGGTCGACCCGTTGTCGGCTCGCGACCCACAGCCCGACAGGGCCAAGGCGCCTGCCACGAACGTGACGGCGGCGAGCTTGACGATACGTCTGTTCACGCTTCCTCCTTGTTGACGTTTACCCCCACCTCGTATGGACTGCGAGCACCGGGAGCCGGGCCACATTGGACCACGGGTTTGTCTCGCGTGTGTTACAGACCGTCGCACGAGGAGTCGGCTTTACCGAATTGTTGTTAAGTCCCACCGAACGATGCTGCGTTCTACTCCTCCGGTGCCCTTCAGCGCAAGCTGGGGGCATGGCGTGGCCCCGACGTCCGCGAGTCGGCTCAAGACGAGCCGACGTGAACGTCTGTGGAACGATGTGGCGGTGCTGTCGCTGATCGGAAAACTCACGGAACGCTTCGAAACTGCCGCGGGGACCGACCCTGAGCTGCGACCCTCGACCAAACCCCAGTTCGGCCACTTCCAGTCCAACGTGGCGCTTCGGCTTGCCAAGGACCAGGGACGATCGCCCCGAGACGTCGCGACGGACCTCGTGGCGCGCATCGATGTGGCAGACCTGTGCGAGCCGCTGGAGATCGCCGGACCTGGGTTCATCAACATCCGTGTCCGTGCCGACGTGCTGGCCGGTGTGGCCAACGACATCCTCCACGATCCCGCGGCTGGTATCGATGTGGCCGAGGATCCGGCCCGGATCGTCATCGACTACAGCTCCCCCAACGTCGCCAAGCTCATGCACGTCGGACACCTGCGGACGACCATCATCGGCGACTGCTTCCACCGGGTACTCGACGCGACCGGCAACACCGTCATCGCCCAGAACCACATCGGAGACTGGGGTCGGCAGTTCGGCATGCTTATCGAGCAGGTTCTCGAGGAGAACCTCGACCTGTCCGGTCTCGATCTCGCGGGTCTCGAGGAGCTGTACCTGCGGGCCAATGCCCACCTGACCGCCGATGAGGCGTTCGCGGATCGCTCGCGGGCTCGGGTGGTGGCCCTCCAGGCCGGAGACGCCGAGACGAACGCCCTGTGGCAGGAGCTGATCGATATCTCGAAACTGGGGTTCAACGCCACGTACGACCGCCTGGGCGTCCTGCTCACCGATGACGACCTGGCCGGCGAGTCCATGTACAACGACATGCTCGCTCCGATCTGTGACGACCTCGAGGCGCGCGGCATCGCGGTCGTCGACGACGACGCGCTCGTCGTCTTCGTCGACGGCTTCGACGCTCCCGCCATCCTGCGGAACCGGCATGGTGGGTACGGCTACGACGTGACCGATGTCGCCGCCATCTCGTACAGGGTCAACACGTTGAAGGCGGACCGCATCGTCTACGTCACCGACGCCCGGCAGCACCAGCACTTCCTGCTGGTCTTCGAGGTCGCCCGCATGGCCGGATACCTCCCCGACTCGGTCACCGCCGAGCACGTCGGGTACGGGATGGTGCTCGGGACCGACGGCAAACCGTTCTCCACCCGCAAGGGCGGCGCCGCCCACCTCGACGACCTCCTCGACCAGGCCGAGGAGCACGTCGCGCGTCCGATCGCCGTGGCGGCCGTCAAGTACGCCGACCTGTCGAACCAGCTCCAGAAGGACTACGTCTTCGACGCGGAGCGGATGACGCAGACGACGGGCGATACCGGCCCGTACCTCCAGTACGCCCACGCCCGCGTCACCCGCATCCTCGTCAAGGCCGAGGCGGAGGGCATCGCCTGGGAAACGATCACGGTCTTGAACGAGACGCCCGAGCACAACCTGGCGCTGCTGCTGAGCCGCTTCGGCGAGGTCGTCTCCGGCGTGGCCGAGGATCTGCAGCCGCACAAGCTCTGTACGTACCTGTTCGAGCTGGCCACGGCGTTGAGCGTCTTCTACGAGGTCTGCCCCGTGCTCACGACCGAGGGCGACGTCCGTACGTCGCGGCTCGGCTTGTGTTCTGCCGTGCGTCGCGTGCTCTCCCGCGGCCTCGGCCTGCTCGGCATCGAGGCGCCTGACCAGATGTGACCGACGCCGTACGCGAGGATGTGCGTATGGCGATCGACTGCACCACCTACTCAGCGGGCCCCGGCCCCGCGCCGACGTTCATTGTTCTCCCAGGCGGCGACTACCTCGAGCACGACGAGCACGAGGGTGCAGCGGTCGCGGAGTGGCTGACCGGTCATGGAATCCACGCCATGGTCGTCAGGTACGGAGTCGGCGAGGGCTGCTTCCCGCGTCCGCTGCACGACGCGCGTGAGGCCCTCACGAAGCTGCGAGAGGGCGAGACCGATCTCGACGTCCTGCGGGATCACGTCGGGGTCATCGGCTTCTCCTCCGGGGGCCACCTCGCGGGCCTTCTGGCCACCGACAGCGACAACATGACCGGTACTTCTCGGTGGACGTTCGCCGGGCGGCCGGACGCGGCGATCCTCTGCTACCCGGTCACCGAGCTCCGAGATGCGTTCTTCGGCAGAATCCCGAACCTCGACGCGGGAGTGGCCGAGCGGCTGCTGGGCGGTGACGCGTCCGAGGAGCAGCGGAGCGAGCTGTCGCCCTGCACACGGGTCACCTCACCCAAGGAGGGCGACCCCACTCCCCCGATGTTCCTGTGGACGACCAGCGACGACGAGGTCGTCACGGTCCTGCACACCACGACGATGCTGCTGTCCCTGGGAGTCGCGGGTGTTCCTCACGAGGGACACATCTTCTCCTCCGGCGAGCATGGGCTCGGCCTCGCCGAGGACAACCCGGAGGTCGCCCAATGGAAGGAGCTGGCGCTGGAATGGCTCGCCGGCCTCGGATGGCCGGTCAGCTGATCAGGCGCGGCTGAGCGACAGGCGGATGCCCTGACGGGTCACCGGACCGAGCGTCCCTGTCGTGCGCAGCAGCGCCATCGACAGGTTGGCCACGATGAGCACCAAGGAGGCAGACCCGACGAGGAGAACCGAGCGCTCGTTGATGAGGGCCGCCCAGACCAGCCAGGTGGACTGGTTGATGAGCCCGATCCACTGGTTGCCGACGGACAGGCCCCGGACGTCGATGCTCGTGGCCGTCACCTTGAGCTGGGAGACGAGCGAGGTCGCGGCGGGAAGGAAGGCCGCGACGGAGTAGGCGATGGTTCCGACAGTGTGGTCGAGGGTCGTGGTCGTGAACCCGATGAGAAGGCCTGGCGCGAGCAGGACGAGCCACGGCGTGCCCACGTGGCGGTGGAACAGCGACAGGATGGTCAGGGTGATCGTGACGAGCAGGATGTTGGGGAGCCATTGGTTGAGGTTGCCGTGCGTTATCCCGTACAGCCCCCACGTGAGGTTGCCGCCGAGGGCGAACTGCCAGGAGAGCACGGACACCCCCGACGTCGTACCGGCGCGCAGGATACGTACGAGCTGAGGGGCTGAGATGAAGCAGGACAGGCCGGCTGCTAGCCAGCCGATGACCAGGGCAAGGTGATCAGCAGAGATATGAGGCATGGCCTCGAGCGGCCCCTTCGAACTCGTGATGGACAGTCAATACGGGCCGCTCTGCCCAGTACTGAGGTCACGTTCGTTGGAACCTGACCCGTAGTCGAACCCTACTCTCCGAGCCGAAGAAGTGCATCGTTTCAGTTGGGGGTTCTCATCGTCTGCGTAACGACTTGGTACCACTGCGCCGCCATCCCCTGGAACCGTTTGTGTGCCGGTCTCCTCGCGAGTACGAATGGGGAGGTCGTCGAAACCCAGGAGCGCCGTGGAAGTCATCGTGTGTCGAACTGCAGACGAGGTCGCTGAGGTAGCCGCAGCGAAAGTCGCGAGGGTGTGCCGCGACGTCGGGCCGAAAGTCGTGATCGGGGTGGCGACGGGATCATCCCCTGTCGCGCTGTACGAGAGCCTCGCTCAGCGCGTCAAGGACGGCCGCCTGGACATGTCGCAGGCATCGGCGTTCGCGCTCGACGAGTACGTAGGGCTGCCGCCAGGGCACCCGGAGTCGTACGCGGAGGTCATCCGGCAGAGCGTCACGGAGCCCCTCCGCATGAACCCTGCCCTCGTCCACACGCCGAACGGCTTCGCGGACGACATCGAGCAGGCTGCGAAGGACTACGAGCAGGCGATCGTCGATGCCGGCGGCGTCGACGTGCAGATCCTCGGCGTGGGCAGCAACGGGCATGTCGGCTTCAATGAGCCCACCTCGTCGCTCGCGTCCCGTACCCGGATCAAGACCCTCACAGCGACGACCCGCCAGGACAACGCGCGCTTCTTCGACTCGATCGAGAACGTGCCGCACCACTGCCTGACCCAGGGTCTGGGCACGATCATGGCGGCCAGGGAGGTCGTTCTGGTCGCGCAAGGCATCCACAAGGCGGATGCCATCGCCGCCCTCGTCGAAGGTCCCGTCACAGCCCGGTGGCCCGGATCGGTCCTCCAGCTGCACCCGCACGCGACTGTGGTCGTCGACCAGTCGGCGGCCAGCAAGCTCGAGCTGCGCGACTACTACATCCAGACGTACGCGGAGAAGCCTTCCTGGCAACGCTTCGACGCCCGCTGAGCCCTCAGAGTGGTGCCCCGGGGGCAATAGGGTGATTGCGGCACCTACCCTCCGCCCCCGAAAGGACCGACTATGACCGTGCCCCCGTCGATGCCGTACGTGCCGCCAGCGCCACAACCGGCGAAGCGGCCGAATGGGTTCCTCATCGCCTTCGTCATCGCCGCCACCGTCCTTCTGGTCGGCATCGCCGGCACCATTGCGGTGATCACAGTGCTCGGCACGGACTGGATCGGCAAGAGCGCGAGCAGCGCCCCGACGAACGTTGAGCACACCGTCACGTTCAAGGTGACCACGGCGTCGAAGACGGGGTTCGCCTATCAGGCGGATGGCGCGGTGCTCAACGAGACGGTGTCTGCCGACTGGACGAAGGATGCGAAGGTTACGGGCGCGCACAACGTCTCGCTGGTTGTGACACTGAACTTCCTGGACCCTGACACCGCGAGCGCTAGTTGCGAGATCCTCGTCGACGGCAAGAGCCAGATGAAGAACAGCGCGACGGGTGCGAACGGAATGGCGATCTGCGTGGCGTCGACAAGCTAGTGGAGACCGTGTCCCACTAGCGGACCGTGTCGCCTCCAGCGAGCATCAGGTTCGGCTCAGAGGTTGATCATGTGCCCGGCGATGCCTTCCACCGCTTCCTTGATCGCCTCGGAGAGCGTCGGGTGGGCGTGGATATTGCGGCCCATCTCGTCAGCAGTGAGGTCCCACATCTGCGCGAGCGTGAAAACGGGCAGCAGCTCGGTGACGTCCGGGCCGACCATGTGTGCGCCGATGATCTCGTTGTGCGTCGCGTCCGCGACCACCTTGACGAAACCGACGGCGTCGCCGAGGCCCCAGGCTTTGCCGTTCGCCGTGAACGGGAACTTCGAGACCTTGACGTCGAACCCCTTCTCCCTCGCCTGCGCCTCCGTGTAGCCGAACGATCCGATCTGCGGCTGGCAGTACGTGGCGCGCGGGACCATGTCGTAGTTGATGGGCATCGTCTCGACACCCGCGATCGTCTCGGCCGCTACCACTCCCTGGGCCTCGGCCAAGTGAGCGAGCATGAGCTTCGCGGTGACGTCGCCGATCGCGTACAGGCCGGGCACGTTGGTCCGCATGTAGTCGTCGATGGCGATCGCGCCACGGTCGGTGAGCTGGACGCCGGTGTTCTCCAGGCCGTAGCCCGCGGTTCGCGGAGCGAACCCGATCGACAGCAGGACCATCTCCGCCGCCAGGGCGATCTCGTCGCCGCCCGCGGCCGGAGCGACCGCGACGGACACTCCAGAGTCCGTCTCGGTGATCGTCTTCACCGCGTGGCCCAGCATGAGCTTCACGCCGAGCTTCTTGTACGCCTTCGCGATCTCGGCGGAGATCTCCGCATCCTCCAGGGGCACCATGCGGTCGAGGTACTCGACGATCGTGACGTCGACTCCGTAGTTGCGCAGGACGTACGCGAACTCCGTACCGATCGCACCGGCCCCGCAGATGATGATCGATGCCGGCAGGTGGTCGGAGAGGATCAGCTCCTCGTACGTGACGACGCGCTCGCTCCTCGTGACACCCGGCAGCATCTTCGTCGTCGAGCCCGCACCGATGATGCAGTTGTCGAACGTGAGCGTCTCGGTGCCGTCGTCGGTGGTCACCGACAGCGTGTGCGGGTCGACGAATGTGCCCCATCCGTTGACCTCGGTGATCCGGTTCTTCTTCATGAGGAAGTGGACGCCGTTGATCATCCGTTGCGACACCGTCCGGCTACGGCTGAATGCCTTTCCATAGTCGAACGTCACGTCGCCGGTGATGCCGAACGTCTCCTTCTCGTGAGTGAAGACGTGCGCGATCTCGGCGTTGCGGAGAAGCGACTTGGTCGGGATGCATCCCACGTTGAGGCAGACACCGCCCCACCACTGCTTCTCGACAACAGCGACCTTCAGACCCAGCTGGGCCGCACGGATCGCGGCCACGTACCCTCCCGGGCCGGCACCGAGAACGACGACGTCATAGTGAGCGCTCATGTCCGTTACCTTAGCGATTCTCGCCGCCACTCCTCCCCCTCGTGCTCGCTGAGGGCGGGTACGGATGACCGAGTTGTACGACCCAACGGCGACGATATATCTCATGTGAGATATGCTCCCCCGGTGGATACGTCACCTCTGAAGGTCGGGATGCTGATCCGGGACGCCCGGAAACAACGTGGTCTCACGCAGACCCAGCTGGCAGACCTGCTGAGTACGAGTCAGTCCGCTGTGCACCGCATCGAGTCGGGGAACCAGAACCTGTCTCTCGAGATGATCAATCGCATCGCGTCCGCTTTGGACAGCGAGATCATTGCCGCGGGCAAGGGCGCCGTACACGTCCGGATCCAGGGCGGCAGGCGCCTCAGCGGGTCGATCGAGGTCCGCTCCTCCAAGAACGCGGCCGTCGCGTTGCTGTGCGCAACGCTGCTCAACCACGGCACGACGACGCTGCGGGGCATCGCCCGGATCGAAGAGGTCAACCGACTGGTCGAGGTCCTCGAGAGCATCGGCGTCGAGTGCACGTGGATCGATGGCCGGTCGGCGCTGCGGATCCGTCGCCCCGGACGTTTGAACCTCGAGGCGATGGATGCCGAAGCCGCCCGCAAGACGCGCAGCGTCATCATGTTCCTCGGGCCCTTGCTCCACGAGACCGGCAACTTCCAGCTTCCCTACGCCGGTGGCTGCAACTTGGGCACCCGTACGGTCGAGCCGCACCTCCAGGCGCTCCACCCCTTCGGGCTCACGGTGACCGCCACCGAGGGCTACTACCAGTGCCACAGCAACCCGACCCCGGCGACGACGCGCCACATCGTCCTCACCGAACGCGGGGACACCGTCACCGAGAACGCGCTCCTCGCTGCCGCCATGACCGGGGACCTCACGATCATCCGCAATGCGAGCCCGAACTACATGGTCCAGGACCTGTGCGCCTACCTCGTCACGCTCGGTGTCGACATCGATGGCATCGGCACGACGACGCTCCGCATCCGTGGTCTGAAGTACATCGACCGCGACGTGTCGTACGACATCTCAGAGGATCCGATCGAGGCCATGAGCCTCGTCACCGCTGCAGTGGTGACCAAGTCCGAGATCACCGTGACCAGAGTTCCCATCGAGTTCCTCGAGATCGAGCTCGCCGTCCTGGCCGAGATGGGCTTGAAGTACGAGACCAGCGAGGAGTACCTCTCCCGCAACGGGTTCACCCGTCTCGTCGACCTCACGATCAAGCCGTCGGTGCTCCATGCCCACGCGGACAAGATCCACCCGATGCCGTTCCCAGGGCTCAACATCGACAACCTGCCGTTCTTCGCGGTCATCGCCGCCGAGGCCGAGGGCACGACGATGATCCACGACTGGGTGTACGAGACCCGCGCGATCCACCTTCTCGAGCTCACCAAGCTCGGCGCCGACGTACAGCTCCTGGACCCGCACCGGCTGCTCGTCACGGGGCCGACGCGCTGGCGGGGCCAGGAGGTCGTCTCGCCCCCGGCGCTGAGGCCGGCGGTCTGCCTGCTGCTCGCGGCGCTGGCTGCTCGCGGGGAGTCGGTGATCCGGGACATCTACGTCATCCAGCGTGGCTACGAGGACCTGCCCGAGCGTCTCGCGCAGCTCGGCGCCGACATCGAGACGTTCCGGGAGTAGCTCAGCGGATCTGGCGTGCCGCGAAGCGGTGCGGCGGGTTCACGATCGCGTCCTGAGCCTTCACGAGGCGCAGCTCGCGGTGTCCCGACTCTGCCGTGATCTCGAGGACCGCGTAGACGATCGCGGCCGTCTTCGCGAGTGCATCCGGCACGGAGCGCAGCTCGAGGTAGCTCGCGAGGAACGCGGCGGACGTGATGTCGCCCGACCCCGAGAACGTCGGCGCCAGCTTCGGTGTGGAGACCACCCAGGCCCCGTCACCGGTGACCGCGAGCATGCTCACCTCCTCGTCGCTCTCCTCGGGAATGACCGCGCTCGTGACGAGCACGATGTCAGGTCCCTTGGCGCGCAGGGCGTCTGCCGCTGCCAGCAGCTCGGTGAGCGTGCCCGCTGGCTTGCCCGTGAGGAACTCCAGCTCGAACTGGTTCGGTGTGATGATGTCGGCCTTGCCGACGATCCGATCGCGGTACATCTCCGGGATCCCCGCCGCGACGAAGAAGCCTCGGCCGACGTCGCCCATCACTGGGTCGCAGCAGTACAGGGCCTTCGGGTTCCGTTCCCTCACCAACGCCACCGTGTCCAGCACGACCTCGCCGATCTCCGCGCTCCCCTGGTAGCCCGTGAGCACCGCGTCGACATCCGTCAGGGCTCCGCGCTCGTCGACGCCCTGGATCACGTCGCGGATGTCATCCACGGACAGGACAGGCCCGCGCCACGTCCCGTACGCGGTCGTGTTCGAGTAGTGCACCGTGAGGACCGGGTAGACCTCGACCCCCATCCGCATCAGGAGGAACGTGGCGGCCGAGTTTGCGACGTGCCCGTAGGCGACGGACGACTGGATCGAGAGGATGGTGGTCACGCGCGGTATTCAACACCATGACGATCACGCCTCCGCGGCGCTCGACGTCCTCGATCGGCCCTGGTGCCATGGCCCGTCTCTTGCCAGACTGTCCCCCATGCCTGAGACCGTGGTCGTCCATGCCCCTGACGGGGACCTGCCCGTACTCCGCTTCGCCCCCGACACCCCCAACGGGGCCGGCATCGTGGTCGTCCAGGAGATCTTCGGGGTCTCCGACTACATCGTCGGACGCTGCCAGGATCTCGCCGCCGAGGGCTACGTCGTGTATGCGCCCGTCCTCTATTCGCGGCTCCCCGAAGAGCCGCCCCTGGACCCGTCATCTCCCGACTACATGATGCAAGGCATGGCTGCCTCCCGTGGTCTCGACTGGGACACGGCCGCCAGGGATGTCGTGGCCGCGACCTCCGCGCTGCGTACGGAAGCGGGCGTCGACAAGGTCGGGCTGCTCGGCTTCTGCTTCGGCGGCGGCCTCGCGTTCAACGTCGCGGCCCTGACGGACGTGGATGCGCTGGTCTCGTACTACGGCTCGGCACTGCCACGTCTGCTCGATCTCGCGCCCCAGGTCACCGCCCCCCAGCTGCACCATTGGGGCACCCAGGACTCGTTCATCGAAGGCCCCGCGCAACGTGAAGTGCGGGAGGCTCTCGCCACGTCGCCGGGGACGGTCCAGTGGGAGGCGTACGAAGGTGCGGGCCACGCGTTCGACAACTCCCAGGTCCCGTTCCACCACGCGGCCGCAAGCGCGGCGGCCTGGCCAGTGACGCTGACGTTCCTCGCCTCCCACCTGATCGTGAAGGCGTCGAACGGGTGAACGCTGTGGCGCGCTGAGACCCGGATGCGAAGATCCTTGCATCGGGACCCCTGGGTCAGGCCATACTCATGACCGTGCGCGCGGCCGACTTCCCGATGTTCGCCCCACGATGGGCGGCGTTCGCGCATCGGGGGGGCGCGGGCCATCCTGACCTGATCGGCAAGGAGAACACGATCGCGGCGTTCCGCCATGCCGTGTCACTCGGATACCGATACGTCGAGATCGACGTCCATGCGACCCTCGACGACCAGCTCATGGTCTTCCACGATGACGACCTGAACCGGGTGACGGGCGGTCGCGGCGCGATCGCGGAACGTACGTTCGCGGAGATCAGCACGTTGCGGATCGGGCAGTCCGAGACGATACCGACGCTCGACGAGGTCTTCGAAGCGTTTCCGCTCACCCGGTTCAACATCGACATCAAGAACGCCGGGGCGATCACTGCCCTGGTCAAGGCCATCGACCGGCACCGCGCGCACGACCGCGTGTGCGTCGGATCGTTCTCCATCGAGAGACTGCGCGAGTTCCGGAGGCTCATGGGACGACGCGTGCCCACGTCCGTCTCCCCCATCGGCGTCGTCTGGAACGCGTACGTACCGCTCCTGCCGAGACTCCTCAACTCCCCCGGTACGGCGCTGCAGATCCCGCTCACGCAGAAGATCGGTTCGCGCCAGATACCCGTTCTCACCCCACGGCTCCTCCGGCATGCCCACCTGGCCGGCAAGGTCGTCCACATCTGGACGATCGACGATCCGGCCGAGATGCACCGGCTGCTCGACATGGGCGTCGACGGGATCGTCAGCGATCGCACCGATCTGCTCAAGCAGGTCTTCACCGAACGCGGTATCTGGGAGGAATGATGAGCGACATCGGTACCACGGACCAGCCACCGGCCTTCGAAGAACTGCCGTTCCGTACAGCCCTCACCGATACGCCCCTCAAGTGGCGTCGCGTCGTCACCTGGGCGATGTACGACTGGGGCACGCAGCCGTACAACTCGATCATCATCACGTTCGTGTTCGCCGTGTACCTCACGAGCGCTCCCTTCGGGAACGTGAACGACACGACGAGCGCGCTCGCCTGGGCCACGACGATCAGCGGCCTGCTCATCGCTGTCCTGGCGCCGGTGCTCGGCCAGTGGTCGGACCGCAGTGGGAACACGGTGACGGTCCTTCGCGTGCTCACCGCCCTGATCGTCATCCTCTCCGCGGCGCTCTTCTTCGTGAAGCCGCAGCCCGCCTACCTCATCTTCGGTCTCGTGCTCTTCGGCACCGGATCGCTCGTCAACGAGATCTCCGGCGTCACGTACAACGCGACGATCGACCAGGTCGCGTCGACCCGCAGCGTGGGCCGCGTCTCCGGTTTCGGGTGGGGCATGGGGTACGTGGGTGGCATCGTGTCGCTGCTGCTCATCTACTTCGCGTTCATCCACCCCGAGGTCGGCCTGTTCGGAGTCACCGGCCGGGACGGGCTCGACATCCGCGTCTCCATGCTCGTGTGCGCGGTATGGACGTTGCTGTTCACCATCCCGCCCCTTGTCATGCTCAAGAACCAGCCCCCGGCGATCCAGGACGACGCGCATCCCGGCATCCTCGGCGCCTATGTCCAGCTGTGGCGCACGCTGGTCAAGCTCTGGCGTACCGACCGCCCCCTCATCACCTTCCTCATCGCGTCGGCTGTCTTCCGCGACGGCTTGGCAGGCGTGTTCTCGTTCGGGGCCGTCATCGCGGCGGGGACGTTCGGCTTCAGCGCCGGTGACGTCATCATCTTCGGCGCTGCGGCGAACATCACCGCGGGAGTGTCGACGATGCTGTTCGGCTTCCTCGACGACCGCATCGGGCCGCGCCGGGTCATCCTCATCTCGCTGGCGAGCCTGTCCGTGCTCTCCACGCTCGTCTTCGCCCTCCATAGCGGCGGCAAGCCAGTCTTCTGGACCGTCGGGCTGGGTCTCACGGTCTTCGTCGGACCGGCCCAGTCGGCGTCCCGGAGCTACCTCGCGAGGCTGATCCCGGAGGGGAAGTCGGGAGAGGTGTTCGGCCTGTACGCGACCACAGGTCGCGCCATCTCGTTCCTGTCTCCCCTGTTCTTCGGGCTCGCAATCCAGATCGGCGCGGCCGTCAACCACAATCAGGACGCTCAGTACTGGGGCATTCTAGGTATTGCCCTCATCCTGGTAGCAGGGTTCTTCGTCATGCTGGGTGTCAAGGCTCCCGTCACGGAACAGGCAGGGACCGCGGCGCGTTGATGTAGTGCAGAAGGAGGTCGACCATGGCCGACAGAGCATTGCGAGGCAGCGGCCTCGGCAGTCGTAGCTTCGAGGACGCAACTGGCGTGGAGTTCGCGCCCCGCCAGGAGGTGGCGTTCGACTGTCCGACGGGTCACCACTTCACGGTGATGTTCTCCGAGGAAGCGGAGCTTCCGCTCGAGTGGGAGTGCACGAAGTGCGGCAAGACCGCGGTGCGCTCAGACGGGAGCAAGCCTGAGGAGAAGGACGTCAAAGCGCCTCGTACGCACTACGACATGCTCCGCGAGCGCCGCAGCATCCCCGAGCTCGAGGAGCTCATGGCTGAGCGTCTGGAGATCCTCCGCAAACAGGACTGAGGTTCCGCGTCAGTCCTCGATCTCTCCCTGGATGACGATGTCGCCCTGAGGCGGTTCCTGGCGCTCGTCAGGTACGGTCTCGCCGTGGATCACGCTCGACGGGTCCGTCATGATCGTGGCCTGGTTGCGCAGGGTGTCGAGGTTGATCCCCCGGTTCGTTGCCGCCCTGGTCACGAGCCACGTGAGAAGCCACCTGCCCAGCGGCCTGGTGAAGGGCAGCAGGCAGATCAGGCCGATCACGTCGGAGATGAAGCCCGGCAGCATGAGGAACAGCCCACCGATCATGATGAGCACGGCGTCCGCGAGTTCCCCGGTCGGCATCCGGTTCTCTGCGAAAGCCTGGCGCAGGGCCGTCCACGTCCGACGTCCCTCGCGCTGAGCGAGCCACGCCCCCAGAAGCGACGTGAACAGCATGAGGCCGACGGTCGGCCATGCACCGATGAGCCGTCCGCTGGCGATGAGCACGGCGACCTCCGCGATGGGCAGCGCGATCACCAGGCCGACGACCAGCCAGACGACCCACTTACGCCGGGGGGCACTCATGGCAGCTCCTACGATCCGGCTTTACGACCGGTGAGGAGACTCTTCAGCTGGGACGCACGGTGGCGGATCCCCCACGCGGTCGTACGGAAGAGTGCCTCGACGACGATCTTCGAGCTCATCTTCGACTGACCCCGTTCGCGCTCGACGAACTCGATCGGAACCTCGGCGACGGTGAATCCCTGTTGCAGCGTCTGCCACGTGAGGTCGACCTGGAAGTTGTAGCCCACGCTGGAGATCTTCGGGAGGACCGCTCGCAGGGTTGACGCGCGGAATGCGTTGAGGCCACCTGTGATGTCCTTCACGCCGATCCCGAGCATCAGTCGGGTCCACAGGCTGCCGCCCCGCGAGAGCAGCTCGCGCGACTTCGGCCAGTTGACGACGCTGCCGCCGGGCACGTACCGGGAGCCCTTGACCATGTCGGCGGTCTTGAGCCCAGCCAGCACGGCCGGGAGCTGCTCGGGCTGGTGAGAGCCGTCCGCGTCGTGCTCGACGAGCACGTCGTACCCCTGGTCCAGGCCCCAGGCGAAGCCTGCCATGTACGCGGCTCCGAGGCCTTCCTTGCCCTTGCGGTGCATCACGTGGACGTGGTCGTCGGCCTCGGCGAGGCGGTCAGCGATCTCGCCCGTACCGTCCGGCGAGTTGTCGTCGGCGACCAGCACGTGCGCGGTCGGCACGGAGCGGCGCAGTCTCGCGATGATCGGCTCGATGTTCTCCGCCTCGTTGTAGGTCGGGATGATCACCAGGACTTTGTCCAGGGGCACGTCGTTGACCACAGGGGACCTTTCAGCTGGAAGCGGCCGTCCCATTCTGCCGCACCGCCGGACCAGCCGCCCGCGCGGGGCGACTCCGCCATACGGCCGCCACCAGGGCCGCCACGGCCACGGCGACCAGCGCCAGCTCGATTCCCGCACCGAACCGCATCGCCGCAGTGAGCCCGTTGCGTACCGGCATGACCACGCTGGTCGCGGCCGGTGTGCGCTGGCGCGTCTCGTAGGAGACGCTGCCGTCGGGCGCGATGTACCCGCTGAGCGCGTTCGTCGTCGCCACGAGGATCTCCCGCTGGGTCTCCATGGCCCGGATCCGCGTGATCGCCCACTGCTGGCTGATCTGGCCGGTTCCCGCGTACGTGGCGTTGTTGCTCTGGACGGTCACGATCTGCGCCCCACCGCCGGTGGCCGCGTCGCCGGAGATCATCTCCCGGACGGTCTGGTCGTAGGCCAGCTCGAAGCAGATCAACACGCCGATCCGGGTCGTCCCGTGCTGCGGCACGTCGACGCTGAGCACACCGGGCCCGTTACCGGGCACGCTCTGGGCACCGACGAGCTTGAGCATCGGCACCAGAGGCAGCAGCTCCTGCCGCAGAGGGATCCACTCGCCGAACGGCACAAGGTCCCGCTTGTGGTACGTCGCGCCGGGACCCGTCACCGGGTCCCACCACAGCGCCGTCGTCTGCCGCTCGTCCGCGCCGGGGCCGTTGGTGACGGCTCCCACGAGGATCGGTACGCCGGCGACCAGGACCGCCGTTGAGACGACCTGCCGCGTCTGGGCGTCGAGGATCGGGTCGATGTCGGTGGAGTTCTCCGGCCACAGCACGAAGTCAGGAACGGGCAACAAGCCGGCACGGGCCTGAGCCATGAGGGCCACCGTCTCGGACATGTGATTGTTGGTGACCGACCTGGCCCGGCCGAATGCCTCGAGCCCGACCCCGTCGACGTTGCCCTGCACCATGCCGACCGTGATGCTGTCGCTTGCCTGCGGGATCGTCGTGACCGCGCGGGCCACGACTGCCCCACCGATCGCGAGGACGTACGCAAGCCCGATCACGGCGATCCCCCGCAGCCGTGCGCGACCGGTCGTCGTGCGGTAGCTCGCCCATGCCCACGCGAGTCCAGCGCCGAGCAGAGCCACGAGGAACGAGACGCCGGTGGTCGCCACATACGGGAAGAGCCCTGCCAGCGGCGAGTCAGCCTGTGTGAAGGCGAGCCTGGTCCAGCCGAAGCCACCCCACGGCACGCGCGAGTACAGGTACTCGACGAGCACCCACTCGGTCGCCACCCACAACGGCCAGAGCGGCAGTCGCGCGACCAGCGCCGTGACGAGACCGACCCCTGCGAACCACAGCGCCCACACGACCACGAGGAGTACGGCCACCGGCACCGCGATCACGTACGTCCAACCGACGGCCAGCGCCAGGAATGCGACTCCGAAGACGTACCCAGTGCCGAAGCCCTCGCGCAGTCTCCGTCCGCGCACGAGCACCGTGAGCAGCGCGACGCCGACGACGACGAGGGGCCAAAGGTTGTACGGCTGGAACGCGAGCGCGGTGAGGATCCCGGCCCCGGCAGCGAGCCCGCGACGTGCGCCGGGCGAGAGACGTTTCGTGCTGGACGTGGCGGAGGCCTCCGCAGCGCGTGTCGTCACGCCTCGAGAGCGTACGCCACTCCCCTGTAGCCTCTGCCCATGTCGCCTCGCCGCCTGCTGCTCGACACGGCCTCGCTGTACTTCAGGGCCTACTTCGGAGTGCCCACGCTGTACGCAGCCGACGGCACCACGCCGGTGAACGCCGTCCGCGGGCTGCTCGACATCATCGCCAAGTTCGTCCGTGAGACGCATCCGGACGAGCTCGCGGCCTGCTGGGACAACGACTGGCGTCCCGAATGGCGCGTGGCGCTCATCGACTCGTACAAGGCGCATCGCGTCGCCGGCGGCGTGCCGGCCACGAAGGCCGACCCGCATCTACCCATCGGAGCGGGCGGCCGTGGTGCCGCGTCAGGCGTGGCTGAGATCGCGGACGCCGCACTGAGCATCCAGGTACCGCTCATCTCGGCGGTCCTGGAGGCGGCCGGAATCGCCATCGTCGGCGCCGATGGCTACGAGGCCGACGACGTCATCGGGACCCTCGCGAGGAGCGCCCCCGGACACGTCGACGTCGTCACGGGCGACCGGGACCTGTTCCAGCTCGTCACAGACGACGTCACCGTGCTGTACGTGGCGCGCGGGATCTCCAAGTACGAGACGGTCGACGACGGCTGGCTCGCGACCCGGTACGGGATCTGCGGCGCGCAGTACGTCGACTACTCGGTGCTTCGTGGCGACGCCTCCGACGGACTCCCGGGCGTCGCCGGCATCGGTGAGAAGACCGCCGCCAGGCTCCTGGCGGAACACGGCGACCTGGAAGGCATCGCGGAGGCGACGACCCTCTCCCCCAGCATCGCTGCGAGGCTCGGCGCGGCGGTCGACTACATCGCCAGGGCTCGCCAGGTCGTGGCTGTACGGACGGACCTGGACCTCCCCGGAGACCTGACGCTGCCCCGTGAGCTGGCAGACCGTGAGAGCTTCGACGCACTCACCCGCGACCTCGCCCTGGGCTCCGCGGCAACGCGCCTCGTCGAGGCCATGCGGACTCGCTGACCACGAACCCTGGCAGAGCGGGAATATCACTCTGCAGGGCCGGGTTCTGGGGATCGACTGCACCAGACGCTCGCCCTGCCCCGGAAGGCATGCACATGAACATCACCCGACGTGGCTTCGCCGCTCTCGCGGGCCTGACCGCGCTGTCCGCCTGCTCGTCCTCGAACCCCCTGTCGTCCACCTCAGGTGCCGCCTCAGCCAGCGCCGGCACCAGCGGTCCGCTCGTCGTCGGATCGCAGCAGTACTACTCCAACGAGATCGTCGCCGAGCTGTACGCACAGGTTCTCGAGAAGGCCGGGCTGAAGGTCACCCGCCAGTACCAGATCGGCCAGCGAGAGGTGTATCTGCCGGAGATCCTCGCCGGGAAGATCGATGTCTTCCCCGAGTACAACGGCAACCTCCTCCAGTACCTGGACAAGACGGCCACCGTCACGGACACCGCATCCGTACAGGCTGCGTTGACGAAGGTTCTCCCCTCGAGCCTGCGCGTGCTCACGCCCGCCGCCGCGACAGACCAGGACACGTACACGACGACCAAGGCCTTCTCCACCCAGTACGGCGTCACCTCACTCGCAGACCTCAGCAAGGTCACGAAGCCGCTGACCATCGCGGCGAACAGCGAGTTCGCCACCCGTCCGTACGGCCCGCCCGGGCTCAAGAGCATGTACGGCGTCGACATCACGGTCGTACCGGTCGAGGATTCGGGCGGCCCACTGACCGTCAAGGCGCTCACGGATGGCAAGGCAGACTTCGCCGACATCTACTCGGCGAGCCCGTCGATCGTCGCGAACAACTTCGTCGTTCTCGCGGACCCGAAGAACCTGATCCTGCCGCAGAACGTCGTGCCGCTGGTCTCCAGCAAGGTCACCTCGACCGCGTCCGACGCGATCGACAAGGTGAACGCTCAGCTGTCGGCCGACGACCTCCGCAACCTCAACTCCCAGAGCGTCAACGAGCAGAAGAAGTCCGCGGACATCGCCAAGGCCTGGCTCTCGTCCAAGGGCCTGATCTGAGCTCAGGCGCCGCCGAGCACGTACACCGCTGAGCCGGCCGCCCACGTGGCCATGCTCTCCGGGAGCCCCAGGCGGTGTCCGTCGACCGTCAACGGGATGCGTTCGAGCGCGACCAGCCCGACGGTACGGAACAGGTCCTCGAGGTCCAACAGCGTGGCGTGATGCAGGTTGGGGGTGTCGTACCAGTCGTACGGCAGCTCCTTCGACATCGGCATCCGCCCACGGGCCAGCCTCACGCGGTTGCGCCAGTAGCCGAAGTTCGGCATCGACAGGATCACCCGCGGCGCGATCCGGATCATCTCCTGCAGCACCACGTGCGGACGGTGCAGCGTCTGCAACGTCCGAGACAGCACGACGACGTCGTACGAATGGTCGGCGAACTCGGACAGCTGGTGGTCCATGTCGAGCTCGATGACGGAGACGCCCGACCGGATGGCCACCAGGACGGCGTCACCGTCGATCTCCACCCCGGTCCCCGAGCAGCCTTTGTCCGCCGCGAGGTGACCGAGGAGCGTGCCGGTGCCGCAGCCGAGGTCGAGCACCCTGGACCCAGGCGTCACGAGGTCGGCCACGAGGGCGAGGTCGGCGCGAAGCGTCATCGCACCTCCTCCAGCGCACGGTCCATATAGGCCCGGATCGTCTCGTGGTACGGCTCGATCTCGAGCAGGAACGAGTCGTGCCCACCCGCGGTCTCGATGTCTCTGTACGTGACCGGGATCCCGGCATGTTCGAGGTGGCGGACGACGCGTCGCGAGTGGACGGACGAGAACCGCCAGTCCGAGGTGAAGCTCGTCAGCAGGAAGCGCACGTCCGCGGCGGCCGCGGCGTCCGTCGCATGCTCCCGCGCGAACGGGTCGTAGTAGTCCATGACCCGCGTGAGGTACAGGTAGCTGAGCGCGTCGAACCGTTCGAGGAACACCTCGCCCTGATGGCGCAGGTAGCTCTCGACCGCGAAGTCGGCCCCGAAGCCCGGTGCGAAGTCGGCTTCCTGCGGCGACCGGCCGAACTTGTCCGACATCGCCTCCTCGGAGAGGTACGTGATGTGCGCCATCATTCGAGCGATCGACAGGCCGCGGTCGGGCTGTGTCCCCTCGGCGACGTACTGGCCGCCGGAGAACCCCGGGTCCCGGGTGATCGCCTCGCGCGCGACGGCGTTGAACGCGATGTTCTGCGCCGACAAGCGCGAAGAGGCGGCAACCACGACCGCGTGACGCAGGTCCTCGGGATGCGTCAGCGCCCACTCGAGCACCTGCATCCCGCCCAGCGACCCACCGAAGGCTGCGAGGAGCTTCTCGATGCCGAGGTGCGCGAGCAGCGCCCGGTGCACGGTGACGAAGTCGCCCATGTCGAGCAGCGGGAAGTCCAGCCCGAACGCACGGCCGGTGCTCGGGTCGATCGACGACGGTCCCGTGGTGCCCTGGCAGCCCCCCAGCAGGTTGGCGCACACCACGTACAGTCGATCGGTGTCGAGCGGACGCCCCGGGCCGATGAGGTTGTCCCACCAGCCGGGTCGCTCCGCGCCCTTGTGGTAGCCGGCCGCATGCGCGTCGCCCGTAAGGGCGTGGCAGATGAACACGGCGTTGTCGCGTGCGGGACTCAGCGTCCCGTACGTCTCGTACGCCACCTCGACCGGCGCCAACGTGGCGCCTCGCGTGAGCTTCAGCGGGCTGGACGGATCGAAGAGTGTGGCGCTACGAGTTTCGACGATCCCGACTCCGTCAGACGATGTCACCTGGTGTCAGGCACCTGCCTTCGCGAGGGCCTGGTCGATGTCGGCGATGAGGTCGTCGATGTGCTCGATCCCCACCGACAGACGCACCATCTCCGGCGGCACTCCGGCCGCACGAAGCTCGTCCTCGTTGAGCTGGGAGTGCGTGGTCGAGGCGTTGTGGATCGCGAGCGAACGAACGTCGCCGATGTTCGCCACATGGCTGAACAGCTCGAGGGCGCCGATGAAGGCCTCTCCCGCCGACCGGCCGGCCTTCAGCCCGAAGGAGACGAGGCCCGACGAGCCCTTCCCGGTGAGCACCCTGTCGCCGATGGCCTTGGCGGGGCTCGACTCCAACCCGGGGTAGTTCACCCACGCCACCGCGGGGTGCCCTTCGAGGTGGGTGGCGATCGACATGGCGTTCGTGGAGTGGCGCTCCATCCGGAGCGCGAGCGTCTCGATGCCCTGGAGCGTGAGGAACGAGTTCATCGGAGCCGGGGTGGCGCCTGTGTTGCGGATCAGGACCGTGCGCGCCCGAATGATGTATGCGGCCGCGCCGGCCGCCTCCGTCCAGACGACTCCGTGGTAGGCGGGGTCGGGGGCCGTGATCACCGGGAACCGGTCGGCGTGAGCGGCCCAGTCGAACTTTCCTGAGTCGACGATGACGCCGCCCAGAGCCGTGCCGTGGCCACACATGTACTTCGTGGTGGAGTGCACGATGATGTCCGCGCCGTGGTCGAAGGGACGGCACAGGATCGGCGTGCCGACCGTGTTGTCCACGATGAGCGGCAGGCCCAGTTCATGCGCCTTCGCCGACCAGGCGTCGATGTCGATGATGTTGAGCGCAGGGTTGCCTATCGACTCGCAGAAGACCAGCTTGGACTTCTCGTCGACAACGCCGTCGAGCACCGCCGGATCGTCCGGGCTGACGAAGCGCGCCTCGATGCCGAACTGCGACAAGGTGTTCGCGAACAGCGCGTACGTCCCTCCGTAGAGGGTCGAGACCGAGACGATGTTGTCGCCGGCCCGGGCGAGATTGAGCACCGCGTACGTGATCGCGGCCGCGCCGGAGGCGGTGGCGAGCGCACCGATTCCGCCCTCGAGGGCCGACACCCGCTCTTCGAGCACCGCCGTCGTGGGGTTCATGAGGCGGGTGTAGATGTTGCCAGGCGTCTTCAGGGCGAACAGATTCGCTGCGTGCTCGGCATCGTCGAAGCCGTACGCAACGGTCTGATAGATCGGTACGGCGAGGGCATGGGTCGTCGGGTCGATCGTCTGGCCGGCGTGGACGGCGAGTGTCTCGGGCTGCGTCATCGGAACTCCTCTGGATCGCGCGTCAGCACAGGCTATCGGCGCCCACGGCCGACTGGTCCGGTGTTTCTCCTAGCGGACTCAACGCCCGAAGTCGAACAGGGGCGTCCAGGTCCGCCGAGAGCTGATCAGGAAGGAGTCCTTCGGGTACGGATCGGCGGCCAGCAGCTCGTCGAGAGCGGCGTCGTCGAACACGTCGACCACGAGGAGTGCCGCGAGACCATCCGTGAAGGGCCCGGCCTGTACGAGTCGGCCATCAGCCTTCAACGACGCGAGCCACTCCCGATGCGCCGGCCGCGCGGCGAGACGACTCTCGGTCCGCTCGGGGACGAAGTCGTACTGAACAGCGACGATCATGGGACGCACCTTTCTCGGGGCTTGCTGGTCCGGCGTCGCGTGGAGCGGTCCGGAGCACGCGGAAGACTACTCTCCGCTCCGCCATCGTCTCGACACGAAACCCCTTGCCCGGTGGGCGACTTCGCGGACCCCGCCCGCCCGCAGGGAGCGTGCGACGACGCGCGCGTAGCCGCCCAGAGTCGGCGCTCCCGGAGGCTCCGGTGGCTCGACCGTAGGGTTGATGAGCAGGTGGTCGGCTGCGCGGTGCGGCGCGGCGGCGAAGTCCATCAACGGCGCCAGGACCTGCGACCAGCGGAACTGCTTCGCGTACCGGATGACGTTCTTCCGGGCCTCGGCAGCTGCCGCAGGGTCGTACAGCATCTCCTCGAGGGCCTTCTCCAGCGCATCGATGTCCTCCGCAGGAACACCGCGCCCGATCCCCTCCTCATCGAGGATGTCGCCGAACGAGTCCCCGCGCGTCGCGACGATCGGAAGACCGGTCCACAGGTAGTCGAGAATCCTCGTGCGGAACGAGAACTCCGTCTCCACGTGGTCGAAGTGGGTTGACACGCCGATGTCCGCATCCAGGAGGTGGTCAGAGCGTTCGCTGTACGGAACCCAGCCGGAGTTGAAGAAGACGTGCCGCCCCACCAGGCCGAGGCTCTCGGCCAGCTGCTGCGTCTCCCAGGCGATGCGCATGTCGGGCACGCCGGGGTTGGGGTTCTTGAGCCCCATGAAGTACAGCCGGATATCGGTGTGCCGCTTCGCCAGCCGGTCGATGGCCTTCACCAACGTCAGCGGATCGAACCAGTTGTAGACCCCACCTCCCCAGATGACGACCTTGTCGTCCATGCCGATGCCGGGGATGACACCTCGAATCCCGTGCCGGCGCTGTACGGGTGACTCGTCCGGCAGACCGAAGGGGACGACGCCCACGAGCGTGCTGAAGCTCCGATCGGGGCCCACGGTGAGCGCGTTGACACGACCCAGCGCCGCGAGCTGGCCGATCCAGAGGTCACGCTGCTTCGTCGAGGCGCACAGCATGTAGTCGGCCCGGGCCAGCTGACGGTTGAGCACAGCGGTGACGTTGTTGATGGCGGCGCGTCGGCCGTCCTCACCGAGGTCCTTGGCCTGCTCGAGCTGCTCGAGGTGCATCGGGTCGTACACGTCCGCCACGATGATCTTGTCGGAGTCGACGAGCCACCAGGCCACCTCCATGAGGAATCCCTGGAACACGATGACGTCCGCCCACTCGGTCTGACGGACCAGCTCGTCGCCAGGGGCGTAGTGGATCTCGAAGCGCTCGTGCGCGATGTCCTCGACGCCCGTGGTCGACACGAGCCGGACCGGGTGCGTCGTCGACAAGGCCACCGAAATCTCCCACGCCCGGATCGCCGGACCCGCCAACAGGCCGGACAGGGGATCTCCCGTCACCACGAGGATGCGGGGCGCCGGCGAGAAGACCCGGTCGAGGTCGAGAGCGGTGACAAGGTCCGCGTGCGCCGTGAGGTACCGCGGCAACGGATACGCCGGCTCGATCGCGTTCCGGAACAACGAGAAGAGCTCAGCGTCCGTACGGGATCGCTTGGCCTGAAGATCGCGACGTGTCTCCCCCATCGACTCGAGCAAGGAGACCAGGTAGTCGATCCCGAACAGGCCGGACATCGCGAGCTTGGGGACCGTGATCTGCGACGTCAACGCCATGTCGCTGAGGCTGGCCGGATCGAGGCCGCCCATCTCGGTGGTCCGCCGCACGCTGAGCGCCAACGCAGCCGGCAGCACGAGGGCCAGCGTCTCGTCGCTGTAGTTCTTCACCATGGACAACAGCGCGTTGCGCTCGAGGAGGTACGTCTCGCGATACGCGCCGAACGTGCGCATCGTCACGTGGTGCTTGTGATACGCCACCGACTCAGGCACGTACCGTACGCGCCGACCGAGGAGGTTCAGCCGCCAACCGAGGTCGACGTCCTCGTAGAACATGAAGAAGCGCTCGTCGAAGCCGCCGACCTCCCGGTAGTCCTCCGCGACGATGAAGAATGCCGCCCCCGTGCCGAAAAGCACGTCCCGCCCGACCTCGTACGACCCGTCGTCGGGACGCTCCGCCTCGCGCTTGTAGCCCATCCCGAACCAGGCCAGCGAACCGTCGACGTAGTCGACCAACTTGCCGTCCCAGTCGAGGACCTTCGACGCGACAGCACGGATCGTCGGGTCGGACTCCATGGTCTCGACCGCAGCGGCGATCCAGCGGCGTCCGGGGCGAGCGTCGTTGTTGAGGAAGGCCACGTACTGACCCTCGGCATGATCGACGCCGAGGTTGCACCCACCGGCGAAACCAAGGTTCCCTCCGGACTCGATGACGCGGGCCGTGGGGCACGCCTGCGCGATGCGTTCCGCCTGCCCATCTCCGGAGTCGTTGTCCACGACGATGAGCTCCAGCTTGTCGGCCGGCCAGTCCACGTCATCGAACGCCTTGAGGCAGACGATCGTGTCGTCCGCACCGTGGAAGTTGACGAGGATGACCGAGACGACGCCTTCGCGGACCGTGTGCGGGCCGGGCGTCAGATGCGCGGTTCCGAGATCAGTCACCGTGTCTTCCTCGGGGTGTGGTGCTTGTACACGCGCTTGATGCGACCTGCGACCCGTTCGGCGAGAACCGACGGGCCGCCCTCGCGGAGGTACTTCACCGCGAGGGCCATGTCCCCCGGTTTCCGTGGCGGTACGAACGGGGGCAGGTTGCTGTCGGCTGCCCTAACCGGGCGACGGCAGAACGCGGCAAGGGCGCGCCCGTCAGGATCCGTACGTACCAAAGACGTCAGTGACGGGTCCTCGTCGTACACGGCTGCGTTCACGCGCACCTGACCGGCGAGCGCGCCGAGCAGCAGATCGCGCTGCCGGGCGTCGGCGGCGAGTACGAGGTCGGCGCGGCTCACCATCGTCTGCAGGGCATCCGCTCGGTGGTCCGAGGTCGGACCCTCCAGCAGCCAGGTGACCACGTCGAGCGTGGAGAGGTCCACGACCACCGCGGCGTCCGCCCGCGCCGCACCCGGGAGGTCGTCGAACGTCGCAGCAACGAGCACGATGACGTCTGCCCACGCGGGCAGCTCATGCAGCGGGCGCTCCACATGGGTGCCGCCTTCGAGGACCTGCCCTGTATCCGAGTCGACGAGACGAACGGTCATGCCGGTGTCCAGCTGTTCAGCGAGTCGCTCAGCTCGATCTCGGGCAGGTCCGGTCTCCGGGGCGACCACCAGCACGTGGAGCGGCTCGGTGAGCGCAGGTTCGACACCGCAGACGTCCACGAGCTGCGACAGACGGGTGCGGTCGGCGGTGCTCTCGGCGCCCAGGAGATGTGCGAGGGCGGGCTGCATGAGGGGTGTCAGCGCCCTGTCCGGGACGCGGCGACGAAGCTGCACCGAGGCTCTCGACCTCGTCGCAGCCTGGACCCCGGCGAGCGCCGAATCCAGTCCCAGGCCGGCCGCGATGGCCGAAGCCGGGACCGAGAGCGAGCCCACCTCGTCTCCTCCCGGCGAACGTTGGAGGTCGAGCACAGAGGTGTCCAACGAAGCGGACCGCAGGGCGCCGCTCAGAAGGTAGAGCTCCGCCACCGTGGTGAGGGGCCCGCGCAAGGCACTCCCCGGCAGCACCGTCAGTGCAGACATGACGGCGGCGACGCGGGTCTGTTCATCACCGACGGTCGCCATCCGGCGCGGCGTGGCGTGTCCGTCGAGTGCGAGGACCCTGTGGCCGTTCAGGTTCAGCCGCCATTGGAGGTCGAGCATCGCCGTCCGGGGATCACTTCCTGGGAGGTTCCCGCCGATGAGAGATATGACCTCGGGGTCGATCCGTTGCAGGGCTGCCGCATCGACGAGCAGGACATCGGTAGACGCCGCGAGGACCCACTGGCCGCCACCCCCGGGAGTGAAGCAGACGGCGTCCGCAGCACCGGACTCGATCAGGCCCTCGGCCCGTTCACGCAGCTCGTCGCTCACGTCGGTGTCAGCTCCGGACACGATGATCGTGGTGATCACCACCCCGCGCCCCATGAGTGACACCACGTCGGCAGTCCTTCCCTCGGTCAGCCTGACCATGCTAGCGAAGGCGGCTGGGCAACGGGTTCCCGAACTGCGGAGGGTTACGGGCGGCGCTGACGCAACGCCTGGTAGAGGGGGCGCAGGCGGTTCGCCACCGTCGGCAGCCGACGTGCCATCTCGCTTCCCCACGACTGGCGCCTCGCGTCGAGGTACGCGACCTGGTCGATCGCGTACGCAGGCAAGCGGGAGCCGACCGCCTGCAGCTTGTACTCGAGGAAGCCGTACTCGATGCCACCGGCCGCAGCACCGAGCACCGTTCCCGTGTACCGGCCGGTTCCCGCGGCGACGTAGCAGAACATCCGCTCCACAGCGTGAGCGAGAGTGCCATCCACGTAGCCGGAGCCCTCGGGAAAGTCCTCCCACGTCAGACCGAGCGACAGCCACGGCGCCAGCGCCTCGCGCCGGGCGACGAACATGCTCCCGTACGGTGCCACCGGCGTCTGGTCGTCGAAGGGGACGCAGAGCCCGAGCCGGTCGGCGAGCGTCTCCGCCAGACCTCGATTGCCGAGCCACGCGTGACCCATCGTGGGGTAGTACATGTGGACGACGGGCGGCACCACGATTCCCAGCTGCGGATCCGTCGCGAACCAGTCGTACAGCTCAGTCACTGCCGCCTCGTCGGGAAGCAGGTTGTCGAACAGATGCCGCCGGAACCACGCCGACGCGTTGACGTCGTCCTGCAGGGAACGCTTGCCGTGGAGCTTCACGACGAGGTCGTACGACGCGTCGCCGAGCACGTCCGCGCATCCGACGAGCAGCGCCGAGATGTCGCGCCCGCGATTGCTGGCCACGATGCGGACCTCATGCTGGTACTGGCGGGCGCGGGCCGCGAGCCGGGCTTCGATCGAGACTCGCCGTGCCTCGTCGGTCGTGGTGGCGATGACATGGACGTCACCGGGCAACAGGTCGACGCGGTCCATGAGGTCGTCGGTGAGATCGTCGTAGTAGAGGTGCAGGATCGCCGCCGTACGCAGCATCACCGTGCCCATCGCCGGCCGCGACCCCAGCACACGGGTGAGCGCGAGGTTCGTGGACAGCACACGCAGCGGCGTCCGGTCGAGCAGCCCTTGCCAGACCTCGGCCATGTCGATCCCAGCGGAAGCCAGGCGCTCGAAGCCGTCCGCCGGCACGACGGCCAGCCGATCCGCGATCAGAGGGTCGACGGTGAAGGAGGCCATCGGTACGAACGGGAGTCCATCGTCGATCAGCTGTGGCAGGTTCATCAGGGCCGGGTCCGCCGAGGAATAGCCCGTCGGATCGAACCCGTACCGCAGGCCGGCGGCGAGATTCAGTCCGTCGCCGGACTCCCGCCAGCCCGCGAGCTCGGCAGATGCGGCTCGGGCGCCGCTCATGACGTACCAGTCCGGGTCGAGGGTCAGTCGGAGACCCGGCTCGAAGGCGGGACATGACGCTTTCGGCAGCAGCGACCAGACCGGCACGTCTGCCATCCGACCGAAGACCGGTCCTAGCTCCGCGATCGGCCCGAACCATCCCGACCCCGTGAGCAGCACCTCGTCGTAGCCGGCGACCTGCCCGCCGAGCGACCCGATGATCACTCCGTGCGTCAACTCGTCGCCGGTCAGGACGGTGTCGGCGATCTCCTCGAGCACGGATCGGTCCGCTTGCAGAATCGGGTGACGAACGCCCACGACGAGGTGGTTGAGGTGCGGTCGCAGCCCCCTCAGCGCGGTGAGTACATGGGGCGGCACCCGCCACGAGTCGCTGGGTCGACCGGGAGCGTTGACCACGTACACGCCAAGGCGGGTCACGGGTGTTCTTCCACGTCGAGGCCCCGGCTGCTCACAGCCGCATCCTACGGGTGAAGGGTCCGCCTCACCGGAGGCTGGCGCTCATGAGCGCCAGCCTTTCCCGGACCTCGTACCTCGGCGTACCCCGCGGGCCCTGGCCGAGGAAGCTCTGCACCAGCGCGACCTCCGCGACGTTCCACGACGCCGTTGCCAGCTCCGCCAGCGCACGCAGATGACGAGACCCGTCGGACGGTTGGTTGCGCCGCGCGAGCGTGACGTGCGGGTGGTACTTCTGGCGCGCCACGTCGATCCCCGTCGTGGTCGCGGCGGTGTGGCAGCGGCCAGCCAGCTCGGGCAACGCCTCGCGGGGATCGTCGAGGTTCGCGAACAGCACATGCGCCTTAGCTGCCGACGCGAAGCAGCCGACGCCATGAAGGGCCAGCGGGAACTGAGTCGTACGCGCCGCGGCCGTCCTGAGTCGACCCACCAGCTCCTCGTACCGCCAAGGCTCCACGTCGGCGTAGAAGGCGAGTGTCACGTGCCAGTCGGACGCCTCCATCCAGCGCCAGGCAGAGTCCCTGCGCGGGTCGATCCAGCGTTCCAGCTCGTCGATGACGTCGGCCGGCGGGATCACCGCGGTGAAGAGTCGCTCCCCCATCGGATCACACCGACAGCGCGTCGCGGTTCGGCAGCAGCGGCCGAGTGGTCACGGGGCGATCGAGGTAGAGCCAGCACGTCGAGGCGATGTCGTCGGTCAGCGGCTTGTAGCGGCCATCCGGGTACCAACCGAGCGCCTGGACATCGACGCGGCCGAGCCGGTGCGAGAACCGGATCGGGTCCGGGACGTGCCAGCGGTACATGCCGAAGCGCTGCTGCGACTCGTACAGTCCGTCCGGCCGGATGACCTGAGGCAATCCGAGGTACAAGGTCGTGTACGTCTGGTAGCCGTTGACATCGAAGTTCCAGGCGCCTCCCATGTAGTCCTCCAGCCCGGTGGACGCGACCGTGGGGAACTCCTCGTCGTCGTCCAGCCAGAACTTCACCTCGCCCTCGCCCCACCAGCCGTTCGAGTGGGAGCCCCACGCGAGGTACGTGCCCACGTACATCCCCTGGCCTTCGACGGCCTCGGCGATGAGATGGGTGGTCCCTGCGGTCAGGGGGTTCGAGCGACGGAACTGCGTGTGCAGGTAGCCGTGATCCTCGAACGAGTCCCCTGTCTCGACATCGACCTGGTAGTAGACGCAGGCCGTCTCGTGCCCGATGTTCTCGAGCGTGATCCGGGCTCCCTCGCGGAACGGCATCGGCCAGTACGAGGTCATCCCCCCGTGCGGCGCGGCCACGACCATGGCGCTGGCCACGTGCGCGTACACGCCCCACCCGTTGCAGAAGAAGTCGCCGTACGGGACCTCGATCGCAGGCTCGTCGGCGCCGTCCCAGTACGCGCGCAGGATCAGGCTGCGCCAGTGGGGTCGGTCCGTGGTCGCCCAGAGGTGACGGACGCAGCCGGGTTCGTCGATGCTCGCCAGCTCGTGCGTGGCGCCCGGCGGGATGTCCACGTACGGATCGACCTTCCAGCCACGGCCGAGGTCACGAGCCGCGCGACTCGCCGAGCCGGCCTCGGATCTCGCCGCCTGCCCCGGCGCACCACGCGGGTTCTCCGGGCAGAAGGATCTGGTACGGGTCGTACGAAGCCGAGAGACGGACCACGCATCGAACATTCCAACCTCCTCGCTCGTACCTGTGGAGCGTACGACCCGGTGAACGCCGCTGCGAGACCAAGCGCGGATCGTTCACATCTTGACGATTCTTGTGGTGTCATTGCTTCATGGCTTCCCCTACCGACTCGGGTCGCGACGAACCCGGTCCTGGCTCGCAGTCGTCCTTGCGCGCCGCCAACGAGCAGCGGATCATCACCGCTCTGAGGACTGCCGGCCCCCTGACTCAGGCCGAGCTCTCCCGCCGCACCTCCCTGGCCCCGTCGACGGTGTCAGGGATCGTGTCGATCCTCACTGATCGCGGCATCCTGCGGGCAGGTGATGAGCCCGGCGGGCGCAAGGGACGCCTCATCCACCTCGACCTCGAGGACCGGTACGTGATGGGCGTGGAGGTGGGCAACGGCCACCTGTCGTTGGCACTCGCCACGCTCTCCGCACGCGTCGTCGAGTTCGTCCGCAGGCCACTTCCCCTCGGCGCTGACGCGGCGAGCACCATCAGCGTGGTCGAGTCGCTCCTCGAGGAGATGCTGACATCCGTCGGCGCGAGCCACGACGATCTCGTAGGTGGCGGCGTCGCCGTCCCTGCCCCGCTCGATCTGCACGGAATCTTGTCCTCGTCGCCCCTGATCTTCCCCGCGTGGGCGGGCATCGACATCGCCGCAGTGTTCACAGAGCGCTTCGGCGTGCCGTTCGCGGTCGACAACGACGCGAACCTGGGTGCTCTGGCCGACTTCCTCTGGGGGGCGGGCCAGGGCAGTCACAGCATGGTCTTCGTCGGCATGAACTACGGCTTCGGCGCTGGGATCGTCCTCGAGGGCACCCTCTTCCATGGGGCGACGGGCGTGTCGGGCGAGATCGGTCACACGACCGTCGACGAGAACGGCGACTTCTGCCAGTGCGGCAATCGCGGGTGCCTGAACACCGTGGCGTCGATCAACCGCGCCCTGGAGCTGCTGGCACCGATCCACCCCGAGATCGACTCCACGGAGAAACTCCTGGACGCCGCCGCGGAGGGCCTGCCTCCCGCCATCCGGGTACTGACCGACATGGGCAGGGCCTCCGGAGTCGCCATCGCCAACGTCGTGAACCTGCTCAACCCCGAGGTCATCGTCGTGGGTGGAGATCTGGCGCGCGCGGGCGGGGTGTTCACGGACCCCATGATCACGATGGCGACGCGCCTCTCCATGCCGGCGGCGGCAGACGTTCGGTTGCTCACCACCCCTCTGGGGGAGCGCGTCTTCGCACTCGGTGGGGTTGCACTGGCCCTGGGCCTCAACTCCCCTCAGGGGCTTGTTCTTTCGTGATCTGACGAATAGATCACGAATTGGTCTCTCTAGCCTTCAACTTGTGACATTAGGGGACTTCTTTGGTCTAGAGTCCGCAGTGGCTCGATGACGAGCCGCGGAGCCTCATCCGCCGCACGACGAACGGAGCCACCGTGGACACGCCCAGCGGGTTCGAGACCATCCGCGACGTCTTCGCCAGTGGCGCCAAGAACGTCATGGGTCCGCTCAAGGCGCTCCGTCGAAAGGCTCGTCAATGATGGGTGTTCCCGCCTCGCTCCGCGCTGAGGTCGACCGTCTCAAGGCCGAGGTTGCCACGCTGCATGCGCTCTTGCCGGCGAACAACCTGGTGGCCTGGACAGCGGGCAACGTCTCAGCGCGCGTCCCGGGTGCGGACCTGCTGGTCATCAAGCCGTCCGGAGTCGTGTACGACGAACTGACTGCCGATGCCATGGTGGTCACCGACTTCGACGGGACGCTCGTCGAGGGCGACCGGGCCCCATCCTCCGACACGTTCGCGCACGGCTACGTGTACGCGCACATGGCGGGAGTCGGCGGAGTCGTGCATACGCACAGCGACTACGCGACGGCATGGGCGGCGCGTCGGGAGCCGATCCCGTGTGTGCTCACGATGATGGCCGACGAGTTCGGCGGCGACGTCCCCGTGGGCCCGTTCGCCCTGATCGGCGACGACTCCATCGGACGCGGGATCGTGGAGACCCTCAGCGGGTCCCGCTCCCCCGCTGTCCTCATGGCCCAGCACGGCCCGTTCACCATCGGCAAGAACGCGACGGCGGCAGTCAAGGCGGCCGTCCTGTGCGAGGACGTCGCCCGTACCGTCCACCTCGCCCGTCAGTACGGCGAGCCCCAGCGCCTCGATCAGGCCGACATCGACTCTCTCTACGCCCGCTACCAGAACGTCTACGGACAGAAGTAAGGACATATCGCATGGCAAGCATCTGGTTCCTCACCGGCAGTCAGCACCTGTACGGGCCAGAGGTCCTCGCGCAGGTTGCGGATCAGTCGCGCACCATCTCCGATGCCCTCGCGGCGTCCGACTGCGTGGTGCCGACGATCGTGGCGAAGCCGGTGCTCACCGAGACCGATGCCATCCGGCGGGCACTCATCGACGCGAACGCGGACGACGACTGCATCGGCGTCATCACGTGGATGCACACGTTCAGCCCGGCGAAGATGTGGATCACCGGGCTAGACCAGCTGCGCAAGCCCTTGCTGCACCTTCACACGCAGGTGAACCGCGACCTTCCGTGGGACACCATCGACATGGACTTCATGAACCTGAACCAGGCCGCCCATGGCGACCGGGAGTTCGCGTACATCACCACCAGGCTGTCCGTACCGCGCACGATCGTGTCCGGCCACGTGAGCGACCCGGCCGTGCTCTCCCGCATCGGCGTCTGGTCACGTGCGTGCATCGGCGCGGCCGCGCTGCGCAACCTCAAGGCCGTACGGTTCGGCGACAACATGCGCTACGTCGCGGTCACCGAGGGCGACAAGGTCGAGGTCGAGCGCCGCTTCGGAACGAGCGTCAACACGTACGGGATCAACGACCTCGTGGCGGTCGTCGATGCGGTGACCGACGCCGAGGCGGATGGCCTGTGCGTCGAGTACGCGGACACCTATGAGGTGGCGCCCGAACTGCTGCCAGGTGGCGACCGCCACGACGCGCTGCGCTACTCGGCGAAGCTCGAGCTGGCCTTGCGCCGGTTCGTCATCGACGGCGGGTACGGGGCGTTCACGACCAACTTCGAGGACCTCGGCGGGCTTCAGCAGCTCCCGGGCATGGCCGTACAGCGCCTCATGGCCTCGGGCATCGGCTTCGGTGGCGAGGGTGACTGGAAGACCGCGGTGATCGGCCACGCGCTCAAGGCGATGGCCACGGGTCTCCCGGGCGGTACGTCGTTCATGGAGGACTACACGTACCACCTCGAGCCCGGCAACGAGCTGATCCTCGGGGCGCACATGCTCGAGGTGTGCCCGTCGATCGCCGTTGCGAAGCCGCGCGTCGAGATCCACCCGCTGGGTATCGGAAACCGCTCCGACCCTGTACGGCTGGTGTTCGACGCCGCTCCGGGCGCCGGTGTGACACTCGGCCTCAGCGACCTCGGTGACCGGCTGCGCTTCGTCTCGAACGAGATCGAAGTTGTCAGCGTGCCCCACCCGATGCCCAAGCTTCCGGTGGCCCGCGCGGTCTGGCGTCCCCTGCCTGACTTCGCCACCTCCACCCAGTGCTGGCTCGCCGCCGGCGGCCCTCACCACACCATCCTGAGCACCCAGCTCAACGCGACCCACCTGCAAGATCTCGCGAAGATCACCGGGGTCGAGCTCGCCCTGATCGCCGGCGACACCAAGGAGCGCGACTTCACCCACGCGCTCGCCTGGACCGCCGCCGCATATCGCCTCGGCATCGACGCCTAGGCACCCCAACTTCCTGGCTCGGGGACTTCCCGTTCAGGAGAAGCAAGATCGGCCCTCACCGCCTGCGGGCCGAGAAAGTAGGTAACGCAATGCGCAAGATTCTGGCCATCGCAGCTGCGGCGGCCCTGGCACTCACGATGTCTGCGTGTGGACGTGACACTGGCACGCCTGCGACTGGGGCCTCTGGCTCGTCCGCCGCCGTCGCTGTCAAGGGAACGATCGGCGTTGCGATGCCGACCAAGACCTCCGAGCGGTGGATCAAGGACGGCGACTACATCAAGCAGCAGCTTGAGGCCGCCGGTTACACCGTCAACCTCGTGTACGCCAACGACGACATCCCGACCCAGGTCACCCAGGTCAACGACATGATCACCAAGAAGAACCAGCTCCTCATCGTGGCTGCCATCGACGGCGTTGCCCTCAAGGGTGCGCTCGCAGAGGCGAAGGCCGCGGGCATCCCGGTCGTCGCCTACGACCGCTTGCTCCTCCAGACCGACGCCGTCTCGTACTACACGACGTTCGACAACTTCAAGGTCGGCGTCCTGCAGGCCAACTCGCTGCTTGACGGCCTCGCGGCCTCCGGCAAGCCGAAGCCGTGGAACGTCGAGCTGTTCGCCGGTTCGCCCGACGACAACAACGCGACGTTCTTCTTCAACGGTGCGATGAGCATCCTGCAGCCGAAGATCGACGACGGCACCATCAAGATCCCCTCCGCTGAGACCGACTTCAAGGTCGTCGCCACGCTCCGTTGGGACGCCGCCGTCGCCAAGAAGCGCATGGAGAACATCCTGACCAAGTCGTACGCCTCCACTGACGTCAATGGTGTCCTGGCTCCTTACGACGGCCTGTCGCGCGGCATCATCGCGGCTCTCAAGGGTTCCGGCTACGGCACGGGTGGCAAGGCTCTTCCCGTCGTCACCGGCCAGGACGCCGAGCTCGAGAGCGTGAAGTCGATCCTCGCAGGTGAGCAGTACTCCACGGTCTTCAAGAACACGCGCGACCTCGCGGCCGCGGCGGTCAAGATGGTCCAGGAGATCACCGGCGGCACAACCGTCACGGTGAACGACACCACGTCGTACAACAACGGCATCAAGAACGTTCCCACCCAGCTCCTGCAGCCGCAGGTGTGCGACAAGTCGACCTGCAAGCAGATCCTTCTTGACGCGAACTACTACACCGCGGATCAGCTCGCCTGATTCCCCTCATGGTGCGCGTGCGGAGCGGTCCATCGCTCCGCACGCGCACCGCACGGACAACCGTCTGAAGGAGAACCCATGACAGACACGATCCTCTCCATGCGGGGGATCACGAAGGAGTTCCCGGGGGTGAAGGCCCTTGAGGACGTGACCTTCGAGGTGGAGCGGGGCGAGATTCATAGCATCGTCGGCGAGAACGGCGCCGGTAAGTCGACGCTGATGAAGGTGCTGTCCGGCGTATACCCCTTCGGTACGTACGAAGGCGAGATCCATTTCAACGACAAGCTTGTCGAGTTCCGTAACATCCGAGAGTCGGAGCACGCGGGCATCGCGATCATCCACCAGGAGCTCGCGCTGATCCCCGAACTGACGATCGTCGAGAACCTCTACCTCGGCAACGAGGTAGCCACCGCTGGCGTCATCAATTGGATGGAAGCCGGTAAGAAGGCCAGGGAGATCCTGGCGAAGGTAGTGCTGCACGAGGACCCCAACACCCAGATCAAGCACATCGGCATCGGCAAGCAGCAGCTCGTGGAGATCGCCAAGGCCCTCTCCAAGGACGTCCAGCTCCTCATCTTGGACGAGCCGACCGCCGCCCTCAACGACGCCGACTCCGCCCATCTGCTGAGCATCCTTCGCGAGCTCAAGGCTGAGGGGATCACCAGCATCATGATCAGCCACAAGCTGAATGAGATCGAAGCCATCTCCGACTCGATCACGATCATCCGCGACGGGCGCACGATCGAGACCCTCGACGTACATTCGGGCCAGGTCAACGAGGATCGCATCATCCGCGGGATGGTCGGGCGTGACCTGAACCACAGGTTCCCGCCCCACGAGCCAGTGATCGGCGATGTCATTCTCGACGTCAAGGACTGGACCGTGGCCAACCCGGAGGACGCGAGCAGGCTCATGGTGAGGAACGCGTCGGTCCAGGTCCGCGCCGGTGAGATCGTCGGCCTGGCAGGGCTGATGGGCGCCGGCCGCACCGAGTTCGCGCGCAGCGTGTTCGGCCAGTCCTACGGCGTCAAGCAGTCAGGGACCGTCAGCATCCACGGGAAGAGCTTCACCCTCCGCACCGTGCAGCAGGCGATCGACGCGGGCCTCGCCTACGTCACCGAGGACCGCAAGGCCCTCGGCCTCAACCTCCTCGACACGATCAAGGTCTCCATCACCGCCGCGGGCCTCAAGAAGATCTCGCCCAACGGCGTGGTCAACGAGATGCGCGAGGTTCAGTCGGCGAACAGGTACTTCAACGCCCTCCGGGTCAAGGCACCGACGATCGAAGAAGGCGTCGGGAAGCTGTCCGGCGGCAACCAGCAGAAAGTCGTCCTGGCCAAGTGGATGTTCACAGAGCCGGAGGTGCTGATCCTGGACGAGCCCACCCGGGGCATCGATGTCGGGGCGAAGTACGAGATCTACGAGATCATCAACCAGCTCGCCGACGCCGGCAAGGGCTGCTTCGTGATCTCCTCGGAGCTGCCCGAGCTGTTGGGCATCTGCGACCGGATCTACACCCTCTCCGCCGGCGTGATCACGGCCAACGTGGCCAAGGCCGACGCGGACCAAGAGACCCTCATGCGCTACATGACACAACGAAAGGCTGACTGACGATGACCACCGAGACGACCGCCGTCGCTCCCACCGCGGCGCCACAGTCTGCCGGGTCGCAAATCACCAAGGCCCTCGGCGGCAACTTCCGTCAGTACGGCATGATGATCGCGCTCGGCGCACTGATCGTGCTGTTCGAGATCCTCACCAAGGGCCTGTTCCTCCAGCCACGCAACGTGACGTCGCTCCTGGTCCAGAACGGCTACGTCCTCATCCTCGCCATCGGCATGGTCATGGTCATCATCGCCGGCCACATCGACCTGTCGGTTGGCTCCGTGTGCGCCTTCGTCGGGGCAACGGTGGCCATGTCGATGCAGCTGTGGCATCTCCCCTGGCCCCTGGCGATCCTGTTGGGAATGGCCCTGGGAATCCTCGTGGGCCTGTGGCAGGGATACTGGGTGGCCTACGTCGGCATACCCGCGTTCATCGTCACCCTGGCCGGCATGCTCCTGTTCCGCGGCCTGGACCTCATGATCCTCAACGCGGAGTCGATCGTTGTGCCCGAGGACTTCCAGAAGATCGCGAACGGATATCTGCCCGAGATCGGTGGGCCCGGCATGCCGTACCACCTCATCACCGTGATCCTCACCGTGATCGCCATCGCGGCAGTCGTATGGTTCGAGCTGCGCAACCGGGCGGACCTCAAGAAGTACGGCATGCCGCAGTCGCCACTGTGGACGTCGGTCACGAAGATCGTCGTGGTCGGTGCCGTCATCGGCCTGTTCGGCATGCTGCTCGCCTCGTACAAGGGCATCCCTGTCGTGGGCCTCATCCTGTTCGGCCTCGTGCTCATCTACACGTTCGTCACGCAGCGGACCGTTCTCGGTCGCCACATCTACGCCGTCGGCGGCAACTCCAACGCGGCTCGGCTCTCCGGTGTCGATACCCGCCGGGTGTCGCTCTTCGTCATGGTCAACATGGGCCTGCTCGCCGGTATCGCAGGCATGGTCTTCACGGCCTACCTCAACGCCGCGAACCCGAAGGACGGGACCGGCTTCGAGCTCGACGCCATCGCGGCAGTGTTCGTCGGTGGCGCAGCCGTCGCCGGCGGTGTCGGCAAGGTGTCCGGGGCGATGATCGGTGGCTTTGTCATGGGAGTGCTCAACCTCGGCCTCGCGAACCTGTCCGTCGACTCGAACTGGATCCAGATCATCAAGGGTCTCGTCCTTCTCGCCGCCGTCGCGTTCGACGTGCTGAGCAAAGTGCGCGGCAAGCCCAGCTTCATCGGGATGATCATGAACGCCTTCAGCAGGAATGCGTCTGTCACTGCAGATCAATCGCCGGTACGAGCGGACGAGGCGCCTGGCCAGAGCGCCGTACAGAACGTCGCCTCGAGCCATCAGGACGACGTGCCCGAGGGCATCGACTCCAAGGTCTCCGCGACCGACAGCCCGGCGTACGGAAGCGAGCACGAGTAGTTCGCCTCACCCTGAAGCGGTGGCCCGGGTTGCCCGGGCCGCCGTTTCGGCGTTAGGCGGCGACGACGAGGAGCACGTCGTCGCCGTACGTCTCGAGCTTCTTCGCGCCCACGCCGCTGATCGCGAACAGCTCGTCGAGGCTGGTCGGGCGGGCCGAGGCGATGGACACGAGCACCGCGTCGGGGAAGACCACATAGGCCGGTACGGAGGCAGCCTTCGCCGTCTCCGCCCGCCACGTACGGAGGCGCTCGAACAGGTCGCGGTCCTGCTCCCCTAGCGCGGTCGCGGCCACCGAGCGCGTGACAGGTACGCCACGGGCGTCGACCTTCTTGCGCGACGGACTCTTCACCCGCGTCACCACGTCGTGCCGCATCTCGACCGTGCGCTCGCCCCGCAGGACCGCCCAGGAGTCGTCGGTGATGCCGAGCGCGCCGTGGTCGGCCGAGACGGCCAGGAGTCCCCCGGCGAGCAGCTGCCGTACGACCGCCCTCCACTGCGTCTCGGCCAGCTCCGTACCGATCCCGAACGTGCTGAGCCCGTCGTGACCCCACTGGTCGATCTTCGCGGTGCGACGCCCCAGCAGGATGTCGATGAGCTGACCGGCACCGAAGCTCTGGTTGCGTTCGCGGCGCAGCCGCACGATCGTCGAGAGCAGCTTCTGGGCGGCAACCGTGCCGTCGAAGACGTCCGGCGGATTGAGGCAGGTGTCGCAGTTGCCGCACGCCTCGGCGTGCTCCCCGAAGTACTCGAGGATCAGCTGTCGGCGGCACGACATCGTCTCGCACAGCCCGAGCATGGCGTCGAGGTGCTGTCCCTGCAGGCGCTTGTGGGCCGCGTCGCCGTCAGAGGTCGCGATGAGCTGGCGCTGCTGCACGACGTCCGCGAGCCCGTACGCCATCCAGGCCGTGGCCGGCAACCCGTCGCGGCCGGCGCGTCCCGTCTCCTGGTAGTAGCCCTCGATGCTCTTCGGCAGGTCGAGGTGCGCCACGAACCGTACGTCCGGCTTGTCGATGCCCATGCCGAACGCGATCGTCGCCACCATGACGACGCCGTCCTCGCGCAGGAACCGGGCCTGGTTCGCGGAGCGGACCTCGGCGGGAAGACCCGCGTGGTACGGCAACGCCGTGATCCCCTCTCGTACCAGCGCCTCTGCCGTCTTCTCCACCGAGGCGCGTGACAGGCAGTACACGATGCCGGCGTCGCCGTCGTGCTCGGTGCGGATGAGCTGTACGAGCTGGGCAACCGGCTGCTGCTTCGGCTCGATGCGGTACCGGATGTTCGGCCGGTCGAAGCTGGCCACGAACGTGCGCGCGGCATCGAGTCCGAGGCGCTGGATGATCTCCCGCCGAACCGCGGGAGGCGCCGTTGCGGTGAGGGCGACGCGCGGCACGGCTGGCCAGCGCTCGTGGAGCATCGAGAGTCGCAGGTAGTCGGGCCGGAAGTCGTGACCCCATTGCGAGACGCAGTGGGCCTCGTCGATGGCGAAGACAGAGATCTGGAGCTGGTCGAGGAACTGCTGGGTCCGTACGACCCCGAGCCGTTCGGGAGCGAGGTACAGCAGGTCCAGCTCACCGTCGCGCGCCGCACGTTCCATGTCGCGCTGCTCGTCGAGGCTCTGCGTGGAGTTGAGGAAGCCCGCGCGCACGCCGAGAGCCTCGAGGGCCGTCACCTGGTCGTGCATGAGCGCGATCAGCGGTGAGATGACCACCCCGACCCCGGGTCGTACCAGCGCAGGAATCTGGTAGCACAGCGACTTGCCGCCACCCGTCGGCATGAGCACCAGGGCATCTCCACCGGCGATGACGTGGCTGATGACCCCTTCCTGGTCCCCCTTGAAGGAGTCGTAGCCGAACGTCGCGCGCAGCACATCGCGGGCTGTCGCAGGTTCGGTCGGCACCCTCGTCATGCTAGAGGTCGCCGCCGACAAACCCGACGAGCCGCGACCGTCAGCCGACGGCGCGCGTCAGGAGGTCGCGGATCCGCTTCTCGACGTCGGGTGTGACCTCGGTCAGCGCGTACGAGTTCGGCCACATCGTGCCGTCGTCGAGCCGGGCGTTGTCGCTGAATCCCAGGTTGGCATAGCGGGTCTTGAACTTGCCCGAGTCCTGGAAGAAGCAGACCAGCTTGCCGTCCTTGTAGTACGCCGGGCTGCCGTACCAGAGGCGGGCATCGAGACCTGCCGTCGCGCCTGTGGCGAGGTGGTGGATCGTGGTCGCCATGGCGCGATCGGCGTCGGCCATGCCCGCGATCTTGTCCAGGACCGCGGCCATGTCCGCTTCCTTGCCCTGCACCGCCTTGAGCTCCTTGGCGCGCTCCTTCATGGCGGCCCGCTCCTCGGCGGTGAAACCACTCGTGCCAGCCTTCTTGGTCTCGGTCATGAGGTTCTCCTTCGACTAGTGCCAGCCCCCAACCTAGGCGGGCCGGGACCGCCGTGCTTCTCGAAAACTGCTCAGCGCTCGCTCGTACCGCCCAGCCGGTAGAAGGCGAACGGGACCACAGAGATGAGGCAGCTGACGGCAGGTACGAGCGCGATGGCTGCCCACACGATCTGCTGCATCGTGTGCGTGATCACGACTCCGTCCTGGTAGCGGGCAAGGACGATGAAGCTGCCGAAGACCAGGACGGCGAGGGCGTTCATGATCTTCGCGACGAACGTGAGCGTCGAGAAGGAGATGCCGTCGTTGCGTACGCCTGTGCGTCGCTCCACGTCGTCGACGGCGTCGGCGATCATCGTCGTCTGGACGACGCCGAAGATGCCCAGCGTCAGGCCGGTGAGGAAGATGAAGACGAGGACGGCGATGAGGTTGGCGAAGCCCGCCAGGTACATGCCCACGTACAGCACAGCTGCCACCAGCGTGCTGGAGATCATCAGCTGCTTGCTCGTCAGACGCTTCATGAGCAGCGGCGTGCCGAACGACGCGAGCACTAGGCCGAGGATGATGGCCGCGCCGACAAGGGTGAACGTCGTCTCACTCCCGTACGCGATGATGACGAACACCGCGCCGCCGGCCTGTACGAGGTAGCGGCCGAAGCCGAGTACGGACCCGAGCAGCACCAACAGCAACGGCGTGTTGCGCCCCAAGGTCGTGAACAGCACGCGGAGCGTCAGCCTCTCGCCCGTGTCCGGACGAGCCTTCTCCCGGGTGTTCACGAACGCCAGCAGGTACAGCCCCATCCCGACGAACGCCGAGATGCCCACGGCGAGCGTCCAGCCGGTCCCCGTGGTGGTTCCACCGCTCAGCAGCTGCGCCAGCCACGGCATACCCAACGTCGCGATGCCGAGCGAGATGCCTCCGTACGCTCGGACCTGCGAGATGACCCCCGTGCGCTCGGTGGTGTCCGGGAACGCGGAGCCGATCAAGCCCCAGAACGGGACATCGCAGGCCGTGTACGAGATGCCCCACAGGAAGAACACGACGCCGAAGAACGCCAGCTTGCCGGTCTCGGAGATGTTCGGGACGGCGAACAACAGGGTCGTCAAGAGCGCCACCGGGAATGCCGAGAACAAGATGAACGGGCGCATCTTGCCCCAGCGCGTACGGGTCTTGTCGACGATGCTGCCCATCACCGGGTCGCTCACCGCGTCGAAGATCTTGGTCGCCGTGAGGATGCCGGTCACTACGGCCATGCCTGCGACGCTGATGTGGGCGTACTGGAGCAGGTAGACGAGGATGAACGTCGTCACCGTGGTGAGGATGAAGTTCTGGCCGAAGCCGGCGATGACGACCGAGACGTGCTGCCGGCGTTCGCTCACGGGCGAGCTGACGAGATCCATCATCGCTCCAGCATGATGGTCTTGATCTCGAACGGCCCGAAGGCCACGCGATCGAGGTCGAGGTCGCCGATCCGTCGCTCGAGCAGGTCGGTCTCGTGGACACCGATGTGGTTCAGAGACGTGGTCACGGACGTGGTCGTCGAGCGGCCCAGGCTCTCGTACAGCCTCAGCACCACACCGTCCCCGTCCTCGGCGATCTTCACCGTGTCGACGACGATGCCGGGGTCGCTAGTGGAGACGACGCTGTCGAAGCGTGCGCCATCAACGATGGTCAGAGGGTTGTTGAGCCGATAGCCCTGCGCGATGACTGCCCCGAGGTCCTCGGGGTCGAACGGCATGAAGGCGTACGTGAAGTGGTGGCTCCCCCGGTCGGCGGACTTGTCGGGGAACGTGGGCGAGCGCAGCAGGTTGAGGCTGATGAGGCCGTTCTTGGCCCGGTGTCCGTACTTCGAGTCGTTGAGGAGCGCGAATCCTCCGTACATGTCCTCGGTCGCGATCCACTTGTGGGCGCACACCTCGAACTGCGCCTTCTCGTAGCTGTCGCGCTCGGTGGTCGGCCGCGAGATGTGGCCGAACTGGATCTCGCACGTCGCCGTGTCGCCGTACCGCGTCGGGCGGAACTCGGCGCGCAGCATCCGGTGGGTCTCGTGCCACTCGACGCGGGTGTCGAACCGTACGAGGGCACTCCCCTGCTCGAGGATCACGAGCTGGTCGACCGTGACGTTCGGGAGCGTGTACGTGTTCCGGCGCCCTACCGTCGGACCGTCACGGAACGACTCCGACCGTGCGAGCGGCAGAACCTTCGGCACCTTGTTGACGTAGTCGGGAGAGATGTCCCAGGCGTCGAAGGGGAACTGGTACGGGTCGTCGTGCAGCACGAGCCGGTTGAGTCCGGCACCGGCGTGCTCGGCGCCAGACGCATCCTTCACGGACGCGATCTCACCGGTGTCGGAGAACTGCAGCGTGAGGATGCCGTTGCTGATCGTGTCGCTCCTCATGGTCAGCTCGTCCGACTCCTCGGCCGGCCGCAGCGCCGCAGCTGCGTAGGGGCCTGTGTCGGCGACGTACCAGCGGCCGTCGTGCTGAACATGTTCATGTCGCGAAAACGACGTGAGGTTGAGCGCGGACGGGTCGTCACCGCTCGTGGGCAGCCGCCAGACAAGCCGGTCGATCAAGCAGCCCAGCTCCAGCTCGATCCTCGCGTACGTCTCCCGCGCCTCCCGGTGGACACGCTCGATCGATGAGCCCGGGATGATGTCATGGAACTGATGGAGCAGCACGTCGCGCCAGTGCTGGGCGAGAGGCTCCCGGCTGTCCTCGCCGACGATCACGGCGAGCGCCTCCGCGTTGTGAAGCAACCTTTCCATGACCCGGTTGCTCCGCTTCATCTCCGACTGGGTCGTGTACGTGCCCTGGTGAGTCTCCAGGTACAGCTCCCCACGATGCGTGTGCTCGATCTCGCGCTGCTCGAGTGCGCGGAAGAATCGGTCGGCGGTCGAAAACTCCACCCGCGGCAGCCCGTACAGGTCGTGCTCCCTGGCGAGCAGCTCGAGGTGGATCTCGCCCGGTCCCCCGCCGCCGTCGCCCGCGCCGTACACCAGCAGGGCTGTCTCGAGGTCACGTTCCGGGTACATGTGGATCCCCTTCAGCAGCCCGTCTGCCGCGGCCCTGCTGTTGTAGTCCCCTTCCGGGGGCATGTGCACGAGGACGCTCGACCCGTCGATCCCCTCCCACGTGAACGTGCGGTACGGGAAGTTGTTGACCTTGTTCCAGCTCAGCTTGATCGTCTGGAACCAGTCCATGCCCGACTTGCGGAGGATCTGCGGCAGGTTTCCGTTGTAGCCGAACGTGTCCGGCAGCCAGCACAGGCGCATGTCGTCCGGCGCGATGCCGAACTCCTCGCTGAGGAACCGTCGTCCCACCAGCGACTGGCGCACGAGCGACTCACCGCTCGGCAGGTTGGTGTCGGGTTCAACCCAGAAGGCCCCCTGCAGCTCGATGCGCCCGGCACCGACCGCCGCTTTGATGCGCTCGAACAGCGCAGGCTGGTGGTGCTTCATCCACCACAGCTGCTGCGGTTGGCTCGTGCCGTAGACGTACCCGGGGTGCTGGTCGATGGTGTTGAGTGCGCGGGCGTACGTCCTGGCCGACTTGCGCCGCGTTTCCCGCAAGGGCCACAACCACGCCATGTCGAGATGCCCGTGACCGACGGCGCTGTACGTGAAGTCGCTCGTCGTCCTCTGGCCCAGCGGCTCGGCGAGGATGCGGCGCGCACCGGGGGTGTCGCCGGCGACGAAGCGAGCGTAGGCCCCGGCAAGAGCTGCCTCGAGGTGCCGGGCAAGACCAGGTTCGTGGGTCGACGCGGCGAGGACCACGAGCGTGAGGTAGTCGTAGTACAGGCCGTACGCATCCTCGTCGCGGGTCACGACGCGGGCGCCGTGATAGACGGCCTTGCCGATCTCGAAAAGCAGGACGCCGTTGAAGGCCACATCGGCGTAGAAGTCGACGTGTCCCGAGGCGAGGTCGAGGCCGGTGACGGGGCGATACGCCCCGCCGGAGTGTGGCAGGTCCCCTTGGATCCAGACCGTGCTCACCGAGTCCACGACCTCGCCGCTACCGGAGTAGATGAGCCCTTCGCCACGGATGCCGAGCATCACGCGCGGATCGGCCACACCAAGGGGGACTTCGCCCGTGATGTGCAGCCACGCACAGTCGTACTTCTTGCCCCACGCCACCCCGGCCGAAATCGGCCGGAAGGCCGAGTGATCGAGGAGGTCGTACGGGATGGGCTCCGGCGACGTGACGATCTGCGCGTCGAGTTCCGCGACGGTGGTGAAGATCGAATGACGGATCCGCATCAGCCGCCGGTAGTCGCGCGGTCGCTTCTGCGCCACGCTGACGAGGGTCCTCAGAACCTCCAGCACCGTCTCTCCTGTTCGTGCCCCACCATCGAGGTACCCGGTGCGCCCGACTGTACTTGCCTGTGGAGCGAGAGCGGATCACCACACGTGTCGCGGTGCCCGATCAGAGCGTCGATCAGAAGATGGGCCGGGGCCCTGCACCGAGCCAGTGGAAGGCGTCGAACAGCGCGGACAGCGTGATGTGGGCCACACGGATGCGGTCGTCGCCCACGCCGTGGGGGATCCACAACGTCCCGTCGTGGATGATCCCCCCGCAGCTGTAGACCACGTCGGGGACGTAGCCGGTGCGCTGGGCGCCCTGCGGTGTCACGAGCGGTTCAGGAAGAACCGCCAGAACGAGCGTGGGGTCGTCACGATCCAAGAGGATCGCGCCGATCGAATAGACCCGCATGGGCCCAACACCGTGAGTGAGTACCAACCAGCCCTCGGACGTCTCTATCGGCGGCCCGCAGTTTCCGCTCTGTACGACCTCCCAGATCGCTGCTGGGGGGTACACCAGCTCCTCGCTCCCCCAGTCCAGCCCGTCGAGCGAACGGCTCAGCGAGATGCTCTCGCCATCGCCGCGCCCCAATGCGAGCACCTCGCCCCCCACGCGTCGAGGGAACAGGGCCATCCCCTTGACGCGCGTAGGACCGCCTGTCAGACGATGCACTGCGAACGTGAGGAAATCGTCGGTGGTGATGAGCCGAGAGGTCGCGGAATGTCCGTCGTACGCGGTGTACGTCGCTCGGTAGCTCTCCGAACCCTCATCTCGGAACTGTACGAAACGGGCGTCCTCCATCCCCATCCGCTCCTCGTCCGTCACGGGGAGCAGCACCCGAGCGGTCAGGTCGCTGTCCTCAGGGAAGGTCGCCTCGTACGAGGAGCTCGCCATGGTGTGGATCGTGTCGAGCTGCGCCCGCGCGTCCCCATGCTGCATCAACTGGAAGGGCAGTCCTTGCAGTGCCTTGTCCACAGCACGGGCCTTGAACGTCTCCGGGAGGGCCTGCCCCACGGAGCGCACCAGCTCTGCCACCTGCCCGTGGCGCTCCAATGTCCGCAGGAAGTGCTCTTTCGTCCACACGCCAGGGCCGACCGCGGGGAGACATAGCGGTGCCGACCGGGGCAGGAACCTCCACGTGGTACCCGGTCCGATGATCGCTTCGCAGAACTGGATCGACGAGAGGTGCCCCTCCCCGATCGACCGCACCGACACCAGGACCCGGAGCTCGCCCGCCTCGAGGCCCTCCTGGTCAGGGTGGCGGACAGCGCTGGGGTTGCAGAGGGCGGCGCCTTCGACCGCGAACTCCGCGGTGAACACAGCACCGAGCACGATCGAGAGGTCCTCGCTGATCGGAGGGGCATCGGTTCCCCGGACCATCGCGGCATTGTCCACGAGGAGCTCGACGAGCCGAGCGTGCCTGTCACCGAAATCCTCGACGACGCGGCGCGCGAGGTCGGGAATCGTCTCCGGAGGCAGCGCCATCACGCGGTTCATCACCGACTCGGTTCGGGACGGCCCGCCCGGCGTGGCATCACCTGGGCGGAACAGTCGAGCGACGACCCGCTCCTGGGCAGCGGCAAGCTCAACCCCTACATCTTCGGCGAGTGCAGTCATGTCGGCGAGTGCAGTCATGTCGCCATCTCCTTCAGGAGCCGTACGTCGTGGAGGGCGCTCAGGGCCGCCAGGGTGGATTCCGCACCGC